>Ga0209066_10001891_pt1 | contig 26763 bp, 17 predicted proteins | sample All_14_2_FD_187198 | JGI IMG/M metagenome (GOLD analysis project Ga0209066, IMG submission 187198) | Freshwater microbial communities in response to fracking from Pennsylvania, USA - Allegheny Zone_MetaG_DW_15 (SPAdes) (version 2) ...
TCACTATGCGGGTTGCTCGCCAGGTCGGCAAGGTTCTCAAATATGTCGCGGCGGATGGAGTTGTGCAGCCAAAATATAGTTTCTATATGTAATTGGCCTTGAATTTAGCAGGACTCTCTTGGTATTTAGGTTCCCACGCAAACCTGAGCATGGGGTTAGCGGGTCACTTCAGCGTGGTGACTCGAAATTACAAGTTAACGGATTCGCGTCCGCAAAGCTGTCACTCGCCAATTTCGGCAGTTGGCCCGGACTTGCCGCCGGATCCGACCCATAGCGGAATTCTGCCAAGTTGAATCCACCGCCCAATAGCAGACATGAAAAGTGATGAGCAAATTCGGTCCGGTGGACGCCTGAAATGCAGCGGTTTCAGTCGGCCGCGGCATCAGGTTGAACTCACGCTTGATGGCATCAAGCCGACATTCAGCCCGTGGACAGGGTGGTCACGCTCGCCTGCCTCCGGCCGGCGGGCGATGATCCAAATAGGCTGGCACTGTGAAGTCGCACATTGGCGGAGCGGTCATCGGCGCCGGCATAGCGGCATCGTCGAAGTCTTAGGACTGCAGTACGCCGGACTGTCGCCACACTGATCTGTGCCAGATGCCAAGCGCAACGGCTGCTTGTGAAGAATTCCGCGCGACAATCGGTGCCAAGCAAAAGGCCTCGTCACAAGGGAAGGGATCGCGGGATGGGAGAGTCCAAAGAAGGGCTGGAAAAGCTCGAAGCAGACCTGGTCGCGCTCAAAGACCACGTCCAGCTTTCTAAGTACGTCGCTCTAGCGACCGCCTCTGCAGATCCGTCGCAGCCCGCGACCAGCCTCATGCACGTGCGGCTCCAAGAGAACTGGGCGAACGTACAAAGCTTCGCACGATACCTCTGGAGCCGAACGGCAAACTACGCCTTATCTCGCAAGCGAAGGCTTGAGTTCGAGGCTGAGCGGGCCGCTCTCCCTCCTGGCGACATGAGCGTTTCGCTCTCAATCGCGGATGCGACACGCGATGCTTTCCTTGAATTCAACGAGAAGTACCCCCACCGCTCGAGCGAGGTGGGCGAGGTCCTTGCCTACTGCATAGCCATCGAGCACCTTGGCGCGGCGCAGCTTGCCGCCAAGATGTCGTTGAAGACCAATAACAACATGCCTGTGCATGGCCTCGACGGCATTCATGCCACCGTCGAGGGCGGCTGGCTGGTGATCTATTTTTTGGAGTCGAAGCTAAGCAAAACCGCCAACGGCGGTGCCGCTGACTTCGCGGAGTCGGTTGCGGACTTTACATCCAACAAGAAGCAATATCGCCGCGAGTACTCCATCGTCAGGGACCTGGGCAACCTCGACACACTGGACGAAGAGAGCCGCAAGGTCGCCTTGCGTTATTTTGACGTTATGGCGTCGCCCGACGACGTTCCCAAACGCGAGCGCTACGTGGGCGTGGTGCTGTACTCGGACGACAAGCTGTTCAAGGGTCTCCCTCCAGTGAACAACCAGCAGCAACCTGGTTTTCATGAGAAGGTGCTTTCCGCTAACTATACGAAGGAACTTGGACATCATCAAAAGGCTGCCATGAAGCACCTCACCGACCACGGTGCCGACCCCAATAAATGCCTCGTCTACTTTGTCGTCGTCCCTGACGCTGATGAAGTGCGAGAGCTGTTCTACGGCGCTATGGGGTATATCCCCAAGAAGGTGCAGCCATGAGCTCGTTTGCTCTTGAGCTGTCACAGCGTTTCACAAGCAATGACAAGTACTGGACGCTGCTGGCCTGCCTGCAGTCGGCAGGCGTCGCCAAGACGTTGGCGAAGGCCCCTGAGACTGAGGATGTCAGCGACGACGACCTTGCCAAGCTCCTGTACTGTGCTGAGGTCTTCGTCCAAACCGAGGATGAAGCCCTGCACCGTCAAGCTCAAGAGATTGCCATCCAGTCGCTGCTGGTCACCGAGGATGGCAAGGCGCGTGGGCGCGCGCTCGGGCTTCTGGGCGAGCTGGGAAACTTTCCTAGCCTTAAGTTCGCAGAGCAGCACATCGGCAAGGGCGATGACACCTTGCTTGGGCTTGTCAACCGCCGGATATCCGAGCGGGCCAGCAGTGTCCAAATTGGGAACGAGACCCGCGCGCTCACTGCATATCAGCGCAGGGTCTGGCAGAACCTGCCTGCAAAGGCTGCCCAGGTCATCACCGCGCCAACGTCGGCTGGCAAGTCCTTCCTGGTGCTCGAACACATATGCCGGCAGGCCGACAGCTGCGAGCATTTCACAGCGGTGTACGTGACGCCGACGCGCGCCTTGCTGTCAGAAGTTCAGAGCAAGCTTCACGCCCGATTCGGCGGGCGGGCCGACATCAGAATCTCAGCGGTTCCATCTCTGGACCTGCTTGAGCGACCGAAGCAAATCTTCGTGCTCACCCAGGAACGACTCAGCAGCCTGCTCTCTGTCACGCCGGACATGTCTTTCGACATCGTGGTCGTCGACGAGGCCCAGAACATCGCTGACGACGCTCGAGGCATGATTCTTCAGGACTGCCTGGAGAGGATCGCGCAGCGGTCCTCGACAACTAAGGTCATCTTGATAGCACCAGGCGCCGAGGGGATGCCGGCAGTGGCTCGGTCTTTTGGCGTCACCGACTTGGTGCCCCTGTCAACCAGGCTGTCGCCGGTCCAGCAGAACCGCATTGTTCTCAGCGTGGTCAAAGGCAAGCATCTCGAGCTCAACATTGCTCTGATGGGACGCGACGGTGTTCGGATGCCGATGGGAAACGTACGGGTTGAGCGGTCGCTTGAAGACAAGGCCAGCCGCCTCGCAAACGTGGCTGTCGAACTGAGCGGCAACGACGGGTCACTCTTGTATGAAACTGGACCCCGGGAGGCCGAGAAGACTGCGGCGCTGCTCACCACCCTTCTGAAATCGAAGAACGGGGAGCTCAAAGATGCGTCGCTGGAGGAGTTGTCAACGTTCATCCAAGAGCACATCCACCCTGAGTACCAGCTGGCGTCCATGGTGCGGCAAGGCGTCGCCTACCACTACGGTCGCATGCCGAGCCTGCTTCGCGAAGCAATAGAGACCTCGTTCAAGCAAGACGAGGGCGGCGTCAAGTACCTGGTCTGCACCACGACCCTCGCCCAGGGGGTCAACCTCCCGGCTCGCAACGTGTTCATCGACACACCGACTCGGGGTGCGGGCAAGCCACTGGATCCAGCACTGCTCTGGAACTTCGCCGGCCGGGCCGGTAGGCTCAACCACGACATCGTCGGCAATGTTTTCCTTCTGAACTATGAGGAGTGGAAAACAAAGCCGATGGACCAGTTCGTGCCGTTCCGAGTCAAGCCGGCTATCGCTGAGACTCTTGTCAACGATGGCGCTGTGGTTGCTCAGGCGTTGCGCGACGGTGTGCTGCCAGCAGAGCAAATCAGCAAACCAGAGACGTTCCGCATTCGAGCCTGCGCCGGCCTGCTGGTGGCACATTCCGCACGGAAGGACCTCAAGCCCTACCTCGCCCGAGTGCTGCCGACATCGGACGTCTCGGTTGTCGACGACCTGGTGGGCGCTGCGGAAATCGCCTATGCAAGCATCGGGCTGCCGGACGACATCCTGGCGGAGAACTGGACCATCGACCCGTTCGGGCTCCGCAAGCTCTACGACTTCCTCGTGGCCAAAATTGGCGAGGGTGCAGTCCAGGAACTCATCCCCGTCCCGCCGGCCGACGCACCCAACGGGCACTATGAGAAGATTTTCGGCCGCATGGTCGAGCTCGTGACTGGCAAGTCGATGAAGTTCGGAATGCTTGCTGCCCCGTTGGCCCTCTGGTGGATGAAGGGCATGCCTTATCCCGTGATGCTGAAGCTGTGGACTGACCGTCGCAAGAGGACGGAAGAGCGCAAGTCCGCGGCAGCCAGAAAAGAAGGTAAGGAGGCGCCGAAGCCGAAGACCATCAATCAACACATCTACGAGGCGTTCGCGCTCATCGAAGATGTCGTTCGATTCCAATTTGTGCAGCTCGGCAAGGCTTATCGAGACGTCTTGCTCCTAGCGCTACGCGCTACGGGAAACGAGGCCCTGGTGGCGGACGTCTATCCGTTCGCACTCGCTCTTGAACTGGGAGTCTCAACTGAAGCTGGTACCGCCTACGTGGAGCTGGGCCTTTCGCGAATCGCGGCCGCAGCACTTGAGGCTCTTGCACCACCTGGCGAAACCTTGACCGCCGCCGGGGCCAGGCGGTTGCTGATTGATCTGGACCCTACCAAGACCACGCTGGGCCCCATCATCCTGGGCGAGTTGCGCCGGCTCGGCCTTGTGGATGAGACCAGGTTCGCTCCGGCAACGGAGGCCTGACTCACCCAGCCAATTGCCTCGGAGGCCGCTTTGCTAGACCGGAGCAATGCCCTCCCGTAAGAGCAAGGCCGCACTACGGCCAAATTGCCTCCAAGATCTGCGCTGGGCACGCCTCGTTTTCGACCAATCTCATGCGAAACAATGCGGCACTTGCAGGCCTGTAGATGGCTGACTACGGCGGCAGGCCAAAGTCAGCTTTCTTCGATTGCCGAAGGTCCCCGATATGAAGTGACCGGCTGCACCCAGCCTCAAGCTTAATTTTCGACTCGGCAGCGTGCACCAGGTGGAAGCGTCAAAGTCATTTGAGGTAACCACCAGACTTGTCAGCTCGAACTCTTCTTGCTCAGGGTTCGACGATCAACTTCAGTTTTTGAAAGATCTTGGCCGAAGTACATTTCGAGAGCAAATCGAAGAACATCTGAACGTGAGGGGATCGTCCCCATCTTTTCTGAAAGCTCTATTCGCTTGCCATCGATCAGCCGACGAAGAGTTTCTGACATCCGCAAATTTATCTGATTTCGTTCCATAGTACCGCCTTAAAAATATTCTATCAAAGTGATTGATAGACGTCTTGACGATTGCCTTGATTGATGTATTATTCAATTGTCTATCAAATGGTTTGGTAGCAAAAGGAGTGCATATGAATCAAGAGTACCTGACAACCGACGAACTTTCAGTTCGAATCAAATATGACGTTCGCACCATCCGTGAGCGCTTGAAAGACAGCGTTCTGATTGAAGGCGTTCATTACTTCAGACCGTTTGGTGGGCGCAAGATTCTTTACAAATGGGAGCCGATTCAGCGTGACATGCAAGTCATGACAACAACCAGCCCAGCCAGAATAGTCGGTATCCCAATGGCAAACGGGAGCATGCTCCATGCCTAGTATCAGAAGCCGTGCAGACAACGATCTGCTGTTCTTTGATTTCCGCTTTGGCGGATCGCGTTGCAGAGAGCAGACCCTTCTCCCCGACAACCCCACCAACCGCAAGAAGCTGCAAAAGATCCTCGACAAGATAGAGTCCGAGATTGCCGCCGGAACTTTTGTCTACGCCAACTACTTCCCCGGCAGCAAAGCCCTCAAACGCTTGGCGAAGCAGGTGAATCCCGGTGCTGACCTGACTGAGACAGCTCAGGCTGTTGAACAGGTTGCAATTGCCAAGCCAGAAGTGTTGGCCCCGACTGGCCCCCTCTTCAAAGACTTCGCCACCACCTGGTTCGACGAGCGCAGCATCGAATGGCGTCGCAGCCACATCAAGTCACTGCTTTCGACCCTCAACGGGCGACTGATCCCCTACTTCGGAGGAAAGGTGGTCGGCAACATCACCAAGTCTGACGTTCTTGAATTCCGCGCCACACTCGCCAAAGTTAAAGGTCGCGGAGACAAGGAAGGCCTATCAGCCAAGCGGATCAATGAAATCATGGGTCTGCTGCGTCAAATCATCAACGAAGCCGCCGACCGATTTGAGTTTACGTCACCGGTGCTCAACATCAAAAAGCTGCGCCAGCGTAAAACCGATGTCGAACCCTTCTCCTTCGGTGATGTCCAGCGCATCCTGGCCACCGTGCGTGCCGACTACAAGAACTACTTCACCACCCGGTTCCTGACCGGCATGCGTACCGGTGAAGTCCATGGCCTCAAATGGAAGTATGTCGACTTTGACCTCAGGATCATCCGGGTGCGGGAAACCTTTGTCTTGGGTGAAGACGAATACACCAAGACCGATGGCAGCCAGCGTGACATCCAGATGAGCCAGCCAGTGTTCGAGGCCCTCAAGAGCCAGTATGAAGCCACCGGCAAGGTGTCCGAGTACGTCTTTTGCAACCTGGTGGGTGAACCGCTGGACAACAAGAACTTCTCGGACCGGGTCTGGTATCCGCTGCTGCGTCATCTTGGCTTGAAGGCACGCCGACCCTACCAGATGCGCCACACCGCCGCCACCCTGTGGCTCGCCAGTGGTGAAGCCCCCGAGTGGATCGCCCGCCAGCTCGGCCACACCAGCACCGAGATGCTGTTTCGGGTCTATTCCCGCTATGTGCCCAACCTGACACGTCAGGATGGCTCAGCCATGGAACGCCTGCTGGCCAGCCAGTTCTCGCAAGGTCCCCTGATCCAGCAGACCGGCTCCGGTGTTTCATCCGGCCAATCCGGTGGTGCATCAATCTATGTTCCTGTCGGCGAATCCGCCCGGCTTCCCCAGCCCAAGCCGCGTGGCATTCACGTCACCCGGGTGGTGCCCGCAGTGTCCACCCAGGGTGATGACGATGGCGGTGATGCGCTGGCCCAACCGCCGCCCGGACCCTGGTCATTCAGGACCCTGCCAGCCGTGTCCGCACGCGGTAGTGCCCACCTGAACTAGACCAAACCCCTTCAGCCGAACTCTGATTGAACCCTGGTGTGCAGACCGCTGCACAGCCGGGCAGGGGAGAGGCTTTGCCCAAAGAGACCCAAGTCGATGCAGCCGTACCGCATCAACCCGATTCAACCCAGGAATTCCAGGAACCATCATGACAAGCCTCACATCCATTTCCCCCGTGCGCCCCATTCTCGCCGTTCGCCCCATTTTTCCCACCTCGCCAGTTCGCCCAGCCAACGCCATCAGCAACCGTGCGATCAGCCCACGTTCATCTGCCGCTGTGGTGGTTTACCCTGCGATGCCTGCGCATCCGACCCGGCAGGTCCAAGCCGTGGTCGAGATCACCGTCGGCCCCGATCCGGAGAAGCTGTTGCAACAGGCAGCTTCCCAAGTCCGCCATCCCGGTCTGCAAGGCCTGCTGATCCAGTTTCTTGATGAGCCCGAGATCCGTCAGGTCCTGACCCGACTTGATGAATCACAAGGCATCGGTACCAAACATCCCACCCTGCCGATCCAGCAGTTGCGTCGCGCCGCCGAACTGGCCCAGTACTGGTGTGCCTTTGGGCGGGAAGAGCGCGAGGTGCTGTATGTGGCCACCCTGCTGCAGGGCTGCCAGTCGCTGCTGGAGTCGACCCTCAGCCCTGGTGCCAGTGCCGCAGATGTGTTGTTCACCATCGTGCGCTCAAGTCTGCATCGCTTGGATGATCGCTATCCGCGTCAGGCTTTCCTGCTGCGCCTGAGCCTCGGTTGGGGCAATGCCGATGAAGGGGACGAATACTACGTGCCCAGGCTTCAACAGTCCGTCGAACGGGCGTTGTCGAAGGTCACTGCACAGTCATCTGGCAGGAAACTCAAGGGCCCTGCAGCAAACCGTGCCGTGTACGCCGGTGATCAGGTTGCCAGCCAGCACTGAACATAGGGAGACCACCATGCGAGATACCTACCGTTATCAGTTTGGCACCACCAGTCTGGCATTGGGCAGCAAAACCGGTTTCAGTTACTGGGAGCAGCAAGGCATTGAGCCCTGGAGCAAACCGGTGCAGGCGCTTCACACCCATGGGCTGCAGGTGATTGGCGTGCCTCGCGACTTGGTCAAGGTGCTGGGCCGCCCCTGGCTGGAGAAGGCCAGGCCGGGCTCTGTGCTGCTGACCGCCCACTTCGAGACCGAGGCCGCCATTTACCAATTGCGCGTGGACACCCGGGTGCAGCTGGCGTTCAAGGAAGACTTCATGTCTGACTGGCCTGCCGGGTAGCGACACGGAAGCGACCCGCCACCTGGCTTTCATCCGCCGTCCCCAGGGCATCCACCCGACTTTCAATTCCTCAATTGCCACGACCCACACAGACAGAAAGTTCCCATGCATTCCTTCTTCAATGATTTTGACGACGACTACCGATCTGCACCAGATACCAGCGACATGGCTTATGGCCAGGATGCCAGACTGGCGTATCAGCCACGTCTTGCCCAGTGGATCTTGCTGATTGCCACCGGCGCGGGTGGTATGCCCGCCTACAGTGCGGACGGAGCGCCAGACCTGGCGCGTTTGGCCGAGATCACGGGTGTGGCCGAATGGGCTGATCCGCAGAGCAAGGCCAGAGACGTGGGCGCTGCCCTGCACCAGGCGGCCAAGGCCCTGCCAGCCCAATTGGTGCAAGTCGGCCCCTGTATCCATAGGTCGGCGGTGCAATGGTTGGCACAGGGGGCTGGTCTCGATAACTTGGAACAGAACATCCTGGAGTTGGCACTTGCGCTAAGGAGCTTTGGCCCCTTGGTTCAGGCAGCCCAGATGTGGTCCACACTGGACTACGGGTCCCTGGTCCAGGGTGTTGCCGTGCTGCTGTACAGCCACCCCCGGGATGTCGCGCAGGCCTTGATGCCGCAGGGACAGTTGCAACGCTCGGCACTGGTCACCCTGAACAGTGGCTCGGCCTTGCTCAAGCCGATGCTTCAGGTACCGCGAAACATCAGTGCCCGCCTGGCCCTGATCGAGCAGCCGCAGCAGCTCCTGTCCCACATCCTGATACCGATGCCACAGGCCAGCTGCCAATTGAGTGACTTTGACTATATGACACCAAGTACGCAACTGGCACGCAGCTGGCTGATGGGGGCGCTGCACTGTGCTCAGGCCCAGGGCCATGCCGGGCATCTGCTGGTCAGTGGTTCGCCTGGTCTGGGAAAGACCGAATGGGTCAGGGCGTTGGTGGCAGAGGTGCTGGCCAGTGTGGCGCAGCTGGTGCTAAACAAGGACCTGGCCCATCACCCGGTCAATGGCCTGGCGAATGAACTGGCACATGAACTGGTGGTCCACGATATCGACGGATCGCCCATGTCCGGCAATGAACGTCTGGACAATTTGCGCTTGGTGTTGCAGCTCAAACGCAACAGCCCGAACACGGTGCTCATTTTTGACGAAGCCGATGATGTGTTCAAGAGCAGCGAAGATGTGGCGAGCCTGGGTGCCGGTGACAGTGATGCGGTGAGCATGCGCAACCACCGCGCCAGCCTGAACCGCTTGATTGAAGACAGCCCGCTGCCGGTCATCTGGATCATGAACCGACCTGAAGTTCTGGACCCGGCGGTGCTGCGCCGGTTTGACGCGGTGATTGCTTTTGAGCGCATGCCGCGTGCCGTCAAACGCGCCTTGTTGCTCTCCAGGGGCGTTGCAGATGAATACTATGCCCGGCTTTGGAGCCAGCTGGCGCCACTGACACCCGCCCTCATCGACCGTCTGGCCCATGTGCAGCGCAGCGCCCAGGCGGCTGGTTGGCCCATGGATGTCGGACTCAGCCAGCATTGGTTGCGTCAACGGCTGACCAGCGCACAGGATCGGCAGTTGCTGGGGAGGGCGGGTGGAAGTGGAAGTGTGGGAGGCCCAGGTGTCCAAACAGGCGACGGTGAGCGTCCCGTCGGGGAGCCTGCTGCCTGGCAGGCCGATCAGGTGCATGCCAGCCAGGATCTTGATGCGCTGGTCCAGGGTATCGGCCAGTGGGGGCAGGCCAGGATCTTGTTGCATGGGAAGCCCGGTACCGGCAAGACTGCCTTTGCCCATGCCCTGGCTGAAGGGATTGATCGGCCCTTGCTGACCAAACGTGCTTCGGATCTCCTGTCGGCCTATGTGGGGGAGACCGAGCAGCGCATCCGCACCGCCTTTGAGGAGGCCGACGATGACGATGCTGTCTTGTTCATCGATGAGGTGGACAGCTTGCTGGCCCAGCGCAGTCAAGCAGTGCGCACCTGGGAAGTCAGCCAGGTCAACGAGTTGCTGCAGCACTTGGGCGAGTTCGATGGCGTGGTGGTGCTGGCCACCAACCGTCTGGATGCGCTGGACCCGGCGGTGATCCGGCGCATGGATGTCAGGGTGGCGTTCAAGAGCTTGCGGCCAGAGCAGAGTCAGTTGAGTTTCCAGCGCCTGTGTGGCCAGTTGCGGTTGCCTTGCCCGGGGCAGGCGCTGCACCTCATCAGCCAGATCATGGGGCTGACGCCAGGCGACTTTGCCTTGGTGGCGCGGCGCTGGAGGTTCTCGCCCGAGGCCGGGGCCTGTGCACCGGATCTGGCTGCGGAGCAGTTGGCACGCTGGCTGCGTGAGGAATGTCAGTTCCGAGGTCAGGACCAGCCCTCGATCGGGTTCCTGGCGGATTGGGCGTCGTCGGTGTTTTGAGGGTACGTGCCTTGCAAGCATCACATCATCGAATCATCACCTGACATCTTCAAATCTGGAGAGAAAGAACCCATGATGTCTTACGCCAGTCTTTACAACCTTGTCGCACCCGTCGGCATTCTGGCCGCCTTCGGCTTGGCTGTCTGGGTGCATCGGCAAACGCAGAAGCTCAGAGACAGCGCAGCTCAACTGCCTGCCAGACGCAAACCTTCACGCCGTGTGCGTGGGTTCAGGGGACCGTAAAAGGGTGTCGGTGCGGCCTGCTTGGGTAGCAGCCATCCATGGTCGAATCAGCTTGGTTGCGTTTTGCCGGGCTCAGTTCATCAATTCATCTTCAATGAGCGGGACGTATGTCTGACACTTTTCACTTTTATGAACCCCGTCACGGTCATGGTCTGGCCCATGATCCGTTCAATGCCATCGTTGGGCCACGACCGATTGGCTGGATGTCGACGCGCAGCACAGCTGGGGTTGACAACCTGGCGCCCTACAGCTTCTTCAACGCCTTCAACTACACGCCACCGATCATCGGATTTGCCAGTGTCGGTTACAAGGACAGCTTGCGCAATATCGAAGAAACCGGAGAGTTTGTCTGGAATCTGGTGACACGCCAATTGGCCGAGGCCATGAACCAGACCAGTGCCAATGTGCCGTCTGACACCAGCGAGTTTGAGCTGGCCCATTTGACGCCTGTAGCATCACGCCTGGTTGGCGCGCCTCGAGTGCAAGAGAGTCCAGTGTCTTTTGAATGTCGACGCACCCAAATCATTCAATTGCAAACGGCCACCGGTGAGGCGGTGCCGACCTGGCTGGTGCTGGGCGAGGTGGTGGCGGTGCATATTGACCGCAGGCTGCTCAAGGACGGGATCTACGACACGGCGGCGGCAGAGCATGTGCTGCGCGGTGGTGGGGCGGCGGATTACTTCACGATGGGGCCGCAGCAGTTGTTTCGGATGGTTCGGCCGGGGTGAGAGGCATATCCCATATGGTGGGTAAGTTCAGGCTTGATCAGCGCTTTGTTCGAAGACCGGGTTAATTCAGTGCGAACTGGTTTTTTGCACATCAAACCTGCCACAGCCATACCCACCCTCCCACAAGTCAATCCCCAGATCCACCTCCAAGCTCCTGGCCTCATCACGGGTCAGCGGGTTTTACAAGGCACAGAGCTCCGACAGCAGGCGCAGTGCAAACTCCTGTACCTTGCGGTGGACCTGGGTTCCCGTTTTTTCCGGTTTTGCCGCATCAGTCCAGAAATGAAACCTGAGCAGGCTGTTCTGCCTCAGCCACTAGTTGCCCGGCATAGACTCGCATGAAGTCCATGCTGTACTGTGGTTTGGCCTGAAGCCAGGCGCCATAGCTGTCGGTTGGCAAGATCACCACCATGCGTTTCTCACCCACTGGCTTGTGGAGCCGGCACATCAGTTCGTGCCCATCGGCATTGATGGTCAGTATGGTGGAACTGTGAACCAGCCCCTTGGGGGACTTCCAGGATGACCACAGACCCGCAATCCCCAGTGGTTCAGCGCTGCCACTGTTGATCCAGGTCAGCACCGCCTCGCCACTGCGCCAGTCGGACTCAAAGAAAGCCTCCACCGGGATGATGCAGTGCTGGGCATCCTTCCAAGCATTCCGAAAGTTGGGCTTGACGGCTACCGTCTCGCTGCGGACGTTGCAGGTCTGCCGCCCAATTTTGGCATCGGCTGCCCAATAGGGGATCAGTCAGGATCAATCCAAGATAAATTGAATATCTAGACATATCGGGAGTCCTCGTTCAAAAAGGCCTTGACTCTGAGATTACAGTATCGAACTAGCCGATTCGGTGACTTTGAAGAGAGTGCCATTCAGGGGGTAAATGTGAACGATATGACGCTGCACTCTGTTCCAGAGGCAAACGCTTGGGTTCGCTTCTTGCGAAGCTATGGGCCAACATCGAACAATTTGACGATGTTCGATGAGTACGTGTCGGGTGCTATAGGGCGCGCTCGCGTGAAGCCAATCAGCCTGTCGACTCCGCTGCTTGATGAAATAGTCCGTCACATTGAATCCAAATCCCTTGGATCAATACTTATCGCTGGCACTGCAGGCGATGGCAAGACATACCATTGCCGAGCCCTTTGGACTCGGATCGGAGGTGACCAAAGGCTTTGGGCGGCCAAAGGAAACATCAAGGAGCACCGCCTTGCCGATGGCCGCTTGGCCGTCTTCATCAAGGACTTGTCCGAGTTCAATGGCGAGGAAAGCGACTTGCCATTGCAGCGGCTCGAAAAGTCGGTATTGGGCGGAGATGACTCAGAGATCGTGATCTTGGCAGCTAACCATGGTCAGCTCCTTGATCGCCTCCGCGATCTTGGCAAGCGCCAAGGCCGCGTCCATCCGCTTCGCAAGCCTCTCCAAGAGCGATTCTTGCAAGCTGGACCTGCCCCCGATCGATTGGCTGTCTTTGATCTCAGCCGCGCAACCGGCCGCAAGACCTTGGAGGAGGTGGCCAAAGCTGTCGCCGGGCATCCCGAATGGGACAACTGCAAGCGTTGTGCCCTGCAAGTCGATGGAAAGGTTTGCCCCATCGATGAGAATCGCCGTCGCCTGCTGGGCCAAGCCAATGGCGGCCAACTCTCGCGTCGACTTGGAGACTTGGTTGAGATCGCAAGACTCAACGGGCTGCATTTGCCTGTGCGCGATTTGCTGGCTCTCTGCTCGAACATGGTCCTTGGCTGCTCCGATGCGAAGCTGGCCAAAGAGAACTTGATGACTTGCGCCGATGTCGCCAAGATTCAAGAGGGCGGCAGCCTTGGCAAGGCAAGCATCTACGCGAACGCCTTTGGAGCGAACTTGCCCAAGCGCAGGGCTTCGGATCGGCCCGTTTTCAAGGCAATGTCGAGCTTCGGTGTGGGCGAGGAGTCATCCAACGCGGCCGATGGCCTTTTGGTCTATGGCAAGGACGACTCGCGGCTGCAAGCGGATTTTGCTCGCTTGGTCGCAAGCGATCCGACCTATGGAGCAGGCGCGGCTTTCCGCGCATCCCAGAACGCCTATTTGGAGGGGCACGAGGGCACGCGAGTGGAGGGCGGCTCGGCCGAGTTCCTCGAAATGCTCGAAGACCAGCGCCGAAGGCTTTTCTTCACGCTTCCAGACGGGGAACCGGGATATCCGCATTGGTCGATGACCGCTTTTCGCTTTGCTGGCGACTACCTGGAAACGATCGATGCCCTCAAGGCGAAGAGGCCAGTCAGCGATGCAGTCCGCAGGCGCATCGCGAAAGGGCTTAACAGGGTTCTTACGGGCCTTCTTCTCGAAAATGTCGATCGCATCTTCATCGCCAGCTCAGGGGGCTTCACGCAAAGCCGCGTGAGCGTCCTCTGCGACCATGAGACTCCATCCCGGAGGCAAGCGGGCGTTGGCATGGCGATCAGGCTAGTCGAAGAGACTGGTCGGCCGCTGCTCGATATATCCCTCGCGGCGGGGCAGGGCAATTCAGTCTCATTTGACCTCACGCCCATCCGGCATGAGTTCCTCTCCCGCGTGGCCGAAGGAGCTCTGCCTGCGAGCTTTTCGAATGAATGCCTCGAAGACTTGCTGGCCTTCAAGGCGAAGCTGCTTCGCAAGGCTGAGATCGTCCGCGGCGCCACCATGGCTGGCGATGACGATGAGGCAGGCGGCGAGGCTTCCGCGCTTACTCTCAATTTCATCGATATCGAGCCAGGAGGCCGCGGGTTCTCGCGCCCAGTGACTGTGAGGACTCCGCAATGAGCGCGATCATCAAGCGTCCTGAGATCAAGAGCGTCGACTTCTGCGTCGATGAGAACATTTGGGGGCATCGCCTTTACGATGAGCAGCTCCCGCATTTGACGGTCCTCGAATTCCTCGGCGTGCTCGGATCGAATCTCGATCGCCCACTTAGGCTGCGCGCAGAGGACGGCGGCACCGTCAAATTCAAACCGCAGCGGCAAATCCGCTTGCGCGGCCTGCTGTTCAACAACCCCTATGTCGAATCGATCGCCGATGGCGCTGCATCCGACGAGGAGAAGTGGCGGCAATGGTTGGACCGCTTCGCCCAAGGGGCGACTGGCAATGGCGATGCCGACATGGCCTATCTGCGCCGCTCGTTCGCGAGCTTCGATGATTTCGCAAAAGCCATCGAGCTCCTTCGCTCTTCATCCTTCGAATCCCGCAGCAACAAGCGTTGGAGCTCCAAGTTTGTCTTCCCATTCGGCCCCGATGCCCTCTACGAGGACTTGGAGATCGATTCGAAGGGCAAGATGAGCAACGATCGACGCTTCTTCGCGCGCACTGGCGAGCTGCTCTACCTCATGCTCGCCCGCTCAAAGCGTGGCGGCGAGCTCGGCGGCATCTTGGCCGAGCGCCTGTTTAATCGCGAAGCTCCGATGAATCGCTTGGCGAGGGCTCTGCAAGGCGATTCGCAGCATGCGGACGATCCACGGCCGGCAGGGTATCTGCCGGAAACTGCCAATCCACGTTTCGATCAGAATTGCGAGGACTGGCTGTCGATCCTGGCCAAAGACATGCCGATCTACGATGCCCTGGAGCATTTGATCGTCATCTCCGGGCTCAACATGCTCCTCTATTTTCTGGAGCGGGCCAAGAAGGTTGCGGGCAATGACGATCCAGTTGAGATCGTCTGCGAAATCGTCTCCAAGGAACGGACCAAGGTTCGGGCCCTTTCAGGCGACAGCTACCAGTTCAATCAAGGACTGCCTGCTAAGGCCGTTCGCGCTCATGTCGAGTCAATCCGGCTTGACGCTGAGTGGGCCGCCGCCGCCACGGCCGAATTTCCAGAGGCCGAGCGCGTGAAGCTCATGCGCGAGCGCTTCCAGTGGCCGCCTGCAGATGGCGGAGACGATGACGACTACACAGGCAAGAGCCCTGACGCATTGGTCTCCGATTTGGTTGAGAACGCCCTGGCCCGGCATGGGCAGCATGTAGGCAAGATCCATGCGGCCTGGTCGCGGGCCATTGGTCTCAGCTCGCGCAGGCTGTCCCGGCGCACGCGATATGCGCCCAATGATCGGTTGCTCAAGTCGATTGTGGTCTCGATCGTCGACGACCGAATGCAGTTCGACGAGTTCCTCGCCGAGGCCAAGCGCCGGTATGGGCTGATTTTTGGCGATGCTGAGGGATCGCGCCTTTTGGACGCCAAGCTCGTCGACCAAGAGGAACTCAGTGAAAACCGCGACAACCTCGAAACCCGGCTCGTCGGGTTGGGGCTTGTCCGCAGACTCTCGGATTCCTGCTCGTTTGTTGAAAACCCGTTCGCGTTCAAAGGAGAGGCCGCATGCTGACCGACCGCATCATCGGGCGCGTCGGCGCGGACATCCTCGCCAAGCGCATATCCAATCCCGGCCAGCATGGCGACTCGGCGGCCCTGTTTCGGCTCGACAAGCTTTCCGCCAATCAGATTTCGGCAGTCGCGCGGGCGATCCTCGCCAATTCGGCTTTGCTCGCCCAAGTGGATTTGTTGATCCCCGAGGCTTTGGTCGAGGGGCAGGGCTTGCCTACGGAAATCCTGATCCAGCACAACGCGGGCTATGTCCGCAACAACGCCGCTACGGCCAAGGCGGCAATCCTGACGGCCAACGGCAATGAGCACAACCTCGCCGACACGCTCGGGCATGTGATGGCCATCGGCGCCAAGGAAATGCGCGCTGAGCCTGAACCATGGGTCGAGGCGTCTCTACATGCTGGTGGCGTCTCGCCAGTGCCTGACGACAGGTTGGTGTTCAATGCGGCCCTTTGGGGCCTGTTGTTATCCTCCGAGCTTTCGCTGGTGCAGCTCGGCGAGTTTTGCGCCGCGATTGTCGAGGCCATCTCCACGCGAGGGCTGCCCATTCGAGACGCGGTGGGCTTTGCATTGCCCAGCGCCGGGCTGCCCAGGGACAGCACGTTCTTCTCCAACGCCAAGACTTACGCGGCATCGCGCAAGCCATGGCAGAAGGCATTCGCTAAGCTCTTCGCGCAACGCTCCCCGCTGCTCAAAAAGCTTCGCCAGAACGGACAGCCCTTGGATCCGGAGGAGCTTGCCGAACGCATCGTTTCCAACTCCGCCGAAATTGCCGATGCGGCGCGCCTGGCGCTCGAGGCATTCGCCTCGGCTCCTGCCGGAGATGCCGATGCCTCTGACGCGTTGGCCCAGTTTGAATGGGAAGGCGATGGCGTTTACTTGGCCTTCGACAAGCCCAAGGAGAAGCAACTCGGCTTGGCTGAGTCGACGATCCGATTCTTCGACCACGACTGCGACCAAGAGAATGCGCTCGACACAGAGGGCCGCAAGCTTTTGGAGGACTTGAAGGGCCGCGAGCGCCGCTCCGATTTCACCGAGGACGACGAAGAGTTCTTCGTCAAGCAGCGCAGGCTCTTGGAGCAGGACTCCAAGCTTTGTTCCCGCTGGGAGAAGGCCCTCTACGGCAAGCCAATCGAGTGCAACGATTTCTTCGAGGGCTTCGCCCGCGTGGTCAACAGCTTGCATGCGGGCCTGCGCGATCCCCAGGACGATCGAATTTTGCGCTTCTCTGTCGCCAAAGGCCGCAAAGAGTGGCGTGAGCGCTTCAACTACGACGCGGGAAGCTATTTCTCCGCGATGTATCGGGGATTGAAGGAGCTCATGGGGGCGAAGGCCGAGTGGAAGGTCGAGCGGCTTGGCAATGCGAATCTGCCCGATCCGCTCTTCGAATACGAGGCCTTTTTCGCGAAGGAGAAGGAGCTCCGAAGCGACAAGAAAAACAAGGTCAAGCCCAGTTCCTCGCTCTCGCGCCTGGCCTTGCAGATCAAGTTCGATGTGGCTCTCATCCAGGTCTCCAAGGGCAAAGAGACGGTGCTTGCGAAGACGCAATTGCTCTGGAGCTACAAGCCCGCGGCCATTGGTCTCTCAATGGTCTCCGACATGAAGCGGCTCTTGGAGAAGGGCGCGGTCGGGGCGACGGAAGTCCCTCGTCGGCTGGTGAGCAAGAAGGGCGGGGTCCAAAACGTCTCCCTTCATGACACTGGCACCCTGGAGGCTACCTATTCGACCGATGCGGGCTCCCTGGTCCCCGCGGCGAACAAGCTGCGCAGCCTGCGCCATGAGATCAAGGGACGGATCAAGGATCTCGCGGAAGAGGGCCGACTGACGGCGCTGCAGCGCGATGAGATTCGCGCCTCATGGGACAAGTTCGAAGCGGACTACATCAAGGCCATGGAGGACTTTGTTTCCACGGGCCTGCATGGCGAGGCGGTGATGAGACAGGCCGAGTCATTCGGGGCGTTGCTGTCGACACTCATGGCTCACGCCCGAGGCGATGTCTGCCGCTCGCGGCTTGTTTCGGAAGTGCTCTCGATCGGAACCGCTCGCGTCGCTGGCGACAACCCGGCCATGCTCATTCCGCCATGGCACCCCGAGCGCATGAAGGCGCTGGCGGTCAAATCGCGTCGCGTGGCGGGCTTCGCGACCCACTTGCTCTCCAGCGGGAGCATTCTTTATGGGGACCGCGAGATTTTTATGCGCGAGCTTTCGGACGAGATTGCCCATCCGTTCTATCCTGAGATCGCTGTCTTGAACCGCGGCGGAGCGCCGACGCTGGTTTCCGAAAGCAGCACGGTCAACGGATACAGCCTGTTGGAGTCGCCGACTCGCGGCGCCGACGACGCGATGACCGATGTCGATCCAGCATCGGCAGCCAAGCAGGCGCGCGAACTCTTGGAGCGCTATGTCGGGCTGCAGCCGCACGAGGCCAGCAACCTCAGCGTGGTGCTCTACAACGCCGACGCGGCCGAGCTGCCACTGGCGACAGTGCGCGAGCTCTCTTCCATCCAAGAGGATGGCAAGTTCCAATGCAGCGTGTCGGTGCGCCATTCTGATCCCGCCAAGCTGCGCCGCGTTTACGGCGAGCTGGTCAACAAGGCCGGGGACGACCCGGATCTGCCCGTAGTCAGCGAGACAAGCGACAACTTCATCTCGAGGCTGCGCATCTCAGTGACGCCAATCTCATCCACGCCTGGCGAGAGCGCCCAAGGCTTCAAGGCCTTTGACGTGGCCTTTTTGCATGATGTTGTCGCTCGGGCAGCGCAGTCCGAATGGCTCCCGGTCCAGTGGACCAACGACCGTCCGAATTTGGAACACGCCCCTTCGCGTTGGTCCTATCGGAGCGTATCGGGAGAGAACGAGCTGAAATCGACCACCTTCCTGGCCTGCCCTTGGCAAACAGCCTCAGGCTGGGCCTATGTCTCGGCCGTCGGCGCAGTATGTCGACAGACCGATGCAACGCCAGAGCAGCGATTTCTTCCGGCCCGCAGGATCTCTTTGCAAAACCCAGCTCTGGCCGGGATGATCAAAGATGCGCACGAGCTGGCCGAATGGGTCGCAACCTACGACGAGCTCTTGGACAAGCGCCAACTCCAGCACAACAACATCACAGTGGTGCGCTATCGCCGCGGTTCGACCAACGGTCGCAACATGATCGTGAGTTCGACCTCCGAACTTCGATTGCTGGGAGTATTGGTTCGCAGGCGCCTTGATGAACTGAACCTCCAGCTTGGGGCCGATGAGATACAGGCGGCGGCGGAGAAGGCCAAGCGTGACGCGCTATCGGTCTCGGGGGACATCGTGCTGCGCGCGGCCAAGCGTGGCGTGTCGGCAGGCGAAATGCTTGGGCTTGTCCTCAGCCGCTGCCTGCTGGCCGAGGAGTTCAAGGCCGCTGCTGGCGGCGGGCAGGTCTTGACGGCCTATTTCCTGCTGGATGACTACGCGAGCTGGCTCTCGCAGCCTGAAAGCCGGATCGCGGACATTTTGGCGATCAATGTCGAGGAGCGCGAAGAAGGCGTTCGCGTGGTGATCGCGATCGTTGAATCGAAGTATGTTTCCGCCGATGGATTAGCAAAGGCTCGGCGCGATTCGAAGGATCAGCTCTTGGCCACCCTGGGCATGTTCCGTGAGGCTCTCTTCGGCGATCCAGGCCGTCTTGATCGTGACGTTTGGCTTGCGCGCCTTGCTGACATGCTGATCGATGCGGATATTCCGCCTGGCATGACCGGGCTCATGGAACGGGCGCGCTCGAAGTTGCGTGAAGGCGACGTGGAGATTTCCTTGCGAGGCTACTCGCAGGTTTACGTCCATACCTCGGACGCAGGTTCGACTTTGGCGTCTGATCAGGAGCTGCTTGAAGAGTCCGATGGCGTTCAGGCCTGGCAGGAGGTCTTCGACCGCCCAGACCTTCGCAAGCTCGCCGAAGCCTATGCCAAGGGGTCGGGCGCTGTCGATGCGAGGGCTGGGCTAGGAGCGCACAAGCCATGGGAATCCCACTGCTTCAAAAGGCCTGCTCCGCGCGTGCCATGGCTTGCAGCTATGGGGCAGTTATCCAGCGGCGGCGCCGGTGTCCAAGAATCGGAGGTCGAAATCGGAAACGATGCTGGGGCATTGATTCCAGCGAGCACCCCAGCGCCCGAGCCATCGGCTCCGGCGCAAGAACCGTCCCAAGCAGGCGCGGTGCCGCCAGCTCCGGCCGCAGCCTCAATTCCTGATTCATCGCCAGCCGCTGGCACATTCTCCAATCTCGGCAAGGCCCTCTCGGAGCTTGTGTCGAGCAAGTTCGCGCGCAGTGCTCAAGCGGATGTCGAACGGGACGCGTGGGCCCAGGAAGTCACAAAGAAGCTTAAGGCAGCGCTCAACAGTTACGGGCTGCAGGCATCGATTTTGGGAACTAGGCTGACTCCGAATGGCTGCTTGGTCAAGCTTGCGGGGTCCGACCGCCTGCGCGTGGAGGACATCGAGAACAAGAGGACGCAACTGCTGACCACGCACGCGATCAAATTGGTCACGGTCCAGCCCAAGCCAGGCGAGATCGTGGTCACCGTTGCGGGAACGAAGAGGCAGGCTGTGTCGCTTTGGGAGCTGTGGTCGCGCCGTGAGCTCAACAGAAATGTCGCAGGCATCAACACATCTTTCCTGCTGGGACTTCAAGAGATCAATGGGGGCTTGCTCTATCTGAACTTGGGTTCCGAATTCGGCGGTCTCTCCTCTCACGAGCCGCATTCACTGGTTGCCGGATCGACGGGAAGTGGCAAGTCTGTTTTGATCCAGGCGCTGCTGCTGGACATTGCCGCTACCAATTCCAAGGAGCTCGCTCAAATCATCTTGATCGATCCGAAGATGGGTGTCGATTACGCCCCGCTGGCCGACTTGCCGCACATGCGCGAGGAGATCGTCACGACCAAGGAGAAGGCGTCTCAGGTTCTCGAAGCGTTGGTTCAAGAGATGGAGGATCGGTATCGCGCCTTTGCCAAGGCTAGAGCGCGCGATTTGCCGACCTACAACTCGAAGGTGTCAGAGGAGGAGCGGCTTCCTATGGTCTTCTTGGTCCACGATGAATTCGCCGATTGGATGCTCGATGACGCGTACAAGGCAGCGGTGGGTGCAGCTGTCCAGCGGCTTGGAGTGAAGGCACGAGCTGCAGGCATCCACCTGATCTTTGCCGCGCAGCGGCCTGACAAAGATGTAATGCCAATGCAGCTTCGTGAAAATTTGGGCAATCGCTTAATCCTGAAGGTGTCCAGCGAAGCTACTTCAAAGATCGCACTCGACAGGCCCGGCGCTGAGCTATTGCTGGGCCGGGGCCATCTTGCCGCGAAGTTAAACGGTGAGCAAGGGCTGCTCTACGCTCAAGCTCCCTTTCTTTCAGATGATGACATCACCGCCGCAGTGACAGCCATCTCTAAGGACAACTTGTCAAATTCAGTACATGGCAACTTCTAACACTACAGAAGCCCCGCAGACTTTGGAGTCGTCAACCGGGCGTGCAATGGCGCTGTTAGTAGAGCATCTTTCACGGCATGAAGCTAAAGTGCTTGAATCATTGCTTGGACCGTCGATCATTGAGCTTCTTAGCAAGAAGCTGGATCCGGTCGGAAATAATCCCAAAGGTTTAGCCTATTTCTTGGTGAAAATACATGGCGACCATGAAGTGTTACGGAGGCCGGACATTCGGGCACTTTTGCTCTCTAAACTCAAGCAAGAAGAGGCCACGGAACTGTGCGAGTTGCTCCAGAAGCCAGCGATCTCACCTCACCAAACGCTTGCGGGCATAAATTTCGACACGGCAAGAAATCTTGAACTTCTAGGTCGCTGGTACGGCGTAGACAGTGACGACTTCCAAGTATCTATTCAACATCCTGAAGGATCTCAAAAGGCTATTGCATCCCACAAACTCCGTGCACATCAACTAAGTGCATTCAGAGAACTGCGACGTGCAATTGATAGCCCATCGACCACCCTTGTTCACATGCCATTCGGAGCGGGAAAGCTGCGGCTTGTAGCGACTGCTGTATTAGATTTTTTTCGCTCGGTGGATGATGACAGGTCAGTTGTTTGGTTTGCACCAGGCGCCGCGATGTGTGAAGAGGCCTTTTTGGAGTTGCGCGATGTTTGGAAGCAGCTAGGCTCACGTGATATCACCATTTTTCAGCTTTATGGCAGCTACCCTCCTCGAGATTTGGATCGTCTCGGTGGAACGATCGCGGTCATTGACATCCTTCGGATCTCCAAAGATGACCTTGCGCTCCAAAAGCTTGGTGCGAACACAAGCGTAGCCATCCTTGCGGACGCTCAGGATCTTGTTCATCCCGTTGGGGCATGCATCGTCCAGAAAATGTCGGAAGGTGGACAATTTCCCTTGGTGGGTATCCTCCCTTCTTCTGGGGCGGCTATCCCTTTGGGAGCAGGTCGGGACGATCTGAAGAGGGCGTTTTCTCGTTGCATCACGGTAGCTTCAGGCGAAGAGGACCTGTTGTCGCTCGGCAACATAGGTGATTTCAAGCATATCGCGGGGTCGGTCGTTCACCTGACCGACGTTCAGTCCAGTGCTGAGGCCGCGCTTCATGCGAGTGACGACCTCTCACTCGAGTTCGAACAAGCCTATGTCAGTGAGCTAGATAACAACGTCTTGCGCAACGAGAACCTGCTGGCGCTCTTGCAAAAGGAGTCCCAAGAGAATGGACGAATTGTTTTTTATGCAACCACTCCTGCGAGTGCAAGACTTTTTGCTGGTCTCCTACCCGTCCTAGGTATACCAGCGGTATCAATTACCGCTGAAGAGTCCCCTGCTGCACGTACCATCGCCATTCAGCGATTCGTCTCAAGAGAGGAAAGAGGTGTCTTGTGTATTCACGGCTTCTTACTGCCCGGAAGTTCAATTCCAGATCTCAACTTATGCGTGATGGCATCGCCTATTCGATCCAAAGCATCATTTCTTTCAACTATCGGCCGGGTTGTGCAGGCCAGAGACGAAAAATTTACCACGCTAAGGCTATTAGTGGCCGCAGATTCACAGACTGATACCACCGTGGTGGAGTCGCTGGGCACATGGACAACGCTTGGCAGTTGGCCAACGGTTACATCCTAGGAGATCACATGTCTTTTTCCATAATTCCGCAGAACTTGTCCATCTCTGCGATGCGAAGTTCGGGGTATCGCGACACGGCACACGCACTTGCAGAGATCATCGACAACTCGGTTCAGGCAGGCGAAGACACTGGGTCACGCACCGAAGTAGAAGTTATCTGCATCGACGAGACACCGATTGAAGGGCGTCGTCAAATTTCACGCATTGCGGTTTACGACAACGCAAAAGGTATGCCCCCTGCGCTGCTGAGGAAGGCTCTGCAGTTCGGTAACGGCTCGCGTCTTGATAAATCACAGCAAAAGGGCATTGGCAAATTCGGGATGGGTTTACCGAATTCGTCGATTTCTCAGTGCAAACGGGTAGATGTGTGGACCTGGCAAGAGGGCGTGGTTTATCACGCGTATTTAGATGTGCAGGCAATTCAGGATGGCAAGATGACCGAGGTCCCTGAGCCACTGCCGGCTGATGTACCTTCTGAATGGCGGGCGCTAATTGCTAGTAAAGTCGAGAAGAACGGAACGCTGGTTGTTTGGAGTAATTTGGATCGAGTGTCCTGGAAGCAGAGCACCACGCTACTTCGGCATACCGAGTTCATTAGCGGACGTCTCTACCGGCATTTCATAGACGACAAGTCTGTGCGGATTCGACTTGCCGCGTACGAAAGCAAGACCAGGACTTCGGTCTTCGAGAGCTTCGTCAGGGCAAACGATCCGCTTTATCTAATGTCTGGAACTAACGCTCCTGCCCCCTTCAACCAAAAGCCGGCATTCGTAATGTTCGGACAGCCCTTAGTGCTCGCCGTGGCGCATAACGGAGTGGAGCATCTGCTAACGATCACTGCATCTATATGCAAGCCTGAGGCGAGGCGTGAAGGTGGAACCAAGCCTATTGGACAACATGCACAGAAGAATCAGGGCATCTCCGTCGTCAGAGCAAAACGAGAGCTGGAACTCAACCGCAGCTTTACGAACTCCTACGACACAAGGGAAAGGTGGTGGGGGATTGAAGTTCAGTTCGATCCTGGCCTAGACGATGTTTTTGGTGTCACCAACAACAAACAGTCCGCTACAGGCTTCATGCGACTAAGCATTGAGGAAGACGCAGCGGAAGAAGCGCTCAGCGTAGAGGACTATCAGGCGATGCTTGAGCTGGATCATGATCCTCGTCTAGCTATGTACCGCATTAGTCGAGAGATCGAGAAGCTTTTGAATTCGATGCGCCTGCAGGTGGCAAGGATGCGAGAAGGTGAGCGCGCTCAGGCAGTCAAGGAGAGCGCCGAAAGCAAGGCAGAGAAAGCAGCGACCAATTCGGTAATGAGGCGAAGGGAACGAACAGGGGACATTGGCGGTAGCGATAGAGAAGAGCATGCATCTACTGACGATCGAGCGTCTGCTTTAACAGCGGATATTGTTCTCGACGGAGTAGAGGAGAGAAAAGCGCACGACCTAGCAGTCGACTACGTCACAAAGAAGATCAAGTTTCGTTTTCGGCATGCCGAGGTACCGGGCGCCAGCATCTTTGACGTCTCCACGGCTGGGGGAGTTATTCTTGTAACTTTGAATACACGTCATCCGGTGCATGATCGTCTCTTTGCTGCGCTGCGAAATGAGGATGGGCCAGAAGTTCAGTATGCCAGAGAAGTTCTTTCGCTCATTGCAGCATGGGCACGATTGGAAGACGAGGCGCCTAGCGAAAAGATGCGGCAAGGAATCGAGAAAATTCGCTTCGATTGGGGAGGAATGGCGATGGATTTCTTCGAGGTTGAGGGCTAGTCATGGGCGGTCGCGAAGCGCTCCGAGGGTTTGCGGTGCAGACTCTCGTGTGTCTACTTGACACTCTAACGTCCAACAACACGTGGGTCTATGTCACTCTTGAACCTGATTCAGCAAACGACAAAGTGGACATCCTATGGGTGTATGCAGATGGTCTGACCTGTGTTCAACAGGTTAAGTCTTCCAAGAATCAGATCACCAAAGCAAACGTGGAGGCATGGTGCAGTGACCTCAAAGCATCTGGTGCAGCTGACAAGTACCAGCTTATGCTGGCAGGACCGATTGCGGCCGCCGTAGTGAATGATGCACCTTTCCATGGAGTGGAAGTACCAACGCCGAACTCAGTGGACACACTAGCGTTACTAGACCAGGCAATTACAAAAGTAGATCGATACCTAACTGCGAAGTCTATTGATCCTCTTCCTATCGCACTCAGGGAGTCCCTGATCTACGAGCTTGTCTCTCGCATGACTCAGGCTGCGATTAAAGGAAGAAAAATGTCGCGGGACGAGTTCGATGGTTGGGTATTGAGCACGATCACCGCCTCATATCCCGAAGCAATCAATCAACGTTTAACTGCCAACTGTGCTGTTCTCTGGAGCGCCCTAGAGTTCGCTGCCCCAAAAGATGCATCCGCCAAAGCCTTTGAGTTGGTACTTCCAATCACCGTTGTCAACGGTGGACTTTCTACCGCTATCGTCGAGATGTTTCTTCTGCGTATTTCACTTGGCAAAGTGGAAATGCGCTACCGCCCCGATCTAGTGATTTCGATGGAGCCAACCGAAAAACACATCACTCGACGGCTACTTGGACGGCCGTTTGGCGACTTTGCTATTTCTCCCCAGACCTCGATACAGCAGTCTGTTTTGTTCGTACCAGTTCAACGAGTGGGATACGAATCGGGTGCTTGGCAAACGGGTGTTTATCAAATTGAACTATTCGTTAAGTACGCATCACAGGTATCTTTGACCTCAGTTAAGAGGGCTTCTATATCGGTTAGTAAGGACGAATTCTCGGTTTTCAGCAACCTTGGTAGTCGATCCGTTTCTATATCCAATTTGGACGCATGCCTGGACCTACTCTGAACTACTTGTGGCACACAATGCAGGAGCCGTTGCCCTCATCGTCTCCATAGATGTCGTCGATGTCATCAGGGCAGGACTTAACTGGTCTCAGCGGGTTAATGGGAATACTCTTGCGCAATCGGGCTCGGCGGATTTCGTATTCGGCTTTGATTTCCGCAATACGCTCGGGCTTTTCCATTTCCAAAAGAGACTCGCCTTTCGACCATGTAAAGGGCGAGCCATTCTCCACGGCGTCCTTTTCTAGTTCCTTGGCTTTTTCGTAGTCTTCTGGATGCTGTTCTCTCAATCGGACCCATTCGATCTTCTGCTGGAAGAAGCAGAAAGTGCAGCCGCTTCGTGAGCGCCACTCGTAGTACTTAGGGTAGCCGACCCCTGATGATTCAAGGATGTCGACGACGCCTGGCTTGTCGATTCCAGCCTCGCGAAAGGGCAGCCGGACGAACAGGTTTTCGGCCTTTGCCGAGTAGCCTTCGCGGTAGTCTTCATCGGACCGGATCGCCACATAAGAGAACACTTTGTCGCCTGCCGCGAGCCATGGCTTCACCCATTGTTCGAACGGCGCGAGCTTGAGCTTGCGAGTGCACCAGCGGGTTTGAGGGCTGGGCAGAAAGTGGTTGTATTCGCGCAGCCAAAATCGGAAGTCTCTGCGTGGATTGAGCCGCGCGATGGGCTTGCCAAGATAGCCTTCGAGTCGTCCAAGAAACTCATAGACCTCAGGGAGTTCTTCACCCGTGTCGGTGAAGAAGTAGTCGATGTCCAGCTCGGGATGCTTGTCGCGCATCCAGACGGCCAGAGCCGCGCTGTCCTTGCCGCCTGAGATGCCCAAAACGTGCCGTTCAACCATTTGATTGCTCCTTGTCCGTCGCCAGCTTCATGCCGGTTTTGGCCAAGATGGCCAGCAATACGTCAGTGCTCAAGCCTTGGCTTTGCAGCATCGAAACCAACTCATCAGCCTTGTCGTCAACGGTCTTGCGATGGCGCTCGGAGATGGCGAATGTTCGGGAGATCGTCCTAGTGTCCGAGCCAGCTCCGATGACCACTGCAATGGCTTCGCTTCGGGCTTTGCGGCCTTGAATTGAGACAAAGGCCTCCGCCTCGCGGAAACGCCGCGCGAACTGGGAGAGCTCCAACAGGGCTGCATCGATGTGCCGATCCACCCAATCGCGAGGCGGCTTGTCAGCTGCCAGACT
>Ga0209066_10001892_pt1 | contig 26759 bp, 26 predicted proteins | sample All_14_2_FD_187198 | JGI IMG/M metagenome (GOLD analysis project Ga0209066, IMG submission 187198) | Freshwater microbial communities in response to fracking from Pennsylvania, USA - Allegheny Zone_MetaG_DW_15 (SPAdes) (version 2) ...
ATGAGTTGTTTCGCACGCCGACATTGGCCTGCGATTTTGGATTCGTGAGCGGCCTGCCTAATTGGCATCGGAGAAGGTCGTGCGGCTGACTTCTGATATTCCGTGCAGTCGTCTTCTGAAAATGACAGGCAACTCTATTCTGACGATTTAGCGCCGGATGGTCTGACGCCAAGTTAGGGTATGCCTCAATCTGACGGTAGCGAGTCGCAGGCGTTCGGATCGGCATCGGTTTCGTTCCCTGTCTTGGCACGCGCTTCGAAGCGTTGATAACACTCCAACCCGCAGAAGTGCTCGACGTATTCCGCGCCTTCCGGGGTGAAGGCGGCATCGAGCGGGATTTCCTTGCAGCACACGCAGCAACTGGTGGTGGTCGAGTCACTTGCATTCATGGTGGCACCCCTCCATTGACTGACGAAGACGGCGAATGCCGCCGCCGGCATTGGCTTCGCGAACAGGAAGCCTTGTCCTGTGTCGCAGTCCGCTTGTCGCAATAGATCAAGACTCGCCGATGTTTCCACGCCTTCAGCCACCACATCCATGCCCAGCCCGTGCGCAAGCTGAATCACGGTGTGCACGATGGTTTGGTCGCGGCGGTCGTTGGCGAGCCCGGCGACAAACGATTGGTCGATCTTGAGCGTGCTGATTGGGCAGCACTTCAGATGTTGCAGACAGGAATACCCCGTCCCGAAGTCATCGGCGGCGAAGCGCACACCGATCTGCCGCAAGGCGTCCAGGGCGGGGAAGATCGCCGGATCACCAAACGCGACCGATTCGGTCAGCTCGATTTCGAGATACTCGGCGGGCAACTCGGCATCAGCCAGCACGCCCTTTACCCACCCGTCGAAGTCCGGTCCCACTTGGCTCGCCGAAACATTGACGGCCAGCCGGAACGGTCGCCATGCCAGCATTCGCCAGTCACGCATCTGGCGGCAGGCTTCGCCCAGCACCCAAGCGCCGATTTCAGGCATCAGGCCGGACGATTCGACCACGGGCAGGAACTGGCCCGGTGGCAATAGTCCAAGCGTCGGATGACGCCAGCGCAACAGGGCTTCCGCGCCGACAATCCCACCACTGCGCAGATCGACGACGGGCTGGTAGTGCAGTTCAAGCTGCCCGCGCTCGACCGCTTGGGCCAGTTCCGGCGTCGTCCATCCATCCGGCCGGAAAGCGCTCATTCTCTTTCCCTGAATGCCCGCAACGCCCGCGACAGGGACAGAAGGAACAGGCCGGTCAAACCGAGCGCCGCGATGACCCAATGCTCGCCGAGGAAAGCACCGGCGGTTGTGCCGGCCAGCACGACAGCGAGGATGGGCAGGTGGCAGGGGCAAGTCAGCACAGCCAGTCCGCCCCACAGGTAGCCGGTGATCGGTTTGTGCGTCTCGGACGGCAAGCGCTCGGGGTTGTTCATGGCAGACTCTCCGCGTGCTGTGCCGGCTCGGTCGGCAGGGTGGCCAACTGCACTTCCAGATCGGCCAACGCTTCGCGCCGACGCTCGACGAACTGACGCAGCAGGGCAAGCTGCGCGGCCGCTTCGTCGCCGTCCGCCGCATCCAGCGCCCGGCACAGCCGCGCCAGCGCGTCGAGGCCGATGCCCGCCTCGAAGGCCGCCCGCACGAAGCACAGCCGTTGCAAGGCGGCGTCATCGAACAAGCCGTAGCCGCCTGGTGTGCACGCCACCGGGCGCAGCAATCCGCGCAGCAGGTAGTCGCGCACGATATGCACGCTCACCCCGGCATCAAGAGCCAGCCGGGACACCGTGTAGGCGTTCATTGAACACCTCCTTTTTCTCACCCGGCGCAGCAGGAAAGCTGCTTCACATCCTTGTTGAAGGTCTGCGCCGCGAGCTTCAACCCCTCGACCATCGTCAGGTAGGGGAACAACTGGTCGGCCAGTTCCTGCACCGTCATGCGGTTGCGAATGGCCAGAGCCGCCGTCTGGATCAGTTCACCCGCTTCCGGCGCGACCGCCTGTACGCCGATCAGCCGATGGCTGCCTTCCTCGATAACCAACTTGATGAAGCCGCGTGTGTCGAAGTTGGCGAGCGCACGCGGCACGTTGTCCAAGGTCAAGGTGCGGCTGTCGGTCTCGATCCCGTCGTGGTGGGCTTCCGCCTCGCTGTAGCCCACGGTCGCCACTTGCGGATCGGTGAACACCACGGCCGGCATTGCGGTCAGGTCGAGCGCCGCATCGCCGCCGGTCATGTTGATCGCGGCACGGGTGCCGGCCGCTGCCGCCACATAGACGAACTGCGGCTGGTCGGTGCAGTCGCCGGCCGCGTAGATGTTCGGGTTGCTCGTGCGCATGCCTTGGTCGATGACGATGGCACCTTGCGCATTGACAGTGACCCCCGCTGCGTCCAGCGCGAGGCTGCGCGTGTTCGGTGTCCGACCGGTGGCAACCAGCAGTTTGTCGGCGCGCAATTCACCGTGCGTGGTGGTCAGCACGAATTCACCGTCCATATGGGCGACCTGGCTGGCTTGCGTGTGCTCCAGCACCTCGATGCCCTCGGCACGGAAAGCGGCTGTCACCGCCTCGCCGATGGCCGGGTCTTCACGGAAGAACAAGGTATTGCGCGCCAGGACCGTGACCTTGCTGCCCAGCCGGGCAAAGGCTTGCGCCAGCTCCAGCGCCACCACCGACGAGCCGATTACGGCAAGGCGTTCGGGAATGGTGTCGCTCGCCAGGGCCTCGGTGGAAGTCCAGTAGGGTGACTCTTTCAAGCCCGGAATCGGCGGGACCGCCGGGCTGGCACCCGTGGCGACCAGGCAGCGGTCGAACATCACGACGCGCTCGCCACCCTCGTTCAAACGGACGGTAAGGCTCTGGTCGTCCTTGAAGCGCGCCTCACCGTGCACAACGGTGATGGCCGGATTACCGCCCAGGATGCCTTCGTACTTGGCGTGCCGCAGTTCGTCGACGCGGGCCTGCTGCTGGGCCAGCAGCTTACTGCGGTCAATCGTAGGCACAGTTGCCGCAATACCGCCATCGAACGGGCTTTCCCGGCGCAGATGGGCGATGTGGGCGGCGCGGATCATGATCTTGGACGGCACACAGCCGACATTGACGCAGGTGCCGCCGATGGTGCCGCGCTCGATCAGCGTGACCTGCGCGCCTTGCTCGACGGCCTTCAGCGCCGCCGCCATCGCGGCTCCACCGCTGCCAATGACCGCTACCTGCACCGGGGGCTCGTTGCCACTGTGCTTTTCGGCGGCGGCCATCCATCCCCGCACCTTGTCGAGCAGTCCGACGCGGTTGTCCGCCAGTGGCGCATCGGCTAGCGTTGCCTTGTAGCCCAGTCCGGCCACGGCGGCAGTCAGCGCGTCCGGCGATGTGCCCGGCACGATGGCGAGTTGCGCTGTGCCCTTCGGATAGGACACCAGCGCCGACTGCACGCCTGGCACTTTTTCCAGCGCTTCCTTGACGTGCGCCGCGCACGAGTCGCAAGTCATGCCGGTGATTTTTAGATGGGTCATGCAACAGATCCTTTATCGTTTGTGGCGCCAGACAATGACGTCCGTTGTGCTGCGGTGCCGTTTTCAGTGACTCACTGCTTGACGCTGGACGGATAGCCCGCGTCTGCGGTTGCCTTGGTCAGCTTCTGCACGCTGGTCTTGGCATCGTCGAAGGTGACGACCGCTTGGCGTGTCTCGAAAGTCACGTCAACTTTGCTGACGCCTTCGACCTTGGAAATCGCCTTCTTGACAGTGATCGGGCAGGCGGAGCAGGTCATGCCCGGTACGGACAGCGTGACGGTCTGGGTGGCGGCCCAGACGGGGGCAACAACGGCGGCGAGGGCGAGGGAGGCAAACAGTTTCTTCATGGTGAACTCCGATCAGTAGAAAAATGGCATGACGTAGGGAAATCCGAGCGCGACCAGAACCAGCGCGGCCACGATCCAGAAAATGAGCTTGTAAGTAGCTCGCACTTGGGGAATCGCGCAGACCTCACCCGGTTTGCAGGCCGCTGCCTGCCGGTAGATGCGCCGCCAGGCGAAGAACAACGCCACCAGCGCCACGCCGATAAAGATGGGGCGATAGGGTTCCAACACCGCCAAGTTGCCGATCCAAGCGCCGCTGAACCCCAAGGCGATCAGAACCAACGGCCCGAGGCAGCAAGCCGAGGCGAGGATGGCGGCAAGCCCTCCAGTGAAGAGCGCGCCGCGCCCGGTTTTTGGTTCAGACATGCGCTTGTCCTTTCGAATTGAAATTGGATAGCGTAACCTTACTTCCGTACTCATGTACGGAGTCAAGCGATATGGAAAACAATTTGGAGAACCTGACCATTGGCGTTTTCGCCAAGGCGGCCGGGGTCAATGTGGAGACCATCCGTTTCTATCAGCGCAAGGGCTTGTTGCTGGAGCCTGACAAGCCCTATGGCAGCATCCGCCGCTATGGCGAGGCGGATGTAACGCGGGTGCGCTTCGTGAAATCAGCCCAGCGGCTGGGCTTCAGCCTGGATGAGATCGCCGAGCTGCTGCGGCTGGAGGATGGCACCCATTGCGAGGAAGCCAGCAGTCTGGCCGAGCACAAGCTCAAGGACGTGCGCGAGAAAATGGCTGACCTGGCGCGCATGGAGGCCGTGCTGTCTGAGTTGGTGTGCGCCTGCCATGCGCGAAGGGGGAACGTTTCCTGCCCGCTGATCGCGTCACTACAGGGTGGAGCAAGCTTGGCAGGTTCGGCTATGCCTTAGCGTGCTTTATTTTCCGTTTTCTGAGACGACCCCTCAATTGATGCGCTTGTCGCGCGGAATACGGGAGATGGATGGGATTGATCAACGATCGGAGAGACCTTGGCTGGTCTGGTGAGGAGCGACACGATGACTGACGACATCCATCACGCAGCCTGGCGCGACCGCGTCACCCCAGCACTGCTCGATGCGGTTCGCCACGGCAACGTCCTGGAAGTGCTGAGATGGCTGGAGGACGGACTGCCGGCCAACTGGCAGGACGCCGAGGGGTGCAGTCTGATCTTCCTCGCAGCCTATCACCGCCAGTGGGTCGTCATTGACAGCCTGTTGGCGCGCGGTGCATCGGTCGACCTGCCCGATCGCCGAGGATGGACGCCGCTCTTCTGGGCGGCTTTCAACGGCCATGCGGACATCGTCTCCTTCCTGATCGGCCGTGGCGCCAATCCCGACGCGCGGAACGCGGACGGGGAGTGGCCTCTGTTCTGGGCCGTCTACAAGGGCCACACAGCAGTTGTCCGGCATCTCCTGATCGGCGGTGCAAAACGCAACCAGCTCGACGCGGAAGGACATGATGAACTCTGGCTCGCAAAGACTTTGGGGCGACAGAATGTCGTCGCCATCTTGGAGGGGCAGCGAGCCCCGCGCACGAACCGTCCCGTGCCGAGGACTTCCGATGGGTCCGTCTAATTCGGACCTCCTTTCACGCCAAGCGCGAGGCTAAGGCCATGCCTCCCAATCAAGGGCCCCGACGCAGGTAGCACTTCAAGTCGTCCACGCCCCCATCCTGCTCGAACCGGACCGCCGCAATGCCGAGTTCGCCGCAAAGCGAAGCAGACCTTGGCGACCATTTTCCAAGTTGGGCACAATTTCGGGGCATTCGTACCCGCCAGTCCCGTACTCACCCTAGAGCGCGCCCTTAGGCGGGATAATCCGCGATTATCCCGCGTAAAACTTGGCGCCTTCCTGCGCTTGTGCTCATTGCAATTGGTATGTAATTACGTACCATGTAATACAGTATGAAAAAAACAGAGGTGTCGCCATGGCCAGAAGCGGGATCTACAAGTCCGAGGTGGTGCGGGCACGTGACGCGTTGCGCGCGCAGGGGCGACATCCCTCGATCGACGCCATCCGGGTGGAACTCGGCAACACGGGCTCAAAGGCGACGATTCACCGCTATTTGAAGGAGATCGAAGAGGAAGACGGCGGGGCCGGCGGCACGCAGGTTGCCGTGAGCGAGGCCATCCAGGATCTGGTCGGCCGCCTGGCCGGCCGCTTGCACGAAGAGGCCGACGCCCGAATTGCCGAGGCGAAAACCCGCTACACCGCCGAAATTGGCCAACTCAAGGACGCGCTCCGGCGGCAACACGAGGAAGGTGACGCACTCAGAATCCAGTTGCAGCATACCGAGGCCCTGCTGAACGAGGAGAGTGACCGTCATCGTCAGACAGCGCTCGCACTGCAACAGGAAACCGTGCAGCGTGCTCTGGCCGCGCAACAGGTCGCCGATCTGCAGTCACAACTGGCGCAAGGCGAACAGCACCGGCAATCGCTGGAGGACAAACACCGTCACGCGCGTGAAGCCCTGGACCATTTCCGGCAGGCGGCCAAGGAACAACGCGACCAGGAGCAGCGTCAGCACGAGCAGCAGATTCAGCACCTGCAGGCCGAACTGCGGCAACTGAATCAGACGCTTGGAATCAAACAGGATCAGCTGACCGGGATCAGCCGGGACAACGCCCGCCTAGCGGCCGAGCTGTCGCAGGCCCATGCGCAGCTTCACCAGATTCAGACGGAGGGGCGATCGCTCCGCGACGAATTGGCGGTCGCCAAGGAAGCAGGGCGACGCGCCGAGGCGCTGGCCCAGCGCTTGGCAGACCGGGAACTGCAAGTTGAGGATCTGCTTCGCAGCAAGAGTGTGCTTGAAGCTACGCTCGCCGGGCAGAGCGAACGTCGTCAAACCCTGGAAATCGAGCTCGCGGCCGCACAGGCGTCACTGGCGATACAGGAAAAAGTGATGGCAGACTTGCAGGCACAACTCCTGCAGCAGGGCAACCGCAGGAAACGGAACGGACCACAGGACGAGGTCGCGGGTGTCGGCGAGAAAACCGCAACGTCCGACGCTCCATAATTCTAAATTAAAAACAGGCGTTTACGGCTCGAAAGTCCTAATTTTTGCTTCATCCCGGCGCTACCCCCTATACGAGATGTACCCGACTGGGGTACTTCGAATAGGGCAAATATATGTACGACACTCTCACTTTTCCGACTGTTGCGAGCGATGTTTTCCAGTCTGACTCGTTGCGTGTAAGCGTTGATGCGACTTTTGCTTGCGTCGTTGTCGAGCATCCTGCGGGGCGTGACGTCTTTCGATTTGATGAGCCGACGCGCAGCTTCGTTTTCGTGTGTGCATCCATTGCTGATGATGCCCTGCAGGGTGAGTGGCCGGCGATGTGTGACGTAAGCGTAGTGCTCTGTGACCTCGCGCCCTGGCTCATCGATGAGATTGCGGCTGTAAAGAAGGCCTGGACGGAGTTTTTTGGCGGCGGCCGTGAATTACCCGTGCTGACTCGATCGGAGAGGCAGTCATTACGAAGAGGGCGGTTGCGTCTTGTCGCCGGCATAGACCAGTTAAACGGTATGTCATGGTGCCCGGTAGTGCAGGAGCGTCCGATTCGAAGTGAGTTTCAGGCCATTTGAGTAGGATTTTTTTCCGACCGCTTTGCAGCGGTCGGCGTTTTTCGAAAGCTTCGTCCGATTGGAAGTGCCGCTGTACGGATTGCGCTGGAGGGACTAGCCCGCATTTCTCACAGACAGGAGGCGCATCGCGGCCGGAAATATGAGAAAGTTGTTTTGCGAGAACGACTTAACCATACTCCGGAGGAACCCGCGATGCCGACACAGCGTACCGGACGAAGTCCAGGTGCGGGGCGCGTTGAGGGCCGCCAGGTGGCGGTGGATTTCGACGGTGGGCAGATCAGCTCGGATGCGGGCGCGCTGTTGCTGCGCGAGGTCGATCGCACGTTGCGACTGACCGAGCGGGTGGCGGGCTGCTTCGAGGATGGGCGTGATCCGGAGCTGATCGAACACACCGTGCACACGCTGGTGATGCAACGCATTGTGGCGATCGCGCTCGGCTACGAGGACCTGAAGGACCACGACCAGTTGCGCCGTGACCCGGTGCTGGCTGGCCACGTTGGCGGCAAGCTCAGCGCTCGGCGCAAGGGCTGCGAGCCGCTGGCGGGCAAGTCGACCTTGAACCGGCTCGAACATGCCCCGGACACCAAGGACGGTTCGCGCTATCACAAGATCGCTCACGATCCGGCGGCCTTCGAGTCACTGTTCGTCGCGTGCTTCATCGAGGCACATGCGCAGGCGCCTGAAGAGATCATCCTCGATCTGGACGCAACCGACGACCCGCTGCACGGCCAGCAGGAAGGGCGCTTCTTCCATGGCTACTACGGCGGTTACTGCTACTTGCCGCTGTACATCTTCTGCGGCCGACATCTGCTCGCCGCCAAGCTGCGCCGGGCCAACACGGATGCCTCGGCGGGCAGCATCGATGAACTCGAACGCATCGTCACCCAGATCCGCCGCCACTGGCCGAAGGTGCGCATCGTGCTGCGTGCCGACTCGGGCTTTGCGCGCGAGGCCTTGATGAGCTGGTGCGAGGAGACGCACATCGACTTCGTCTTCGGGCTGGCCAAGAATGATCGGCTCAAGGCGCAGATCGAGACCGAGATGAGCGAGGCGCAGGCCGAATGCACCCAGACCGGCAAGCCCGCACGGCGGTTTCGCGACTTCACCTACCGCACCCTTGACAGCTGGTCGTGCGCCCGACGAGTCGTCGGCAAGGCCGAGCAACGGCCGGGCAAGGCCAATCCGCGCTTCATCGTCACCACCCTGGACGCCCAGCGCTGGCCAGCACGCGAACTGTATGAAGCGCTGTACTGCGCCCGCGGCGAAATGGTGTCAATGCCGATTTAAAACTGACACGCCCTTCCGGCAGTTGCCGATTTAGAACTGATACACCCCTATCTCATTGACATGCGCGACGGTGCGCCCTGGAGGGAGGGCCGAAGGCCCGACCGCAGGGGCGCACCGTCGCGCCACCCTCAGCCGGCGACCGCCAGCGCTTGCACCATCCCGGCCTTGCGCTGGTGCTTGAGCCGATAGCTCTCGCCGCTGATCGGCACGATGTGCGCGTGATGCAGCAGCCGATCCAGTAGTGCCGCCGTGAGCGTCGCATCCTGGGCGAAGGTGCTGTCCCACTGCCCGAACGACAGATTGCTGGTCACGATCAGGCTGCCCCGCTCGTAGCGCGCAGCAATCACCTGGAAGAACAGGTTGGCCTGCTCGCGCGTCATCGGCAGGTAGCCGATCTCGTCGACGATCAACAGCCGGTAGGCGTTGATCGCCCGCTGCATCACGTTCTTGAGCTGGTTGCGCTCATGCGCTAGGACCAGCGTCAGCAGCAGGTCGGCGGCGGTGGTGAAGCGCGTCTTGATGCCGGCCTGCGTGGCGCGGTAGCCCAGCGCGATGGCCAGATGGGTCTTGCCCACGCCGCTGGGGCCCACCAGCACGACGTTCTCGGCGCGCTCGATGAAGGCGAGGCTGGCCAACTCCTCGATCTGGCTGCGCTTGAGGCCGCTAGCAAAGCCATAGTCGAAGTCCTCGAGCGTCTTGATCGCGGGGAAGCCCGCCAGGCGCGTGAGCATGCTTTGCTTGCGGCTCTGTCTCCCGGCCGCCTCGGCCCGCAGCAACTGCTCGAGGAAGTCGCTGTAGGCCAGTTGGTCGGTGGCCGCCTGCTGGGCCGCTGCGGCGTAGCCTTGGGCGGTCAGCGGCAGGCTCAGCGTTTGGCAGAGGGCCTGAATCCGTTCGTATTGCAGGTTCATGCGCCGACCTCGTGCGCCTGTTGCAGCGTCTGCAGCAACGCATCATAGACGGCCAGCGGATGCTGGGCGGGTTGTTCCGTTTCGAGGTGCGCACGTACACCAGGCCGGCGCGCAGGTCCCTCGTCGTGTGCCACCTCAGCCTGCGGCCGAGCGCTCTCGATGTCGCCGCGCCACGGCGGTGCCAAGGCCTGCAGTGCGGCCTGTTCGGCCGCCAGCCGGGCCACGGGCGGTTCGCCGGTGGTGCCATGCACGCGCACGTTGGCGACTTCGTCGAGCCAGCGGCGCACCTGCACCGTGGCCGTGGCGGCGTCGAGCACCAGACCGGCCTGCTTGAACTGCGCCACCAACGGCACATAGAACGAGCGCCGCAGATAGCCGTTGAAGCGCTCCACCTTGCCCTTGGTGCGTGCCCGATAGGGGCGGCACAGCTTGATCACAAACCCGGTGTGACGGGCGTAGTCCAGAAAGCCGGCGTGGTAGCGGTGCCCGCCTTCGCCTTCGCCCTCGACATCGCGCTCGAGCACCACGGTCTTCATGTTGTCGTACAGCACCTGGCGCACCACGCCCCCGAACGCCGCGAAGCTGCGCTCGTGGCAGCCGATCAGCGTCGTCACCTTCATGTCGGTGACAAACTCGACGTAGCTCATGCGGCTGTAGCCGAGCGTGGCGCAGAACGCGTACAGCGGCTGCGCACCCTTGCGAAACTCCACCCAGTCGACCTGCATCTGGTGGCCCGGCGCCGTCTCGAAGCGCACCACCGGCTCCGATGGCTGCGCCGGCTTGAGCATGTGCATGAACGCGCGCAGCTGGCTGGCGCCACCCTGATAGCCCTGCGCCGCGATCTCACGCATCAGGACCGAGGCCGGGATCCAGTGTGGGTGCGCCGCCGCCTGGCGTTCGCGCAAGTACGCCTCGAAGGGCGCCAGCTTCGTCACCCGCTGGACCTTGCGCTCGTAGCGCGGCAACTCCGGCGACGCCAGGTGCGCACGCACCGTGTTCACCGCACACCCCACCTCGGCGGCGATCCGCCGAAGGCTCAGCCCGTGACGCCTCAACAGTTCGATTTCCACATACACCTCGTCTGTGATCACCCGGGCTCCAAATGGCCCGATCTTCTCAACTCGGTGTATCAACTTTCAATCGGCAGCCCGTATCAACTTACATCCGGCAGTGACAAATGGAGAACCGGATCAAGGAGTGCCAGCTTCATCTGTTCGCCGACCGCACCTCGACGGCGACGATGCGGGCCAACCAGCTGCGGCTGTGGTTCGCCTCCTTTGCCTACGTGATGCTCGAAGCGCTGCGCCGCATCGGGCTGGCTGGCACCGAACTGGCCGACGCCACCTGCGAGAGCCTGCGCCTGAAACTGCTCAAGATCGGCGCACGGGTCAAGATCAGCGTGCGCCGCATCCACGTCAGCATGGCCAGCAGTCATCCGTTCCAGACCGCATGGCGCCTGGCCCAGGCCAGACTCGCCCCCGGCTGATCCGCCACGCTACCGTGGCCCTGCTGATCCGATCGCGCTCCCGTTCGCGCGAGGCGACCCCACGCCAGAACGGCTCCGCTCACACCCGTTGGCGCACATCAGCGCGCGCAAGACCTATCCCGCACGCCCTCGATTGGCCGCTCAACGAGCCGCAATCGGCTGGAGACGGATCAACGTGACACAAACAACCTCAACGAGGCGGGCAAATCGCGAGGGTGTGAGAAATGCGGGCTAGCCGCAGATGCGCCGCGTGTCCTGCTCGCGACTGACACCGCTGATTCAGTGAGCGGTGCGTCGTGCTGCCACCTGTTCGGCCTTTGTCGGGCGGCCACGCCGCCTGGGTGCTGATGGAGGCTGATCAGGCAAGGGGGCAGTGGGACTGAGGTGATGATTGGATTCGAGCTTTTGTTCCAGCCAGGCTTCAACATCTGAGGGTCTGAATCGCAGAAGTTTACCCAGCTTCGTGGCCCGCGGGAGGTCACCACCCGTCGAGTGGCGGTTGTAGATGGTCTGCTTTGCGAGACCCAACAGGGCTGCCAGTGTCTCAGGGGTGAGCAGTTGCTCCACGGTCCATTTTCCAGCGTGAGCAGTCACATGACTGCCCAGAGTGTAGGTAATAAGGACCGGTTTACTTTTCTTCCTAGCCGAAATTAGCGTTGGTTTTAAACTGCATCAAGGAGGTCGGCCTTGTGGGGTGTGGGCTGGATACAGCCCCACACAAGGTGAAGCTCTTTAAACAGGCAGCCGAGCCCCTACGGATGCACCGAGCGTGTAGCTCGCACTGATTGAATACGAACTACAGCCTCCAAACTGAGTCCCGGAAACTGTCTCCGCCTGTTGCTTAAGCCTGTTTTTCTTTTTGGACTCGATGGCTCTAATTTCCTGAACCAACTCCTCAGGTTTAGGGTTGTAATACCGCATGGCCATGGCTAGCGTCTTCCAGGTCATGATCTTGGCGAGGGTGGTTGGCGTCATGTGAGGCGCCAGACGGCTTGCAGCTTCATGTCGCAGATCGTGAAAATTCAGGTCAGTAATCTTGGCCCGCTTTTTCGCCCTTCTGAACGCATCACCTAAAGTGGCGCCTTGGGGAAAGGCAGTCCCGAAAACCTGCGGACTCTCTTGCCTAGGCAAGCGCTGAAGAATCTGAACTGCTTTGAGGCTGAGAGGCACAGGCACGCGTTCCTGCTCGCCAAGTTTGGCTTTTGTCATCACCCAAACCACACCCTGATTCAGATCGACTTGAGACCACTTAAGTGTTGCGAGGCGCTCTTCACGAATCCCTGTCTCAATCGCCAGCAAGATTGCGGCCTCGAGTTTCTCCGCACTGGCTTCAGCAGCGCGTGCAGCGGCCAGCAACCTATCTTCTTCATCGTCAACAAGGCGACGATTACGACCTGCGGGCACGGCGGGGAAAATTACCTTCTTGAGTGGGTTCTCGATGGGCATTGACCATTCGGTACCCGCCTTCTTGAACACAGCGCTAAGCAGGGAAAGCTCCAGTCGAACGGTGTTCGCCTGCACCTCCGTGAGTCGATTGTCCCGATAGTTGGCGAAATCACTTGCCTGGAGCTCAGCAAGAATTCTGCAGGCCAGGTTGCTTCGCCGCAGGATTCTTAGGCGGCTCAGCTCTTGCCTAGCGCCGGCCTTCTTTGGAGTTTCTTCAGACTCGTATCGACTTAGAAGCTCGCCGAGGGTCATGTTCTCAACTTCGCGCCGGTCCTTGAAGACGCTACGAAGCATGTCAGCTTCCACGAGCTTCGCCCAGTCCTTCGCTTCTCGCTCAGTTTCGAAGGTCTTGGTCTGACGTGGGTGCCCTTTGCGACGAACCGTCACTTGGAACTGATAGGGCCCCCGATTTACGATGCTTGCCATCTCCTGGCTCCTGTGATGAGAGGCCAGGTATAGGTACCGAAACGGGAAGTGCTGCAAAAATGCTGCAAAAAGTCCGTTTCAAGAACCGATGGTCGCTACCAACCATCGTAACGCATTGATTTTTAATGGTGCCCGGGACGGGACTCGAACCCGTAAGGCTTGCGCCGGCGGATTTTAAGTCCGCTATGGTTACCGATTTCATCACCCGGGCGGGGGTGGGCGCCTCGCACGCCATAACGGAGGCTCAGCGTGGCTGCTCCGGCAGGACGATATTGACTTCGAGCACGTCCATGTTGTCCTGCTTCTCGAGTTGGACCTTGATATCGTCCGGATCCACGCTGACGTACTTCGAGATGACCTCGATCAGTTCGCGCTGAAGTGCGGGCAGAAAATCTGCAGTCGGCGTACCACTGGCGCGTTCGTGTGCGATCAGCAGCGACAACCGGTTCTTGGCGATTTCTGCCGTCTTCTTCTTTTCACCGAATAGACGTGCAAGGAAAGACATGTCACTTGCCTCCGAACAGACGCTTGATCAAGCCAGGCTTTTCGTAATTGACGAAGCGCAGCGGACGGTTTTCGCCGAGGAAGCGGGAAATGACATCGGTGTAGGCCTCGGCAACGTCCGTGCCCTTCAAATGAATTGCCGGCGTACCTTGGTTGGAAGCATGCAGCACGGATTCGGACTCGGGAATCACACCGATCAGCGGTACGCGGAGCAGTTCCTGTACGTCCTTGTACGACAGCATTTCACCGTCTTCGACCCGCTTGGGCGAGTAGCGGGTGATGAGCAGATGCTCCTTGACCGGTTCGCCGCCTTCACGTGCACGCTTTGACTTGCTCTGCAGAATACCCAGGATGCGGTCCGAGTCGCGCACCGAGGAGACTTCCGGGTTGGTGGTGACGATCGCCTCGTCGGCGAAGGTCAGTGCCATCACCGCGCCACGTTCGATGCCGGCGGGGGAGTCGCACACCACATACTCGAAGCCCATGTGCTGAAGCTCATCCAGCACCTTTTCAACGCCTTCCTCGGTCAGCGCGTCTTTATCGCGCGTCTGCGAAGCGGGGAGGATGAAGAGGTTTTCACACAGTTTGTCCTTGATCAACGCTTGGTTGAGGCGGGCCTCGCCGTTGACGACATTGACCAGGTCATACACCACGCGGCGCTCGCACCCCATGATGAGATCGAGGTTACGCAGGCCGACGTCGAAGTCGATGACGGCCGTCTTGAAGCCGCGCAGGGCAAGACCCGAGGCAAATGCCGCGCTGGTGGTGGTTTTGCCCACACCGCCCTTGCCGGACGTTACGACGATGACTTTCACGGTTTCCCCTTGTGGATGCTGTGTGGCTGCGCTCAGTCGAGCTGCAGCGCTTCAATGTTGAGAGTGTTGTCGGAGGCGTTCAGACGTATCTGGGCCGCTCGCCCAGCGACAGTCTCGGGAATGCCGCGTTCGAAAGTGCGGAAAACGCCAGCGATGGAGACCAGTTCCGGCCCAAAATTACTCGCCATGATGCGGGCCTGGGTGTCGCCCTGTGCGCCGGCAATCGCACGGCCACGCAAGGGGCCATAGCAGTGAATGCTGCCGTCGGCAATCACCTCTGCACCGGGGTGAACACCCCCCAGAAGTACCAGGTCGGTGCCGCGCGCGTAGACCTGCTGACCGGAACGCAGTGGGCGATCGACAAACACGGTTTGCGCTGCAGCCGGGGGTGGGGCGGAGACGGGCACCGTTGTTGCCGGTGCAGAGGCAGCCACCGATACAGGCGCAGTCGGTGTGGCTGCAGGACGATCGCGCAACGCGGCGGCGTCGAGTTCGGCAAGGCCTGCACGTCGCGCGCTGTCGGCATGTTCCGGCGGCAGGTTGAAAACGCCAATCGGCTGCAGTCGATAGCGCCGCAGCAGCGAGTTGAGTCCTGCCCAATCGATCGTCGAAGGGGCTTCGCGCAATGCGGAAAAATCAAGAATGACGGCTTCGCCGTTGAAGAAGTCGGGCATGCCGCCGAGCATCTTGTGCAGCGCGTCGGCCAGCGCAGGGGGTTCAGTAACCTGCAGCATGGCGACAGTCGCGCCGAGCGTGGTGTTGCGAAACTCGATCGATCGGACGGACGCTGAGGCGGACATGGAGGGAAGCTTCTTCAAAATCAACGAAGTGTACTGACGAGGTGGCGTTCGGGCAAGCCGCTTTGCTCAGTGCAGCGTGCGTGCCTTGAATAGTGCATCGACATCGGCTGCATCGAAGCGGTAAGTGTGGTTCGACAGGTCGTCATGGACCACGATTTCGCCGTGCTCGGCGAGGATGGCACGAACCTCGTCCTCACCCAGGCTCTGCAGCAGGGTCGCGACCTTCTCCGGATCGGCCGGCCAGTCGTGGGTGATAAGACGCGCTTCGAAGAGGCGCACGTTCTCCTCGGCGAACAGGCGTCGGAGAATCTCCTGGGCATCGAGGCCAAGCAACTCGTCGTCGCGTACGGTATGCGCCAATTGCTGTACGCGCGACCAACCGTCGAGATCCTTCAGGTCGGCACCCGGCAGTTTCTGAACGAACAGCGCCACGGCGGCATCGGCGCTGCAGGCCAGCCACAATCCTGCAGGCTGCTGCTCGGACTGGGCGAGATAGTGTTCGAAGACCTCGGCGATGCTGTCGCCTTCGAGCGGCACCAGACTCTGATAAGGCTGATCGAGGGCCTCGATATCGAGCGACAACTGCAGTCGGCCGTCGCCAACGAGTTCGCCCAGCGTATCACCCGCAGGCGTACCTTCGGCTTTGGCGTAGCCGCGCAGATTCAGCGTCTCCGCACAGTCGATCACCAGCAGGCTGACCGGGCCGTGACCGCTGATCTGGAAGGTGAGACGGCCCGGTTGCTTTAGATTGCCGGCGATCACTGCCGACACGGCGCTCATCTCGCCCAGCAGTCGTGCCACGGCGGTCGGATAGTGGCGGTCAGCCTGCATGGCCTGCCAGACGTCGGTCAGGCGCACGATGGCGCCGCGGATATCGAGGTCTTCCAGCAAGAAGCGCTGGACATAGCTGGAGGGAAGCGCGTTGCTCATCGGGGTTGTTCCGTAAAGGCTGCGGCGTAGCGTTCGGGCTCGAAGCCGACGATCAGTGCTCCGCCGCTGATTTCGATGACCGGCCGACGGATCAAACTGGGCTGCGCCTGCATCAGCGCGATAGCATCGGCGGTCGAGCTGATGGATTGCTGATCCGGGCTCAGCTTGCGCCAAGTCGTGCCGCGCTTGTTGACCAGCGCCTCCCATCCCAGACAGTCACACCAACGCGACAGGATTTCGGCGTCGATGCCGGACTTCTTGTAGTCATGAAAAGTATAGGCAAGCCCTGCAGTATCGAACCAGGCGAAGGCCTTCTTCATCGTGTCGCAATTCTTGATACCGTAAATCATCGCTTGCATGCTCGCCCCCCAATCACTTGTTGCCGCGGGCACGGGCGAAGGCATCGGCCAGCGCATTGCCGGCGGCAGGGCGTTGCTCATGACGGTTCGGCGCTGACTGACGGGGAGGCTGTCGGCCCGAATCGTTGCTGCGCCCACGTCCATCGTTACGAGTGCCGGCCTCATTGCGCTTCGACGCCACCTCCTCGCCCAGGCGCATGGTCAGGGCAATGCGATGACGCGGGATGTCCACTTCCAGCACCTTCACCTTCACGACCTGACCCGCCTTGACTACGCTATGCGGGTCCTTGACGAAGGTGTTGGACAGCGCCGAGATGTGGACCAGACCGTCCTGATGCACGCCGATGTCGACGAAGGCGCCGAAATTGGTGACGTTGGTGACGACGCCTTCCAGCAGCATGCCGGGCTGCAAATCCTTCAGCGTTTCCACACCTTCGCGGAAGCTGGCGGTGCGAAACTCCGGGCGCGGATCACGACCGGGCTTCTCGAGCTCCGACAGGATGTCCTGCACCGTCGGCAGGCCGAAGCGCTCGTCGGTGAATTCGGTGGGTTTGAGGCTCTTCAGGAAGCTGCCATGACCCATCAGTTCGCGCACGCTCTTCTGCACCTTGGCAAGAATACGTTCGACTACCGGATAGGCTTCTGGGTGTACGGAAGAAGCATCGAGCGGATTGTCACCGCTGGGGATGCGCAAAAAACCGGCCGCCTGCTCGAAGGTCTTCGGCCCCAGACGGGGTACGTCTTTCAAGGCATTGCGGCTGCGGAACGGGCCCTTGGTGTTGCGGTATTCGACGATGTTGCCGGCCAGTGTCGCATTCAGCCCCGAAATGCGCGCCAGCAAGGGCACCGAAGCGGTGTTCACATCCACGCCAACCGCGTTCACGCAGTCTTCGACCACTGCATCGAGGCTTTTCGCCAGCCGGCCTTGGTTGACGTCGTGCTGATACTGGCCGACGCCGATCGACTTCGGATCGATCTTGACCAATTCAGCGAGCGGGTCCTGCAAGCGGCGAGCGATCGATACCGCACCGCGCAGGCTGACGTCCAGATCGGGGAATTCCTTCGCGGCCAGCTCGGACGCCGAGTACACAGACGCGCCCGCCTCGGACACCACGATTTTGGTCAGTGGCAGTTCGGGGTGGCGCTTCAACAGTTCGGCTGCCAAGGCGTCGGTCTCACGTGAAGCCGTGCCGTTGCCGATGGCGATCAGTTCGACACCGTGCTTCTTTGCCAGCGCAGCAATGGTGGCGATCGAGGACTCTCGATCGCGACGTGGCTCGAAGGGGTACACCGTGGCGGTGTCCACGACCTTGCCCGTGGCATCGACCACTGCTACCTTCACCCCGGTGCGGATTCCCGGGTCCAGGCCGATGGTGGCGCGCGTGCCGGCGGGCGCTGCCAACAGCAAGTCCTTCAAGTTACGGGCGAAAACACGAATGGCTTCTTCTTCGGCACGCTCGCGCAGCTCACCCATCAGTTCCAGTTCGAGGTGGATGGATATCTTCACACTCCACGCCCAGCGCACCGTATCGGCCAGCCAGCGGTCGGCAGGGCGACCCTGGTTACGGATGCCGAAACGCGCTGCAATGCGACCTTCGCAAGGGTGGGGGGCCTCGGGGTCAGGGCGGTCGACCTCCAGCGTCAGACGCAGCACACCCTCATTGCGACCACGCAGCAGCGCTAGCGCGCGATGCGAGGGCATGGAGGCGATGGCTTCCTGAAAATCGAACCAATCACGGAACTTCGCTCCCTCGGTTTCCTTGCCTTCGATCACCGCCGATCGTACTTGGCCATGCTCATGCAGATAGGTACGCAGCTCGCCGAGCAAGGCCGCGTCTTCGGCAAAGACTTCCATCAGGATCTGACGCGCACCGTCGAGAACGGCTTTGGTGTCAGCAAAACCGGCTTCCGCATTCAGGTACTTTGCACCTTCGGTCTCAGGGTCCAAAGTCGGGTCTGCGAGCAAGGCTTCGGCCAGCGGACCGATGCCGGCCTCGCGTGCAATCTGGGCCTTGGTGCGGCGCTTGGGTTTGTAGGGCAGGTAAAGATCTTCGAGCCGCTGCTTGGTGTCGGCGTGTTCGATTTCTGCGCGCAGTTCGCTGGTCAGCTTGCCTTGCTCGTCGATCGAGGCCAGCACGGTGGCGCGGCGGTCTTCGAGTTCGCGTAGATAACCCAGGCGCTCTTCCAGCGTACGCAACTGCGTGTCATCCAGCCCACCCGTGACTTCCTTGCGGTAGCGGGCAATGAAGGGCACGGTGGCGCCGTCATCCAGCAATTGGACGGCGGCGATGACCTGGCGCGGGGAAACGCCGATTTCTTCGGCAATGCGATGTTCGATGGGCGGGAGCATGTTCAGGCGCGGTGCGGGTGAAACGGAGGGCGCGATGGTGCAGCAAGCCGCGCGACGGGACAAGCCCTGTCGGCTGCGCACCTTGAAACGGCACCGGCAGAGGTGTTACAGCGCGACCAGCGTCTGTCGGCCCCACCAGCTTTCCCCCGGCGCCAGACGTACCGGGTTTTGCGCTGCAGCCGCTTCGACGCACAGCATATGACGGAAAGCATCATCCGGCAGATCAGCGATTGCGGCGCTACGCTCGACCCAAGGGTTCCACACCACGACATCGACGAAGCCGTCGGAGTTGATCCCAAGACTGCGGTCATATTCGCGTAGCAACACGGGCCGGTTGACCGCGTGATAGACACGGTCGGTCTCCGCTTCTATCAGCAACACGTCGCCACTGTCGCGCTTGATGCGATTGGCGTCGGTCTTGTCGCGATAGCTGAAGCCGTACAGGCCTTCGAGCCGGGACTCCTCGACCTCCCGCACCGCCAGATAGGTGTGGAGCGCGGCGGTGAACTCGAAATCGTGGTCCCCGGTGTTGGTGACTTCGAACTCAAGATCGAGCCGACTCTCTTCCACCAGCACACTCAACTCCGCACTGAAGGGATGGGGCCACACCGCGCGGCTTGCCTCGTCGTCACTCAAACCCAGCGACACCAGCGCGTAATCCTTGTCGTTGCGCTCGGTCAGCACCGACCAGGTCGCCGTGCGGGCAAAGCCATGTTGCGGCAGCGGACCAAGATCGGCGAACTGTGGGAAGCAGACGGGGATGCCGCCGCGGATCGGCGCGCTGCCGTCGAGCACCGCCGATGGGCTGAGGTACAAGCGGTCACCGCGACCCGGGGGCGACCACGACAGCACCTGGCCGCCGAACAGACTCACCACGGCGGTCGCACCATTGCCGACCGTCAGCCGCAGCGCGGGCAGGCCCTTGAAATCGATACGTTCGATACCAGCTGCCATCGTCATCAGTCCTGCAAGGCCAGCACGCCAAGCTTGACGGTGTTGTCCTCGGGGTCGTTGCTGAGCACGAAACCAAGCTTCTGCACGAACTTGAGCATGCGCTCGTTGTTCGACAGGAACACTCCGTTCATGTAGAAGATGCCGCGGCTGCGGGCGGTCTCGATCAGCACGCCCATCAGCTTGCGCGCCAGCCCGCGGTGCTGCCAGTCATCGGCGACGACCACCGCGAATTCGCAGGATTCACCGTCGGGGTTGACCGCGTAACGGCAAACACCGATTTCCGTCTCCTGTCCATCCACATCGAGCGTGGCCACGAAGGCCATTTCACGGTCGTAGTCGATCTGTGTCAGGCGCGCGACCATGGCCGGCGGCAATTCGCGCATGGTGTTCATGAATCGGTAGTACTTGGTCTCCGCCGACAGCCCGCGCACGAACTCGACCTCAAGTTCGGCATCTTCCGGCTTGATCGGACGGATGGTCACCGAAGTCCCGTCGGGCACGATCCAGGTCTGGGTCAAGTGTGACGGGTAGGGATGAATCGCCATGTGATCGTAGCGATCGGCCGTCGGCGACACGTTGTCGACGGTGATGCTGGCATCGACCGCCACCGCGCCGCTCTCGTCGACGATCAGCGGATTGATCTCCATTTCGGTGATCCACGGCAGTTCGCAGACCATTTCCGAAACCCGCAGCAGCACCAACTCCAGCGCATTCATGTCGATTGCGGGGAGGTGGCGGAACTCGCCCAGGCGCGTCGAAATCCGCGTCGAGCGGATCATGTCCTTGACCAGGAAACTGTTGAGCGGCGGTAGCGCCACGGCGATGTCGCGGTTGGCTTCGACCAGATTGCCGCCTTCGCCAAAGGTGATGACCGGACCGAACACCGGGTCGCGCTTGACGCCGACCACCAGTTCGCGGCCGTTGCGCTTCTGGATCATCGGCTCGATGGCGATACCGTTGATCACCGCATCCGGCTGCACGCGCTTCACCTCATCCAGGATTTCCTGGTAAGTCGAGCGCACGGCGGCCAGGCTGCGGATGTTCAGGCGTACGCCACCGACATCGGATTTGTGGGCGATGTTGGGCGAATCGATCTTCATCACGATCGGCAGGCCAATCTCGGCGGACAGCACCATCGCCTCGGCCGCAGAACGGGCGACGACCGTCTGTGCAATCGGAATGCGGAAAGCCGCCAGCAACGCCTTCGATTCCATCTCGTTGAGCTTCTTGCGGCGCTCGGACAGGGCCATCTCGATGACCAGGCGCGCACTCTCGATCGACGGCGGCGACAGGTGCGACAGCGAGGACGGCGTCTGCATCAGCAGTTTCTGGTTACGGTAGTAGGCGGAGATATGGCTGAACAGCTCGACCGCCGGCTCGGGCGTGCGGAAATGCGGAATGCCCGCCGTGCCGAACTTCTGCCGCGACTCGGCGACCAGATCCTCGCCCATCCAGCAGGCGACGACCGGTTTGTCAGCGGTCTTTTCGAGCTCGATCAAGACATCGGCCACGCCACTGGGGTTGGTCATCCCCTGCGGCGTCAGCATTACCAGCACGCCGTCGACGTTCGGTCCCTCCAGCACGGCCTTCAGCGCCTTGCCATAGCGCTCGGGATCGGCGTCGCCGAGGATATCGACCGGGTTGCCGTGCGACCAGCTGACGGGCAACGCGGCATTGAGTTTTTCCATCGTCCCTTCGGAGAATTCCGACAGGGGAATGCCGATGTCGGCTGCACGGTCGGCCGCCATGATGCCCGGCCCGCCCCCGTTGGTGATGATCGCCAGGCGGTTGCCACGCGGACGGAAGTGCGAGAACAGCGCATTGGCTGCGGCGAACAATTGGCCGATGTTGTAAAGACGAATCACCCCCGCGCGGCGCAAGGCGGCGTCGAACACCGCATCGTCGCCAATCGGTGCGGCGGAATGCGACAGGATGGCTTTCGAAGCATCCGGATGGCGGCCGGCCTTGATCAGCAGCACCGGCTTGACCCGCGCCGCGCCGCGCAGCGCGCTCATGAAGCGGCGGGCATCCCGAATGCCCTCGACATAAAGAAAGATGCTTTCGGTACGCGGGTCGGAAATCATGTACTCCAGGACTTCGCCGAAATCGATATCGGACGAAGAGCCCAACGAAACCACAGCGGAAAAGCCGACATTGTTCGGTTTTGCCCAGTCCAGGATTGCCGCACACAGCGCGCCCGATTGCGAAATCAGGCCGATGCTTCCTTTCAGCGCGCTGGCATGCGCGAAAGTGGCGTTCAGACCCAGCTGCGGGCGCATGATGCCCAGGCAGTTGGGGCCGAGCAGGCGAATACGATGGCGGTGAGCAGCATCGATGACTTGACGTTCGAGCAGTGCACCGCGCGGCCCTGCTTCCGAGAAACCGGCCGACAACAAAATCGCCGCCTTGACGCCCGCGCGTCCGCAGCTGTCCATGATCGCGGGGGCCTTTTCAGCGCGTACCGCAATCACAACCAGGTCGAGGCGCTGGGGCACATCCTCGACCGACTTGTAGCAGGCGACGCCATGCACCGATTCATGCTTCGGGTTGATGGCAAAAAGCTTGCCCTTGTAGCCGGCGTCAAGCATGTTGCGGACCAGCACGTCGCCCAGGGAGCCTGCTCGTTCGCTGGCACCAATGATCCCGACCGAGCGCGGCTCGAGGAGCGGGGTGAGATAGTGCTTGTCTTTCATGGCGGGAACCTGTCTGAATAAGTATTTTTTCGCGCACCTGCCGGCACAACCGAGCATTCGCGCATAACAATCCAGGATTGTACTGCAGTGCACAATATTCGGATCGCCGCGACGATCTATAGCACAGATCGGACACTCATGCAGTGGTCGGCTTGAGCGCGGCTGGAACGCGTTGTTCGCAGCGCACTGGTTAGAATGCGCGGAGCTCACCCTATCGACAACAGGAACACCCCATGCACGATGTTCTGCACACGGCGGCAACGACCCCTTCGGCCTGGCTCGTCCGTTTTGCGCCACTGATCACGTCAGGCGGCGAGGTTCTGGATTACGCCTGCGGTAGCGGCCGTCACGCACGTTGGCTGGCACAGCACGGATTTCGGGTCGAAGCGGTCGACCGCGACGGTATTGCCTTGCAGTTGCTGCAGGGGCTACCGAAGGTACGCACCCGTGAAGCGGATCTGGAGACGAGCGAATGGCCTTATGACGGTCGTCAGTTCGATGCCGTCGTCGTCACCCATTATCTGTTTCGTCCGCGCTTGAGTCAGTTGCTGGACACACTGCGGCCTGGCGGCGTGCTGATCTACGAGACCTTCATGCTTGGCAACGAACGTTTCGGCAAGCCAAGCAACCCGGAATTCCTGCTACGACCCAACGAATTGCTCGAACGGCTCAGCGGCGACTGGACAATCGTTGCGTTCGAGCAAGGTGAGGTTCAATCACCGCGCCCGGCGGCTGTTCAGCGTGTCTGTGCGGTGCGCGGTCAGCCCGGGACACTCGTGCTGCCCTAGTCGGGCGTTCCAATCTCTTTGGTTCTCAGGATGCGACAGGCGAGGTCGTCGATACCCGCGGCACTCAGGTCATCTGTGTGCAGGCGTTCGGCAGCCCCGAAACCCGCATAATTGCCATTCTGCGAGTGACGGTAGAGCGGGTCGTAGTGCAGGTCGATCAGCTCGCCAAACAACTGGGGCAGGGCTTGGGATTCGGCTAAGGCATGCCAGCGCGCGATGGTCTCGCGGCTTTGCAGATCGGCGAGGCGTTTGATGTTGGCCTGCAGGCGGGCAATGTCATCTCCCAAATAGGCGTAATCACGCACCAGAAACGCCAACCGCGCGTCGCGCGTTGCCTCAATGGCGATGCAAGGGGCACGCCGCATTGCCAAAATGAGAGGTTCGGGTACGAAAATCAGGCCGATCTTGCGGCTTTCTGCCTCGACAAATACGGGACGAGCGGGGTCAAGCGCCTGAAGCCGCGTGCACACCGAGGTCTCGAAGTGCTTCTGCGTGGGCTGCGGACGATCTGGCAGCGCACCCAGCACCGAACCCTTGTGTGCAGCGAGGTCTTCAAGATCAAGGGTTTGCGCACCGGAGCGCGCCAACGCCTCCAGCACGCGTGTCTTCGCGCTACCGGTCGGGCCGCACAGCACGCGCCACTGCAACGCCGGCGCGAGCCGCTCGATTTCGGCGATGACATGGTGTCGGAACTGCTTGTACCCGCCTTGCAACTGATGCGCATCCCACCCGACCATGCGCAGCCAAGTCGCGAATGAGCCGCTGCGCTGCCCACCGCGCCAGCAGTAGATCAGCGGCCGCCAGCTTTTGGGTTTGTCTTTCAGGTAGGTGTGCAGATGGCGCGCGATGTTTTCGGCGACCAGCGCACCACCCAGCCGCCGTGCCTCGAAGGCGGACTGCTGCTTGTACATCGTGCCGACGACGACACGCTGTTCATTGTCGAGCACCGGCAGATTCACAGCGCCGGGGATATGGTCCTCGGCAAACTCCGCCGGGGTACGGGCATCGATGATCTCGTCAAACCCGGACAGCTGTGCTACGGTCGCGACGCCTTTATGCATGATTTTTGCGGGCGCACTTGCGCACCCCGCGACTCCTTCCCGAATATGAACGAAATCAAACTGACGCAATTCTCCCACGGCGGCGGATGCGGCTGCAAAATCGCGCCGGGCGTGCTGTCCGATCTGCTCGCGAGAATGCCTGCCGGCATCGTGCCGCCAGCGCTGCTGGTGGGCACCGACACCGCGGACGATGCTGCTGTCTATCAGCTCAACGACCGCCAGGCCATCGTTGCCACCACGGATTTTTTCACTCCGATCGTCGACAACCCGCGTGACTTCGGCCGTATCGCAGCCACCAATGCGCTGTCGGACGTCTATGCAATGGGCGGAACACCGATTTTCGCGCTGGCTGTCGTCGGCATGCCGCTCGACAAATTGCCGCACGAAGTGATTGGCGAGATTCTGCGGGGTGGGGCAGAAGTGTGTCGAGAAGCCGGTATCCCGATTGCCGGTGGCCATTCGATCGACGTGCTGGAGCCGATCTATGGCCTCGTCGGCGTGGGCGTGGTCAATCCGGCCCAAGTCAAGACCAATGCGGGGGCACGCGATGGCGACGTGTTGGTGCTATCGAAGCCACTGGGCATCGGCATTCTGTCGGCGGGCCTGAAGAAGGGGCTGTTATCGCCCCAGGGCTACGACCAGATGATCAAGTGGACGACAACTCTCAACCGTGCCGGTGCCCGGTTGGCGTGCGTCGAGGGCGTGCATGCGGTGACCGACGTCACCGGCTTTGGCCTGGCGGGTCACCTTCTGGAGATGTGCCGCGGCGGCAAGTTGGGCGCGGAAGTGTGTTTCGACGCGCTACCCATCATCGACGAAGCCGCGGCGCTGGTGCGCGACGGTATCGCCACCGGGGCCTCGACACGCAACTGGGCAAGCTACGGCAACGAAGTGCGGCTACCGGCGGATGCGCCGGAATGGCAACGCAAGCTCGTGACCGATCCGCAAACTTCGGGCGGACTGCTGATCGCCTGCACGGAAGAGGCGTTGGACGCGGTGCAGGCGGCAATTGCAGAGACGCAGGGCTCAGCCGGTGCGGTGATCGGCCGCATGTGTGCCGGCGAACCGTTGCTCCGGATAATCTGATTGCTGCCGGCGGGGCGGCCTCAGCGCTTGCTCAGCAGGGGAGACAATCCGCGCCAGACGGTATCCAACACCCGCGATTGGGCTTCTGCGGTGGGGTGGATGCCGTCGGCCAGGAACCATTCGGGCTGGTCGGCAAACCCCTCCAACAGGAAAGGAACGAGCGGGACCTGCTGCGCTTTTGCGACTTCGACGAAGCTCTGCGCAAAGCGACGGGTGTAGGCCGGGCCATAATTGGGTGGCATCTGCATGCCGACAAGCAACACTTTCGCGCCCGTGTCGCGGGCAGCAGCGACCATGGCTTCCAGGTTCTCGGCCATCAGTTGCGGCCGCAATCCGCGCAAACCATCGTTGGCGCCGAGTTCCAGGATGACGATATCGGGCTTATGCTGCGCAAGCGCGGCGGGCAGTCGTGAGCGGCCGCCCGCCGAAGTTTCGCCGGAAACGCTGGCATTGATGACGGCATGACGGAACCCTTCGTTCTTCAACCGCGTCTGCAACAGGGTGGGCCAGGCCTCGCCGGGTTTCAAGCCGTAGCCGGCTGACAGACTGTCGCCCCACACCAGAATCGTTGCCGCCTGGGCGGCCCCCACGAACAGCAGCATGAAAAAGAAGGTAGCGATGGATCGCAGCGGCATTGAAATCTCCATTCCGGTCATCGAAGTCGAGCGCCTGTCGAAACGCGTGCGCGTGGCCGACGGCGAGGGCGAACTGCATATTCTGCAGGATGTCGGTTTCGCAGTCGGCGCAGGTGAATCGGTCGCGATCGTCGGCGCATCGGGCTCGGGCAAATCGACCCTGCTGGGATTGCTGGCCGGGCTCGATGTTCCCGTGTCGGGCTCGGTGAAACTGCAGGGCACGGACTTGTTCGGTCTCGACGAGGACGCGCGTGCCGCGCTTCGGGGCGAGGCAATCGGTTTCGTGTTCCAGTCTTTCCAGCTCCTGCCCGCACTGACCGCGCTGGAAAACGTGATGCTGCCGCTGGAACTGGCTGGCGTACCGCAGGCGCGCGAGATCGCCACACAGTGGCTGGAGCGGGTCGGTCTGGCGAGTCGGCTGCGGCACTACCCCAAACATCTGTCCGGCGGCGAGCAGCAGCGGGTGGCCTTGGCGCGTGCCTTCGCACCCAACCCACGCGTGCTGTTGGCCGATGAGCCGACGGGCAACCTGGATGCGGAAACCGGCCACGCGGTCATCGAACTGATGTTCAAACTCAACCGCGAAGCCGGGACCACGCTGATTCTGGTCACGCACGATGAATCTCTGGCGCGGCGTTGCGGCCGAATGTTACGCATGTCAGCCGGCCGCCTCAGTGAAACGATGGGGAACACCGCAGTGACCGTCGATACTGCGCTTTAGGGAAGTGCTGAACAAATCATGTTCGAGTCACCGTTGACCGATTTCGAGTACATACCCGTATCGGCCTCTCGATTTCGATGGCATTTTTCGCTTCCGATCGGGTCGGCCACGGGTCGTTTCCCGCTAT
>Ga0209066_10001893_pt1 | contig 26756 bp, 35 predicted proteins | sample All_14_2_FD_187198 | JGI IMG/M metagenome (GOLD analysis project Ga0209066, IMG submission 187198) | Freshwater microbial communities in response to fracking from Pennsylvania, USA - Allegheny Zone_MetaG_DW_15 (SPAdes) (version 2) ...
ACGTAATACAAAACTAGATGAAACAAGTAGATTTCAACCCAACAGCACTTGAAAAGATGCGCAAAGGCATCAACATTGTAGCTGAAAGCGTAGGTAAAACGATTGGCCCACGCGGCACAAATGTATTCATAGACAACGCAACAACTCCTAAGTTCACCAACGACGGTGCTTCTATCGCTCACCAGATTACTCTTCCTGACAAACTAGAGAACGCAGGAGCGTGGGTAGCACGTAACGCTTGCGCCCAGACAAACGACGACGCAGGAGATGGAACTACTACAACGGTAGTCCTTTTGAAATCAGTGATTGACGAGTGTCTAGCGCGTCCTGAAAACAAGACGGTAATCATGCAGTCTTTGCTTGACGCTAAGACAAAAGCTCTTGATTTGCTCAAAAAGCAATCCAAGCCCATTTCACAGAAAGAAGTCATAAATGTCGCACGTATCTCAGCAGAAAACGAGAAACTAGCACAGCTAATTACAGAGGTAATTGGTAAGGTAGGTAGTAAGGCGGTGGTTACGGTAGAAGAACGTCAAGACGGCTTTGATTCTGACTACAAACTCGTACAGGGATATGAAGCGCATGTTGGTTTCATGTCCCCCTACTTCCGCAATGACCAGCAAAAAGCTCGCGCCGTGTACTCAGACATCCCAGTACTATGTACTTCTAAGAAGATTGGTACCGTAAATGACCTAAAGTTCTTTGAGAAGTTGGCAAAGGAAAATATAGGAGAATTGGTCATTGTAGCCGAAGATATAGAGCCAGCAATTCTCGGTATATTCGTTGCAACAAAAATGTCGGGAAAAATGAACCTACTTGTTATTAAGGCTACAGGCCCTCTTCTTGAAGATATTGCCGCTGCTACAGGAGCAACCCTCGTTAGCGACGAGACAGGAGTGAACTTTGAAAATCTAGATATTAAACATCTCGGTGAATGCTCTAAGATTATCTGTGAGGAGAAAAAGACAGTATTCATGTCTGGTGCAACCTCAGCGAAGAAACAGGCAGACCGTCTTACGGCGTTCGCAGAAGCAAATCCAAACCAGTACGAAGCCAAGAAACTGCGAGAGCGCGCCGCAAAACTAAAAGGCGGAGTTGCAGTTATTAGAATAGGCGCACATACCGATGCAGAAAGAAACTATCTCAAAGACAAAGCCGAAGATACCATCCATGCAGTCCAAGCAGCACTCGAAGAAGGAGTTGTCGAAGGTGGAGGGATTTCGCTTTACCGGTTGGCTGAAAGCCTCAAACCAAAGTCCGTCGGAGAGTCAATCTTGGCACGTGCACTCACTTCACCCTTACGTCAAATCATACACAATTCTGGCAAAGAATATGCTGAAATCATCAAAAATCTCCCCGAAGGCCAAGGATATGATGCTAAGCGAGACCGCTATTGCGACTTCTTCAAAGAAGGAATCCTCGACCCAGTCAAAGTAGAACGTTGTGCTATAGAGAACGCAGTCTCTACCGCTGCACACTTCATCACCACACACTCTTCGATTACTGACTACGAAAAACCTGAAACAAAGTGAACCTAATATAATTTCATATGCTTAAAATCCACCCACTCGCCGACCAGATTCTCCTAGAAATGGACAAAGCTAAACTAGGAGCACTTGAAACCTCTAGTGTAAAGACAGGCATGGAATGGGCAACTGTAAAAGCCCTAGGCCCTGACGTAAAAAGCAAGGAACTCAAAATAGGAGTAAAGGTCTTTGTTAAAAGCTGGGCGATAGACACCATTCTCTACGAGAACGCAGACTATCACTTCACCAGTGAAGAACGTAAGGGAATCGTTGCGATAATCAAATGATTTGCAATAATATCTCAGAAACTCATAACCCAATAGTATTAGGCGAGGATAACAACGCCATTCGTGTCTACTGCGACCAATGCGGTCATGAAACAAGAATAGGCAAGGATATAAAAGGAAATCCTGAGCATAGACTATACGGAGAATGGTTTAAGAGAGATGTACTCCAGCCAGGCCCACCACTCTATTACAAATACACTGGCGCACAAGGCATGAATGTGGTGTAATATAAATATGGATACCAGTAATCTAATTGAGATAGAACCAACGTCTATTCAAGTGACTAGACTTCTGCAAAAACGTACCCCAACAACATATGTCTTGAGATGCGAGGACTGGTATAAGATTGGTTATACACAAAACAGTCTAAATGGTCGTATTGAAGCAATGAGAACTGGTAATCCATTCCAAATTAGACTGGTGTACGCAATTCAGACTGAGAGATGTAAAGAACTAGAAGAGGCACTTCATATTCATTTCGTTGATAGAAAGCACTATAGAGAGTGGTATAAGCTTTTAGCAGAAGATGAATATGAATTGGAGAGATTTATAACAGATTTTTTATGGCAAAAGTAGGAAGACCAGAAGTTATAAGTGACGTAACACTCCTAAAATTAGAGGAAGTATTTGCATTAGGTGGAACAGACAAAGAAGCATGTCTTTATGCTGGTATTTCTCCGTCTACACTTTACAAATATCAAGAATCTCATATAGAGTTCTCGGAGCGGAAAGACCTACTCAAACAAAGCCCTATATTGTTAGCTCGAAGAACTGTATTAGATAAGATTACCGAAGATATACAAACTGCTCGATGGTATATTGAACGTAGGGATAAGGATTTTAATCCAAAGCAAGAAGTAGACATCACCACTCTCGGAGAGAAAGTAAACTCAGACGTAATGCTCCTTGCAGAACAAGCCGCTGAACTCCTAAGAGAAAAGAAAACATGATGCATGGTACAACTCCCTACAATCAACCAACTTACCGCTGCTAATATCCATTTGTTCATAGAGCACTATGACATAAAGAATGAGCAGGGAATGGCTCTAGAGTTCAAGGATAGAGCTTTCTTGTGGGACATCTATTCAGACATGTCTCCGTTCCAAGCAGTACTCAAAGCTCCTCAGATTGGCATGACAACCCTCATGACAATCAAGAGCTTCTGGGTAGCACACAACAGGCAAAAGGATATTATTTACACACTTCCAACGCAGCAAGATGTCCACCACATGGCTTCTTCTTCGATTAACCGTATCGTTGCGCAGAATCCTATCTTTAGTGAATGGGTAAAGGATCACGACTCAGTAGAGAGCAAACACGTAGGCAGTCAAACAATCCACTATCGAGGCACTTGGACAAACAAACAGGCTATGATGGTGCCGTCTCACTTGAACATTCATGACGAGGTAGACGCTTCTAAGCCTGACGTTATAGAGCAATACGAAACACGCCTCCAAGCTACAGCAAATGGTATGCGTTGGTACTTTAGCCACCCAACACTCCCTGATGTAGGCATAGATAAGTTCTGGCAGATTAGCGACCAGAAGCACTGGTTTATTACCTGTCCCCACTGTGATGCAGTCCAGTACCTTTCATGGCCTGACTCCATAGACAAAGAGCGTAGGTGCTATGTGTGCAAGGAATGTAACGCAGAGCTTAAAGACGAGGACAGACGCAAAGGTAAATGGTATCCGAAGTATAAGAACCGTCAGTTCTCAGGGTACTGGGTATCACAGCTTATGTGTCCTTGGATTACTGCCGACAAGATACTCACGGACTTCGCGGAGAAAACACCAGAGTACTTTTATAACTACGTTCTAGGACTTCCTTATACAGGGGGAGATTCAAAGCTCACGCAAGGCCACATCTTCCAAAACCTTACCTTTTCACAAGACGTACCAGAGAAAGACGAGCGTGTGGTACTTGGAATTGACACAGGCATGAAGCTAGACTTTGTGCTTGGTAACGAACGGCTAGGACTATTCCATCATGGAGACGCAGACAACTATGAAGTATTGGACGGATTCATGCGTCGTTGGCCTTTTTGTATAGCAGTGATTGACGCTGGTGGAGACTTCATTGGTGCTCAACAGTTCTATGAGAGATGGCCTGGACGAGTATTTAAGGCATACGCAGGAGAGGATAGAAAAGACAACAAGCTCGTACGATGGGGGACTAAGGGAGATAAAGGACAAGTAGTCTATGACCTCAACCGCATGTGGCAGCTATGCGTAGATGAGATACGTGAACGTCGTCTACCTCTTCAAGGAACTGAGAACGATTGGTGGGAGTACTGGCTTGACTGGAAGAACATGTCTCGTATCAAAGTGTTTGATCCAAAGACCAACATGCTCAAAGGAACCAAATGGGTTAGGAATGGTAGAAACCATCGCGCATCAGCCACTCTCTTCTGGCGTGTTGGCATGACTAAGTTCAGTGGCGGCAGTGCTACGTTCCTATCTCCTGGCATGGAGAATCCACAAAAAGGATATGAGGCGTAGTACCACTACCCAACAGACATAAGTTTTATATTCTGACTATATGAAAAAATCAGAAGAAAAAAAGCGTGAGCTTGCCAAGAAGATTGGTAACTTTAAGCGCGACATCAAGGAAGAGGACAAAGGCGAGAAACATTACATGAAGATGTCAAAGAAGTACCCTCGTGCTTCAAAGACGTTTAAGAATATGGCAAAGGAAGAAGAAAGCCACGAGGAGAAATTAGAAAGCATTAGTAAATAGCCGTGGCCTCAACCCCATTTGCTCAAGGAATCTTCAACGCCGTCAAGGACTCAATGGGTCTGATGAAAGACTTTAACAAAGTCAAAGATGTAGGCCCAACAGGAGACGGCAATGATGAACCACAGGAAGAGTATAAATCCTCATACAAAGATGAGGAGATTATCTCCCTTGTCAAAGCGTGGAAAGCGGCGTATTCGGGCTATTATGGCGACGTAGAGCCACTTCAGAAGAAAGCCTATGACTATTGGATAGGAAAGCAAAAGACAGATACCCTTGAGTCTGTAGACGGACACGACACAGTAGACAACCTTATCTTCGAGGCTGTTGAAACATTCCTCCCTATTGCTAACCGTGCAAACCCAGACCCACTCGTAAAGTCTAATAACCTAGACCTCGCAAAGAATGTAAAGGACGCACTCGTGGATTGGGCAGACAAACAGAAGCTCCGCATGAAACTCAAGAAAGGCACGCGTAACTGGGTGCTCTCACAGCTTGGTGTATGGAAGATGTCCTATAACGTCCTTAAAGACCAGATTGACTGCGATGTGGTTGATCCAAAGAATCTCATTCTAGACAAAGACGGACACTGGGACGAGGCAGGTTTGTTTACAGGTGAGTATATAGGTGAGAAGAAAAAGAAGTCAGCATCTCTTCTTATTGAGATGTTCCCCGACCACGAGGAGCAAATCACATCCCTTGCTAAAGGAAAGATGGGCACCAAGCTGGAGTACACCGAATGGTGGTATCACGGCACAGAAGTATTTTATGTAATTGACAACACTGTCCTAGGTAAGTTCAAGAACCCAAACTGGAACTACGATGGAGAGGAGAAGCGTATTGACCCAGAGACACAAGAGGAAGTAGTCACCAAGATTATCGGCAAGAACCATAAGTTCGGCACTAACCAGCCAATGGCTCCATACGTGGGACTTGTTGTGTTTAACACAGGTGAGCATCCTCACGATGATACATCACTTATCCTCCAAAACATTCCAATGCAGGATATGGTGAACAAGCGATTCCGCCAGATAGATAAGAACGCAGACTCACAGAACAACGGTGCACTTGCTTCAGGAGATGCATTCACCAAGGAACAGGCCGCTGAAGCCTCTACATTCCTTCGTAAGGGCGGTACAGTATGGGTGCCAAATGGAGACATCAACGCTGCATGGAAGCGTGATGCTGCCCCTAGCCTCCCACGAGACATCTTTGACCAACTCCGCGACTCACGAGATGAGTTGCGTAACATCTTTGGTACTTCAGGTTCAACCCCTCAAGGCATCCAAGATGAGAACTCTGTACGTGGAAAGATTCTTGTATCCCAGCAAGACTCCTCGCGTATTGGTGGTGGTGTAACTGAGTACATCGAACAGTGCGCAGATACTATCTACAACTTCGTAGTGCAGTTTATGTATGTCTACTACGATGAGCCACACTACGTCGAGTCTATGGGCATGTCAGGGGCACAAGAGACTATTGCTATTAGAAACACTGACTTCAATGAGGACGTTAATGTAACCGTTAAAGATGGCTCACTTATCCCAAAAGACCCTCTTACAGAGCGCAACGAGGCTATGGACTTGTGGTCAGCTAACGCTATTGGTCTACCTGAACTCTATCAGCGTCTTGACTTCGCAGACCCAATGCAAAGCGCAAAGGAGACTCTTACATGGCAGATGGTTGCCCAAGGCAAACTCCCCCCTCAGGTACTTTTCCCTGACTTCGGAGCCAACCAAGCACAGGGCGCAATCGGGGTAGGTGGCCCAGCAGTAAACCCTACTGGACAAATAGACACAACTCCTCCTCCACCTGACTCTGCACCTGCTGTCCAGCAAGAGTCGCAGCAATTACTAAATAGCGTTCCACTTCAATAACATGGCATCAAACTTCCTTGAAAATAAACTACGTGAGTTTGCAAATAAGATTGCAGGCGTATCAGTCGTAGACAACGAAAAGAACCCAAACTCAGCTCTTAATAGACAGAAACGAGCTATGAAAAACTCTAACGCTAAACCATCGTGGCAAGCGCGTGGAGTAAAGCAAAATCTCGACAAGATGTACTCAAACACTAAAGGAAAGACCTTTGGCGTGCCAGGCAAATAGTAGTACCACTACCCACACCACACATTCTCTATAAGATAAAGATATGCCAAAGTTTTTAGAACAAAAGCTAGAGAAAGAGTATGGAAATAATCCACACGCTATCTACGGCACACTTAACAAGATAGGTGCTATGAAAGGCTCCAAGGAAACCAAGAAAGGTAAAGCCATGGAGCGCAAGCACAAATTAGCTAAAAACATTAAATGATTTGCGAAAATTGTAACGGAACAGGACTAGAGACACAGTGGCTTGTATGCCCTGTTTGCTCTGGTATCGGTCATGACGGCACTCTTGTGAAAGAAACAGTGGTCTCAAAAGTGAAGAAAGCAGTTAAGAAAGCAACAAAGAAATAACATGAAAGCAAAACTAGGCTCAGGTTCTCGCTTCAAAGCAGTAGAAGAAAGTGCAGAAAAGTCTGGTGCTTCTGATCCAGCAGCTGTCGCAGCCGCAGTAGGCATGAAGAAATACGGCAAGAAGAAGATGGAGAAGATGGCACAGAAAGGCAAAGCACGTGAAAAGAAGCGTGAGATGGCAGAGAAAATTAAATAGTATCTAAGGGTTTTCTAGAGTGTAGCCCTCCGCAAGGTAAAAACCCTCCGTATCAGCTAATTTTTTCTCGGATGTTTAGTAAAACCTCCCGTAACTCATATGGAAATAACACCACAAGGATTTGAGAGAGCGTCAGACAAATTGACTCAGGAACAACTTAACGCACCAATAGACGAAGTAGTTGCGGAGCCAGCCGCGGAGTCCGTCCCCGAAGAGGCCGTTGAGGAATCTGAACAGGAAATCCCTGATAAACCAGAGACCGAATCAGAAGACACAGAGGATTCAGAAGAATCCGAAGAGGAGGAAAAGGTTCCCAAGTCACGCTTTCTCACAATGCATCAGCGGGCAGTAGAAGCTGAAAGGCTACTACGTCAGCTTGAGGCAGAACGCGCAGACGCTCCTGAACCAGAGAAACCCCTAGCCGACGATGAGTCACTGAAACAGCACTACATCGACATATTCGGAGAAGGGGAACTAACGGAGAAACTCTATCAGGCAGAACTCGCACGATTAGCTTCCATTGAAGAAAAGGCAGCTGAACGGGCGTTTGAACGTCTTAGCCAACGTGAAGAGCAAGCGGCACAACTTATCGAAAAACGAGTAGAAAGTTTTGACCGAGCATTTGATGAACTTAGTGCACTTGAAGGACGGGACTTCTCAGATGATGAACAGGTAGCAATACTTGACATCGTAGAGAAATACTCTCCTAAAGATTCAAAGGGCAAACTGATAGGTGACTATCTCATGCCTCTTGACCAAGCACTGGAGATTTACCAAGTGCAGAATGCTCCTAAAGTTCAGGCAAAGAAAATCGAACGCAACAAGGTAGCTTCTCTTAGTGGAGCACGCTCTGAAGGCAAACCAACAGGGGAATCAGCATCAGACTGGAAACCAGGTTGGAATGGCGAATGGAGAAACAAAATCTAATTAACACTTAACTTTAATCATTATGGCATTCTCAAATCAGGTAGATGTCCTGACGATGGAGGATATTGTTCCAAACGTAGTGGACACCGTACTTCGCTCAAACGCGCTTACGACCCGTCTTCTTACTAAGGACACAAAGAAGTTCCGTTCTGCTACACAGGATTTCCCAATCAAGTATCAGAAAGGAACAGCTACGCAATCCTTTATCGGCTTCCAGACACTTCCAACATCACTTACGGCAACCCGTACGTTGATGAAGTACAATCCAGCGTTCAACGCGGCAAACGTCGCACTTGCAACGTCTGATACCGCAGCTAACAACACGCTCCGCAAGGTTCTTGACCTTACGGAAGTGGAAATGATTTCGCGTGCACAGGACTTGGCAGACTCTATTGGTACACAGTTCTACGCTTCACAATCGCTTTCAACCGACTTCCTCGGTCTTGGAAACATCGTGAGCGCAACTGGTACTATCGGCGGTCTCTCACGTACGACCTACAGCACGCTTCAGTCAACAGTTACTGCTTCAGGCGGTACGCTTTCTCTCTACAAGATGCGTACCTTGAAGAACAACATCTCCGACGGTGGTGTTGCTCCTACTGAGTCATTTACTGACTACGCAACGTGGGCACTCTATGAGCAGCTTTTGCAGCCTCAGGAGCGTATCAACAAGGACGTAAACGTAGCACCTAACTTCAAGGGCTACACAGGATATGAGGCAATCATGTTCGCAAACCTTCCTATTACGCCAGACCGAAAGGCAACCTCAGGCTACCTCTACATGCTCAACGCAGACTTCCTCAACTTCTACACCCTCGACATGCTCGGTGGTCTAGACAAGAGTGGATTCTCAGGTGAGAAAGTAAAGGTTGGCTCTAAGCTCTTCCTTGGTTCTCAGTACAGCCCAGACGAAAACTTCGGCTTCTTCTGGACAGGTTTCATTCACGCTACAAACGCGATGGCTTGGAACTCGTTCATTGTCGTCGCAGGTAACCTCGTCTCTGCTAACCCTCGTCGTCACGGTGTCCTTACAGGCATCACATCGGTCTAGGTTTATTAGTCTAAGTTATTGCTATGACTAATATCCTCAAATACGCAGGAATTGTAGCCCTCGTGGTATCTATCGTAGTTGCTGTAAAGGTATTTGCTCCTATTCAAGCCAACACACTTGGCGCGGTAGGAAATCAACTTATCGAACAGTATGACCCTTACGTGCGATACAACGGAGGTATCAACTCTGCTCTTCCAATTCAGACTTCAGGGACACTTACTGGCGGTGCATCCACATTTAGTGGGGATGTGACGGTAACTACGAGCAACACGGCTACTTCAACGCTTACAGTTGGTTGTATACAGATGTATGCTACTTCTACTGCAACCGCTGTACGTCTTGAGTTCAGCACAACTACGCAGCTTGCTTCCTACCCAAATGGAACAGTTCCAACAGGTTCGGTTGCGTGGAGATACGGTACGTGCCCTAACTAATTACTAATCTAAGATAAAATTATGTCTTCACTTCGTTCAGACCTTCTCATCAACCCACAGGAGTTGTTCGACATCTCTGTCAGCACGACTTCAGATGGCACACAGTTGGGCGGTCTCGCTACTACAGGTGACGGGCGTTATTTCCGCTATGCTAAGGCAGGAGCTACGGCTCTCGTCCCAGGTAAACTTCAGCAGTCTTCTGCAGAAGCAACTGGCAACGAGAACCTCGGTGTTGCTGCAGCAGCTATCGGTGATACGTCAATCACCACTACATCAACCGTAACTGTTACTGCAGACCAGTACGCAGGTGGTTATGTAGTCGTTACTACAACTCCTGGTCAGGGCTATCAGTACCAGATTGCAGGTCACGCAGCAGCTACTTCAGCAGTTGTTACCCTCAATCTTACTGACCCTATTCAGGTCGCACTTACGACAAGCTCAGTTATTGACCTTGTTGCTAACCCTTACAATGGCGTTGTTGTCAATCCTACGACTGCAACTGGTCTTCCAGTTGGCGTAGCGGTTGCTGCAACTCCAGCTAACTACTACGGTTGGATTCAGACTGGTGGTGTTGGTACTGTCCTTGCAGACGGTTCAATCACTGTTGGTACTAACCTCGTAGCTTCTAACGGCACAGCAGGTGCGGTAGAGCCACTTACAGGTGTTCAGGCACTTGTTGGTGTTGCTGTCACGGGAATTGCCACCACCGAATACGGTGCGGTAAATCTTCTCTTGAACTAACGTCCTCTCACTATCCACAAGGGGGTCTTGACATCTTCTTGTGGGTAGTACAGAGCATGGTATAGTTTGTGTATAACAAAATAATCTATAAACAATGTCATCGTACCTAGATTTTGAAGGACTCTACGACCCAAAACGAACATTCGCAGTTACTAACTGGTCAGATGAAGATATCCAGGTAAACTGGAAAGACGAGACAGGCGACAACTTCTATACTCTCCATAAAGGCGAAGTTAAAACCTATCCCCAGTATCTTGCTTATTTCATTACTAAAGAGCTTGTAGACCGTGAGATGTATAAAGACGCTGCAAAGCTTCCTAACAACCCAGACGGCTCATATACAAAAGCTCGTGAGCGTGCAGAAATGGCAGTAGCAAACAAGGACATGCGCAAGCCATACGAGGATAAGACCATTCAGGAAGTAATCGAAGGCCAGGAATCTCCTGAGGTAACAGCAATGCGAGCTAAAATCCGTGAGCAGCTTATTCAGGAAGGCACACTTTCCTCTGAAATGAACAACAACGCTGACGGTTCTGAAAAAGAAGAGTTTGCAGACGTTCCAAAGAAAGAAGCTAAAAAGCCAGGTCGTCCTAAAAAGAGCGCAGAAGAAGTAAACGCAGGGGCTTAAACATGGCAATGCGGCTTCTGTCCCCTTCCCAGGGAAAGAGTCGTAGGGAACTGGACATACATTCTCAAGAACTCCGTATAACAGAACTCGATGGACTAATCGAGCGCAAACGCCTTGAGCTACAACAGCTAGACAGGGACATGGTTCGTGCATTGTCTGAGAAGGGAGCAGAACGGTTTGAGGAGGACGAGAAGTGGAAACAAAAGATACATACCCTAACCGAAGAAGTCATCCAGCTTGAAGCGCGTAAGAAGCGTGCACTTGTACCACTAGAGGAAAAAGAGAAAGAGTTAGATACTAGAGATAGTGCTCTTTCTAAGCGTGAAGAAACGGTCAAAATAAAGGAGTCAGACCTTGAGTATACGAAAAAGGCACTTGAAGATAAGTTAGACGCAGTGTCAGAGCGAGAGGTAGAGGCAAATGAATATGCAGCTACTCTAAGCAATCGTGAATATGCAATTAAAATGCAGGAAGACGAGCTTAAATCGCGTATGAATGCACTTACAACTATCCTTCAAGAGTCGTTTACAGACATTCAAAAAGCACACGATGAAGCTGCAAAACACAAGGCAATTCTCAAGGGACGCGATATTACACTTGCAGAACGCGAGCGTAAGGTAGCCGAGATAGAAAAGACATTTGATGACCGAGACCGTGCTATCACAGACCGTTACCGCACGCTTATGAGAGCTATTACTGAAGTAAATCTTAAAGATAATGTCACTAAACAAGATCCAACACTCGGCACCGACAAATAGTACTGGAACAGGTAGTACTACTGCTTCTGCAACTATCACAGGTACAGCAGGACACACCATCTACATCACAGATATTGCAGCAAGCTCTGATAAATCAGGTGCTATCCTGTTGGTAAAAGACGGTTCCACTACAATTTGGCAGCAGATTATTGGTGCCACGGCATACTGGCAGAAATTCGAGTCACCACTTACCATCACTGCAGGAAATGACGCAGTGGTATCGGTAGACGGAACCTCTGCTTGTAAAGCAAATATCGGCGGCTTCATACAATAGTCTATGACTTCTGGTTCTGTAATTCGAGACCAGAACCGAGTCCCAGTCTGGTGGGGGCTTTCTAGTGTTGATGGAAAAACGCTCGTACCTATCAGCATCAACTCATCAACTGGAAAACCAATGTTTGAAATTGGCACCTCAATATCGGCTGTCATTTCCAATATCCCAGAGACTATCCCTAGAGATGAAAATAGGATTCCCTGTCTTACAGGAGTGTCGAATACGGATTCATCAGTGCGCATTCCTGTATCGGTAAATCCAACTACGGGGGCCATACTCGCTATACTTCCATGACTTACACACCTTCAAATTATGACGCGATACGTGACGGGAATAGAGTACCCATTGCTATGGGTGTGTCTAATACAGACTCTACTCAATCTCTGCCATTTAAAATAGATTCTGTTACAGGTCGTTTACTCATAGATTCTGCAACTGGAACAGCAATATACAACGAAGTTGTATCTGGCTCTGGCACTTCTTGGACGCTTGCGCATACTCCTACAACGGACACTTTAATGCTTTACGCGAACGGCCAACGTCTTACTCCTACTGTTGATTATTCGCTTTCTGGCGCAGATATAACTACAGTAACGAGTTGGGCTACAGGGACGCTTCTAGCAGATTATTTCTATTAGTATGGCTGCACACAAAGAAGGAAACGACCTAGTGATAGACTCTTGGGAACAAGGTATTGCTGACGCACCTGAGCAAGGTATTACGTTTATGCGCAATATAAACCTTGTGTCTATCCCAGGCGAGGCACCTGTGAACTATAAGACGGCAGAAGGAGGAGTGCCACCTGCTGGTACATCTGGTGCTTCTTGTACGCTCACAGCCTCTACAAACGCCGTAACATGGACTACAGGTGGTGTGACCCTATATTCAGGAGCAGCAGTGATGTTTGGTTCAACAGCGGGAGGCGTTACTGCAGCAACAGTGTACTGGATTTCAAATGTCACAAATGGTTCAACAGGTTCGTTCAAAGTGTATACAGATATAGGCCATTCCCAGGTGGTGACACTTTCTAATGCAAGTAACACGTTTACAGTAATTCCTTTTGGTAAACCAAAACAAAAAGCAATAGACTCGGTAAATAAGTATGTATTCATGCTTGACGATGCTGGACGAGCATGGTGGATTAACTCTAGTAGCAATCTCGTATTTTTAGGAAATACCACTTTAACAAGCACACACGGTAATGGGCTGTGTGTGTTTGGTAACTACCTTTTCGTTTTTAGAGACTCTGCAATAGACTATTTTCCTATTACCTATATTACCTCTACCAGTACACCTGTTTGGACATACGGTTGGAATTCGTGGTCTATAACTACTGACTCAAGTACTGGATACAGCCACTACGCTATTGCTGCACAAGATAACGGGATGTATTTCTGTAATGGTCAGAATATCCAAAGCATATTGGTCGTGGGTGGGTCTGTCTTTGACCCCACGAATAGCGCAACATATACGGCCACTCTTCCAAGTGGCTATGCTCTCCTACTCCCGACTGTAGACCGAGCAGTCTGTTTGGCCGAACTCGGTACATCGCTTCTCGTTGGCGGTATTCAAAATAAAATCTATCCGTGGGATAGAGTAAGTACTTCATATAGTTATCCAGTAATTGTTGCTGAAAGCTACATTACACGCATGGTGACTACTAACTCAAGTACTTATGTGTTTGCAGGAAATCGTGGACGTATTTATATAACAAACGGTGCAAACATAAACCTGTTTAAGAAAGTACCAGACCATATTGTCGGTATCTTTGGAGCTTCTAATGGAACAGATCCATACTACACATGGCTTGATGCAATCTATTGGAAGAACCAGATATTCTTTAGTTTTACTGTAACCAAGAATGACGGCACTGCGGTGACTAACATGGGCGGCCTATGGGCACTTGACGTTTCAATGAATATCATGGGTACTGCTACTGCTGTTGGACTACGCATGACTAACACACTTTCACAAGGGGCTACGTTCTTCCCACACGTGATCGCGCCAAACGTAAACAGTAATAATCCAGCTGGTACAGGTCTGTATCTTGGCTGGTCAAGTGCTACCACAACCTCTTACGGTATAGACGTAACTACTTCTAACCCATACAGCGACCTTTCTACTGAAGTAGTAGGAGAAATCTATACTGACCTTATTAAAACAGGTACATATATTGCGCCACTTTCGTTTACACAAGTAGAGTGGAAACTCGCCGAACCTCTTGTATCAGGAGAAAAGGTACGTATTTCTATACGTCAATCCTATTCAGATGCCTGGACAGTTGTTGGAACTACTGACACGGCAGGTGTGCTATCTGCAGCATACGATATGCCAGTGCAAAATGGCCAATGGGTGCAATTCTACATAGAGCTTCAATCAACTACTTCGTCGCCTTCTTTTGTCCGACTTAAAGAGATAAGAGTACGCTAGTATGAATGAACAGGAAGTAAAAGATATTGCAACAAAGGTGTATAACGATTTAGGCACTCAGTTTGGAGTTGCTAAAGTACCTGCCCACCTCCACAATGGAGTGGATACAAACAACCTACCCCTTTCGTCTATAGCAAATTTCTTTCCGCAAGTAACATCAGTACCTACAAACATTCCAAACCAATTCAGTCAATACATTGTGACTCATACAGATGTGGCACAAATAGACTATTATGACCAAACTAACGGTGTATGGAGAAGTATAGCGGCTTCTAATACTACGTCTCCTCTAACTTTAGATATGACCGCTGGAGAGGACATAACGGCAGGTGACGCTGTAGCTGCGTATCCCGCTCAGACTTCTTCCATTGTATTTGATACAAGCGCAAGTACATTTAATGGCCCAGTTACATCAGTTACTCTAAGTATTACAGTTGGCAACAACTCTAATAGATTGCTGCTGGTATTTTATACGGCATCCATGAGCAACACCTCAACTATAACAGGGACATACAACGGTGTAGCCATGACACATCTTATAAACCGAAGTGGCGGCAGTATTTTGTATTCTGGTTGTTTTTACGTCGTAGCACCAACCACTGGGACTCACGATATTGTAATAACAAGTACAAATATTGGGAATATCAGCATTGTAGGAATGAGTTACTACAACGTAGACCAATCAAATCCTATAGATACTAGTGGCTATGCTTCTGATTTTTCATCTGGCACATCAGTAAGTAAAACAATGACACCATCTGTAGATGGATGCAGAATTGTCTCTGGGCTTGGATATAACAGCGCTGTAGCCCTTACTACCAAGACAAATATGTCTACTAACTTTACCACTAGTACTACAGCTAGTGGGCCAGTTACGGGTGCAGGGGATAGTGGGAATATAATTCTTGCAACCAATACGACTATAACTGGTGGCTATACAAGTAATCTTGGTGGAGCAATTTTATCGTGTGTAATTATAAGACCATCATCAGCAGTCACTTATAATGCATATAAAGCATCAGCAAGTACTGCAACACCAAACAAGTATCAGGCGTTCGTAGGATTTGCTAACGCTTCAGCTTCTTCAGCGGCCACGGTATCAGTAGTGATTAGTGGTGTATGTAATGTACTGTCTGGTCTGCTACCAACACGTCAATACTATATATCCGACACAGCTGGCGCTATTTCTACTTCTGCTGGGACTAACACACGGAAAGTAGGGATCGCACTTTCTGATACGGAGATATTAGTTACTAATATATGGTAGTACCACTACCCCGCCTATATAGAAATGGCAATATACTACTATGCGAACATATTCTAATTACCTCTCAGACTTCCAGTCTTTGAGCCAGAACAGTTCAAGCGCAAACCAGACGTTCGGTATGCGTCTGGTAAATGACGCATTACGCTATCTTGTTGGCGTGTTTTTCTTTAATGAGACGACTTATCTTCCCGCAGGAGGAACGGTTGCGAGCCAAGCAGCATACACACTTCCACATGATGTAAAGCAGGTTATCAACGTCACCGTTACTATCGGTAGCGTCCTTTGGCAACCAGTGGAATGTGCTACACGTAAACAGTACGACGCTCTGAACGTGATTCAATTCACCAACAACTATCCACAGTTCTACTACATTTACAACAACCAGCTTCTTATCTGGCCTACTCCAGCGAATAACGGGGATACTATAACCGTTCACTACAAGAAGCGTATTACAGACCTATCCCAGGCGGATTACACAACTGGCACTGTGTCTGCTACGCAAACAAGCGCAACCGTAACTGGTTCAGGTACAACCTGGACTACAAACATGGCAGGTAGATGGCTAAATATCGCCACCACAAACAGTGATACTACCTCAGGAGATGATTCATGGTATCAAATTGCAAGCGTAGAAAGTAGCACATCTCTGACCTTAAATAATCCTTATGTAGGGCAAGATGTAACGGGTGGTTCTTACATCATTGGTGAAGTACCGATTCTTCCTGAGGACTTCCAAGACCTTCCTCTCTATCGTGCACTGATGCTTTATTTCTCTTCTACTGGTTCTGGCGCACCAAACGCCGCCCAGAAGGTAGCGGAATATAAAGGACTTTACGATGCTGGGTACGCGCAGCTAGAAGCAGAGTTTGGTTCAAAGACTTCTAGTGTGGGCATTACCCCACAAGACTACCCAACCGTGAGTCCGAACCTTTTTCAAAGTAATATAACTGGCCCCTAATATGGCAATACCTGGAGTAAAATGGACAGACGCAGTACCACAGAAGAAACCTGTTGGACTTTTGAGTTATCTAAATACTGGACAGAAGGCACAACCTTCGCCCACAGTGCAGACTACAACCCCAGCTACTATGGGGGTACGTGCTACGTCTCCGTCTGCGAATCTAACCCCTGCTCCATCTACGCTTCCAAAGTCCCAAGTAGCGACCAATACATCTTCTCCAATCAGTAATTCGTATAGTGGTTCAAGTTCTAACGCAAATCCAGGATACAAACCAGATTCTCTTATATCTACAATGGGCGTTGCAAAGACTCCGCAAGAAATGGCTGCGGCTAATAATGCTACAACAGGCGCAGGTTCTGTAGATCCAACTGCAACTATTCAAACTCCAGCACCTACACCAACATATGCTGGTATTCTAGGCCAGTTGGTACAATCTGCGTCAAAGCCAAGCCAGCAATACACTGACCAAATGGCACAAGCTAACGCCTACAATGAGGCACTCAATCGTTCCCGTATGAACGAAGCTACTGGTCTAGCACAAAACTTTCAAAATCCTATTCCTATAGAGTTCCAGCAAGGCCGTGGACAGGTACTTGAGAACCAGTATCTACAGCAGCAAAACGCACTCTCAAACGCTTATACGGGTGCTGCTAACCTTGTAGGGGCGGCAAATACACAGCAAGGACTTCAGCAAAGTGCCCTTGGTACTGCCGCTGGGTACGCACAACCACAGATCACGCAATACGGTCAAACTTCATTCAATCCTGTTACAGGAGAGTTTGCAGGTGGTGGTTCACTTCCATCAGAAGTACTTAGTCAGTACGCACAAATGGCTGCAAATGGTCAGTACACTGCTATTCCGTCATTTATCACCAGCAACCCTGTACTAAGTGCGCAATTAAACACAGCAGCTAAACAAATAAATCCAAACTACAATCCAATAGTTTCGGCTGCACAGGGCACCGCTACCGCACAGAACACTCAAACAGCGGGCACAGCAGGAGTACAGGCTAACCAGTCTGTACTCAATCCAGCGTACAACAACTACCTACAACTTCAGCAGACTACTCAAAACATTGACCAGTTCGGTAACCTCCTTACTCAGACCATGCAAGAGGGAGGAATCAACCCATCAGACGTTAAGTTTGCAAACGCTAAACTTGCAGATATTCGTAATCAGCTTTCTAGTGGTCAGCAAGCAATTTATGACAACACACTCGCAAGCCTTCGCTCTCGCGTTTCTGGGCTTCTTGCTGCAGGTGGTAGTGAGATTCCAAGTCAAATTACTTCAGATGCTACGAAGATTCTCGATGGTACACTTCCCGTATCGGCTCTTACAGGCGTTCTCCAGCGTATTCAGCAAGAAGGCAACGTATTGCTTAATAACGCTGCAAACGTCGTGAATACGGCATACCAGGGCACACAGGGTGCACAAGGAGGTCAAGGTACACAGTCTGCTGGTTCACAAGGTGGAGATTTAACGTGGGCTAACCTTTAAGATATGCCTCCCGTCACACTAAAAGACGGAACGCAACTAGACCCTAAGGTGGTTAAGGTCATGCGTGCAATCCGCAGTGTAGAAAGCGGAGGAGATTACAATGCTGTTGGAGACAACGGTCAGTCTAAAGGTGCGTACCAATTCAACGGAGACAACTGGAAAAATTGGGCAGGTGAATATCTTGGAAACAAGGACGCTCCGATGACTCCTGAGAATCAGAACAAACTGATGTATGCGCGTATTGAAAAGCAAAAGAACGAAGGACTTTCACCAGAAGAAATAGCTGCACTTCATAACGGTGCGCACAAAGACCCAACGACGGGGAAATATACATACAACAACCCAGTATACGGTGAGAAGTTCCGTGCTGCTCTTGCAAAAGAAGCCACCCCACAGCAACAGGGTAATTTCGTAAATCCAGGCACTCCTACACCTCAGGGAAACAACTTTGTGCAACCTCCTGCTGTACAACCAGCTGCATCACAACCAACAACTGACACACAACAGCAGCCAGAAAATAAACCTGGTCTCCTTTCACAAGTAGCAAGCGGTGTTGGTGGTTTCCTACGTGCTGCTGAATCTCCATTTCTCGGTGTTGCAGCTATCCCAACTCAAGCACTTGCTAAAGCCCTTGGACAACCTGACCCTTTCCAAAAAGGTATTGGAGGAGGAGCAACGCCTGGTGATGTAACGCCTCTTAATCTTGAGCAGAAAGCTGGTGACATTGCGCAGGTAGGAAGTTACTTTGTTCCTGGTTCTGGCGTACTTGGTGCAGCTGGTATGGGTGCACTTCAAGGAGCAGGTGCAGCTATGTCTAGAAAAGAAGACCTCGGAACTGTCGCAGGTCAAGGTGTGCTTGGAGCTGGGCTTGGCGCAGGAACAGCTCTTGCTGCAAAGGGTATCGGATACGGTCTAAATAAGGCAGGAGAAGCACTTAGCGGAGAAGGAGTACAGAAGGCTGTACAAGGAGTCAAAACTGCATACTCAAAAGCTCTCAATCTTAATGCTGCCGAGCGCGGGTTTGAATCACGAAGCGGAAAAGACCTTGCTCAGGTACTTCTCACACACAGTGCACCCCTAGAAAGAAATGCAAACGGTACACTCAACGCAAGCGGAGCTATAGACAAACTCCAATCTGCTCTCAATCCTCTTAACAAGCAAGCTGATGCTTTGGTGGGTAATGCGATGATAAACAAACAGGTGTCACACTTTGTGCCTCTAGACCAGGTAAAAAGCAAACTCCTTACTACAATCAGAAACTCTGCTATGGACTCTCTAGAGAAAGAGAACTCTGTTCGTTCTGCCACTAAACTCATGGGTGCTATAAAACGGGAGTATGGAGATGTGGTATCCCCACAAGTAGCTGAGAAGATTAAACAAACACTTCAAGGAAGTGCGTTCAAAAAAGCCCTCACAACTTCAGACTCTCTTCAGAAGAACGTAAGTTATTTGGCAAGCCGTGTGATGAAAGACAGCACAGAAAAGGCTATTGGAGGTGCAGCTGGAAAGGAGTATGCAGCCCTCAATGCTCAGCGTGGAGACCTTGTAGATGCTATTACACGCCTTACAAAGCTAGATGGTAGTCGTCTTGTTAAGGGAGGAAAACTAGGAAATATGGCAGGAGGTCTTACAGGAGCGATAATCGGATCGCAGTCTGGTGGACTTCTCGGAGGTCTTGCAGGTGATTACTTCGGTGCAAAAGCCGCAGAGTTCCTAAATAACCCAGCAACACAGATAGCTATTGCAAACGCTAAAGCGCAATCTATGGGCAAACTTCCAGCACTGCTTGGTAGAGCGTCCAAGCCTGTAGGAACTGCATTGTCTAAGACAGGAGGTGCAGTAAGTAAATCAGCACGCCCAATAGGACTTCTTGGTAACTTACTTGCCAAGTAGCTTTTCAGCACTCTTCCAAAAAGAGAATCTGAATAGCTCAAATAGTGCTTCGAGTAGCATTATTCAACAGTTACTTCTACAGTCTTTGTAGCGTCCTCGGCAGTGAATGTGAACGTGAACTTTCCTGTAGCTACTGGGTTTTCAATAGGGCAACCATTGTTTACGAATGGTGAAGAATGTGGAGCTACACAGAAGAAGTTTGGCTGTCCTGGTAGTCCGTCTACACCTGGTTGGTTTATTACAAAGGTTGAGTCAGCAAAGTCGGGGTCATCTGTTGTAACAGTTACAGGGACTTTAGTTACTTTGTTACTTGGGTTAAGGACAGTAACACTCAACCCTAATTTACCTGTACCCGCTTTTACAACTGGGTCTGCTGGCTTTCCATCTACAAGCGTTTCTACATTTATAGTCCATTTAGAAGGTGCGACGCTTCCGAGGGTTTCTGTTTGTTGTGTCATAGGTGTCTGAATTATAGCTGGTGCATTGGTACTAGGAGTAGTGGTAGGTGTGGTTACAGGTGGGGTGACTGTTTGTTGTGAAACAGGCTGCAAAATCGCTTGGACATTTGCAATCGTAGCAGCATCAACTCCAAATGCCTGTAGTACCTGGATTATTGCAGATGTCTGTTGCGTAGTAAGTGTCGAGGCGTATGAGACTGAGGGAATGAGCATCAAACCGAACAATAAGGTAAGTGCGTATTTCATATCCGAGACTATACCAAATAGTTTTCCACAGGTCAATACAGTTATAAACATGGACAAATACGATATTATGTAGTGATGTTAGTCTACTTTTTTGACCTAAAACGCTTGAGTAAACCACTCAATGAGTATTCTCAGCTTGAAGAGATGCTAGCTCTTCGTTCTCTTGGGTGGTCATACATGGCTCTAGCGGATAAGTTTAATGTCCCAAAGACAACAATACGTTATTTGTGTAGACGTTTTGGTCTTGCAAACAACGTTCGTGTGACTGTCCTGCGCCAAGACGTTAGTACCACTACCAGCCACCATATCGAGACGTATACTGAGGAAGATAGAATAAATCCAGGCAAAACATACGCAGAGTATTTACAAGAAGAGAAAGATAGAAAATGGCGCAAACTACTTCAATCACAACAAAAATAAACAAAATCTTATTTGCGTCAGCAATGGTATCTGGCGTGTTCCTAAGCAGTTTTTCCCTTGCAGGAGCAGTTTCTACTTTCATTACAGGGCAAGGTGGTACGGGCACAACTACTCCATCAGGTATCTTATACGGGGATAATGGCGCGACTACTCACTTAAATACTGTAGTTATAGGTTCGGGTCTTACTTTTGCTGGCGGGACACTTTCAAATTCTGCATCTCTAAATGCTCTTGGTACTACTACACCCTGGACGCAAGGTTATCTTGCCTATGTAGCAAGTAATTCCGCTGTGGCATCTGTTGCAACCTCGACTCTAACGCCAACTTCTCCGCTTACAGGTTCGTTTGTTCAAATAGGTTCAGGAGGCTCACTTGGTTGCCAAACCGCATCAGGTTCACAAGCAGGATGTCTTTCCTCGACCGATTGGACTACGTTTAACAACAAAGGCTCAGGTACACTCACCGCCGTCACAGGGACGTGGCCTATCATATCCTCTGGTGGTACAACGCCAAATATAACGTGGGGTGGCCTTGCTTCTTCTTCTCCAATATCCGCAGGACTTCTTTATGCAACGGGAGTAAATACCTTTGCTTCAGTATCAACCTCTTCGCCAGTCTCTCTTAACATATCTGGCAATGCCGCGACAGCTACGACGCTCGCAGGGGTTCTTTCTTCTTCATTAGGTGGCGCTGGTTCAGTATCAGGTATCTTGAAGGCTAATGGTTCGGGAACTGTCTCTGCTGCCGTCTCAGGCACTGACTACGCGCCAGCAACCTCGGGTACATCTATTCTAAAAGGAAATGGCTCTGGTGGCTTCTCTAATGCCTCAAACGGCACCGATTACACTCTGCTTACAGCTACCACCTGTACTTCAGGAGACTTTGTCTCTGCGCTCACGGCAAGTGGTGGGGTAACGTGTTCTACTCCATCAGGAGGTGGAGGTTCAAGCTCTGTTGCAACATCTACAAACGAAACAGCGGGATATATCCCTTACTGGACTTCTACTAACGCTACTCCAGCACTTCTTGGAAGTATCGCAACTTCAACCCCAACTATCGGAACAGTACTTAGCTATTCAGGTACACTTGGAAACCTAATTGGAGGCACATCAGGTACATTCAGCATAAACAACAGTGCAGTAACTAACGCGATGCTTGCAAACTCAACCATCTCAGGTATATCGCTCGGTTCTAACCTAAATGCACTCACCGCTACAAATGGAACTCTTACGTTCTCAGGTTCTTATAACGGCTCTACGGCTAGGACTGTTGGACTGAATCTTGGGAACGCAAACACGTGGACGGCACTTCAGCAGTTTGGTAACGCCACTTCTACGCTCTTCGGAGCAACGAAAGCCTGGATACCCACCATTACCTCTCTAGCTACTACTTCTGTAGAGGCAGCTAACGGCGTAGACGTTGGAAACGGAACACACGGCATCCACGTAATACCAGGAACGTCTACTACTACTATCTCATTCTACTAATATGATTTACTTCCTCGCTGGTGTAGTAGCTTCTCCTCTTATTTTCGGAGCATTACTTCTACTTGCTTTTGTCTTTGGGCCAGACGAAGCTCATTCATGTGACATATGAAACGAGCACTCGCCACACTCACTGCCCTATCTCTCGTACTCTTTTTCTCGCCTTTCCACGTAGAGGCGGCTACTGCTACAGTTAATTATCTCATCGTAGCTGGTGGTGGAGGAGGAGGAAGTGGCACAGGCGCAGGTGGTGGCGGAGGTGGCATGATTACAGGTTCAACGTCCATCACTCTTGGTACAGGATACTCAATTACTGTCGGTGCTGGAGGTGCAGCAGGTGCATCAGGACTCAACGGCACAAATGGAGGTAATAGTGTCTTTAATTCTCTCACTGCTATTGGAGGAGGAGGAGGTGCTACAAACCAAACAAGTGGAAATGACGGAGGTGCAGGAGGGGGAATGTCTATAAATACAGGAGTCGCAGGTATCGGTTCACAAGGCGGCAACGGAGGATACGCAATAACGTCGGCACCAAATTACGGAGCCTGTGGCGGCGGAGGAGGCGGAGCTAGCGGAGCAACTGGAGGAAGCGCTACAAATACATCAGGTGGTAATGGAGGGGCAGGGACGGCTTCATCTATATCTGGCTCGTCAGTAACGTACGCAGGTGGTGGCGGAGGTGGGACTTTTAGCGGTGGCACATTAGGCAGCGGTGGGACAGGTGGTGGTGGCGCAGCGACAGTATCGGGTACAGATGGACTCGGTGGCGGAGGTGGTGGGTCAATCAACAACGGCACTTCAGCTGGAAATGGTGGTTCCGGTATTGTAATAATCTCAGCCCCCACAAGCGACGGAATCACTGCAACTGGCTGCACCCACACCACTTCAGGTGGAAACGACATCTGGTCATGTACTTCTAGCCAGACCTGGACGCCTACGATAACTCCGTCAAACTCTTGCACCTACTCAGGCTCAGGCGACTGGAATATCCTCGGTTCAGACCACTGTTACATTACTGGGAACACCTACGTCTTGGGTGCTTGTAATTTCATTGGAACGGGCGACCTAAGCCTCGCGGGTACAATATCCTGCTCGACTATCCACGGAGCTGCGGGCTTCAGTGTCTTTGGAAAAAACGGAACAGGAATCTTATATACACGTTGACCATGAAAACACGCTTTATCATCGCGCTCATAATCATCCTCGTAGGCCTCACTCTGTGGGGTATTAGGGCGTTGGCGAGTAGTAGTGTGGGGCCGAATAGCCCGTATGCGGCAACGAATGATAGTTCAGTAGGGACATATGCTTGGAATAATCCAACTAATGTTGAAGTTAGTGATGGTCAATATGCTTCTGTGTCTACCGGAGGTAACTCATTCACGTACTATCTATATGCTACGGGATTCGGTTTCTCTATTCCTACGGGAGCGACTATAGATGGTGTAGTAGCTCAAGTGCAAAAAGTAACCTTGGCAGGGGCAGGTTCTACAGTTGATAATTCAGTAAAACTCATAAAAGGAGGGACTATTTCAGGTACTGATAAGGCCGATACAACGACTCCGTGGCCTTATACAGAGGCATACGTTTCTTATGGTGGGAGTTCCGATTTGTGGGGACTGTCTCTTACTCCTAGTGATGTCAGTGCTTCTAACTTCGGTTTAGCCTTTTCAGCGGAAGGAGGGTATCAAGATATAAATGGATACCCAGCAATAGACCATATCGAACTTACTGTCTACTACACCACCGCCTCTGGCACTCACGCCTCCGTAACCCAAACATCAGGTAAATGGGTCATTACAGGCGGTAAGACAATAATCCAATAACTATGCACCCCTACACTCCACAACCAAACTGTGCAATCTGCGGAATGCCAGAGCTAGACCACTATTGGAAATGTCCTAAATGCGGCATGGTTGGAAATGGTGTGGATAATCATGAATGCCATGACTGAACTATCGTATGATGAGATAGAAAAGATAATTCGGTCTGCTGTCGGGCGGGTCGTACATGATACGCCATCTAAAGAAACCCGCGCTATGATTGAAGAACTCCAGAAGAATGATATAGAACTTGGAAAGAAAATAGACGACCTCACAGACCTTGTAAAGAATCACAATGTAAAACACGAGAAAGACATGGAGGAAATAATGCCTATCATTCAGGAGTATCGTGACAAGGTAGCTGTACAAAACTTCACATTTCGCTGGAGTGACAGGATACGCTCAATAGCCAGTACCATTACTGCACTTGGTATAATAGGTGCGTTAGGTTATTGGATAATCCACCAAGTAAAATAGTATGGAACGAGGCTTTCAACCGTCAGAGATAAAACAGGGTGATTATATCCTAGGGGCGGCGACCTCTCTTAAAGGAGAAGTGCTTGTTCCTGATGGTCAATGGGACGCGTGGCTTCCCGCTTTTGAAAACCAGAGTAAAGATGGTTTCGAGTCATACGCGTGTGTGAGTTTTGCTGTTACTTCCGCAGTTGAAATTTTGATGCGTCAGGAGTTTGGAGATATACAAAACCTATCTGACCGCTTTCTTGCCTATGCAACAGGTACCGAAGCGAAGAAAGGAAATGACCCTACCACAGTTTGTAAGTTTCTAGGAAAGAAAGGTGATGTGCTTGAAAAAGACTGGGCGTACCCAACCCCTGCAACAGATTTCTATAAAACCCCTCCTAAGAATCTCTATACCCTAGCACTGGAGTTTACTGCTGAGTTTGAGTACGACAACCAATGGGTGCCCGCTACCCCTGAAATGATGAAAGATGCGCTAACGCGTTCACCACTTACAGTAGCTGGGTATGGATGGGCACAGGACAACCAAGAAATGCCAATGTACTACACACCCGATGGTGCGCAGCCAAACCATTACTTTGTAGTGTATGGATACGAGGACGGGAAAGCATGGCATATCTTCGATAGCTACGAGAACAACTACAAGCGACTCCGTTGGGACTACGTGTTTACGCAAGTCAAGGAGCATACACTCCACAAAAATGTGGTGAATCCATCAGCCTTTGCCTTATTCATTCAATGGCTTCGCGTTGCTCTTGGACTTGACGCACCTACATTTGGTGCTGCACGCTCACCTAAGTGGAGTGAAGTGCGTAATAACTTCATAAAACAACATCCTACGTGTGAAGTGTGTGGGACTAAGAAAGGTTGCGAAATCCATCATCGCCGTCCTTTCCATTTACATCCAGAACTGGAACTAGATGAAAAAAATCTTATAACACTCTGCCGTCCGCACCACTACCTTATAGGACACCTCATGTCCTGGTCTTCATATAATGTAAATGTTGGAGAAGACGCAGCGCACTTACTAGAAGAAGTAAAAAACCGTCCATGACAATCCTTGCAACGGCACTCTCAGGTATTTTCTTCATAGTCTTTGGCATATTGCTAATTATGTACAAAAAGCTTAATATCACCCCATTCGTTGAGGAAGATATTCCAAGTACAGACCATGCTATTACAGAAGTGCCTATAATCACCCCACAAATGCCTCAAAATACCCATCAGAAGCCTGTTACACCGCCAACCGCTACATTGGATACTATGTGCATTGCAATCCGCGATTTTGAGGGTAAACCAGGAGATAGAAACTACAGAAATTGTAACCCTGGAAATGCTAAATACAGCAAAGTTGGCTATGCAAAAATGTACGGTGAGGTAAAGAAAGATAGCGGCGGCTTTGCAATTTTCAAAGACATGGAGACAGGTATGCTGTATCTACACAACCTTATCAAGGTAAAGATTAAAAGAAATCCAGACCAGACGCTCCTAGACTTTATGAATGTCTACGCACCACCAAGCGACAACAACCCTACGGTAAAGTACGCAAAATTCGTAGCAAAACGTCTAGGTGTGGATATTAACTTCCGTATGGGAGACTTAATCGTATAATATAAATCTATGATTACAATCAACGAAAAGACAGCAGCTTTCTTAAAAGCAGTAGCAGTTGCTATGGTATTTGGTGGACTTGAAGCAGTTGCGCAGAACATTGGCGCATCTGGACTCGTGTCTGCAACTATGGCGACGGTTATCGTCGGTGTTATTGGACTCTTGGAGCAGAC
>Ga0209066_10001895_pt1 | contig 26744 bp, 22 predicted proteins | sample All_14_2_FD_187198 | JGI IMG/M metagenome (GOLD analysis project Ga0209066, IMG submission 187198) | Freshwater microbial communities in response to fracking from Pennsylvania, USA - Allegheny Zone_MetaG_DW_15 (SPAdes) (version 2) ...
CTCGATGATCACGCTGACCGAATCGATCGACGAGGGGCACTGTTCAAAGCTTACTCCCTGTTCGCGCAAAATGCCAAGAAGCCGATGGACAAAACCGATCTCCCGGTTCATCAACGTCTTCTCCAGCGAGATCATCGAAAAACCTCTTTTTCCTGCGATACCGGCTATCTCAGTGGTCGCGACCGTAGCGGCGCTAAGACTCGGGGTGATGAGGGTCCCGGGCTCATCCGGCCGGTTGGTGTTCTTGATCCGGATAGGAATACCCGCTTCCTGCACCGGCAGGATGGCCTCGTCATGAAAGACCGAAGCGCCCATATAGGCCATCTCCCGGATCTCCCTGAAGCTGATCTCGGCTATCGGCCGGGGACTGTCGATGATGCGGGGGTCGGCCATCAAAATACCGGAGGTGTCGGTCCAGTTCTCGTAGAGCATCGCACCGGCGGCCCGGGCGGCTATGGCCCCGGAGATATCCGAGCCGCCGCGGGAAAAGGTTTTCACCTCGCCTTGCCGGTTGCGGCCGTAAAAGCCTGCCATCACATAGCGTTTTGATGGTTCGGCCAGACGGGCGCCGAGCAGTTCGTAGCTTTCAGGCGCAATGGTGCCATTAGCCCGGATGAGGATGTATTGGGCCGGATCGATGAACTCCGCACCCAGGAATTCGGCTATCAGCCGGGCCGAGAAATATTCGCCGCGGGAGGCCGCGTAATCGGCGGAGCAGCCGGCGACCAGCTCATCACCGAACCGGTCGATGTCGGCCAGCACAGCCGGGTCAAGGCCAAGCTCAACGACGATTTCAGCATAGCGGCAGCGGATGAGACCGAATGGCTCGGTGATGGCGGTGGCCATCGCCGCCATGTCCTGGCAGAGGTAGAGTAGGTCGGTGAGCTTGCTTTCACCTCCATGGCGTTTGCCTGGGGCCGAAACCACCACGATACACCGCCGTGGGTCGCTGTCGATGATCGCGGCAAGTTTTCTGATCTGCCCGGCGTCGGCCACGCTTGACCCGCCGAATTTGGCGACAATCCGCTCCATGAGCCCCTCTCCCGCAATGATATTCGGACATCTGCTGTCGTAACATGAACAGCTGTCTCTATACCACTATTTCCAGCGGTAAGCCATTGACCATATCCCCACTGCCGTCTGTCGCGGCAGTCATTTATCATTGGCCGATTTCAGCATATCCTGCAGCAGAACATTCGCGCCTTTCTCGCAATCATCCGAGCTCGACTCATCAACCTCGACATGGCTGCGGCCACCCTTGGACGGCACGAAGATCATCGCCGCCCACACTGCCAACCAGTTTGGACTTGTGCTGATATGTCCTCTAACTGGTGGACACTCAGTAAGGCCATATTAAGGAAAGTTCAAACATCGATTTTTTAAAGATTGCCAAAGCGAGCCTACTGCAGCCCGAAATATATGTCAGATTGACCTTTCTACTGTTCAGGCAAAGGCGTATCAGGAATCTCCTGTCTGCAACCATTTATTTCGGTTATGATATAGTGGAAATATGTGAACTTTGATACTCGGGCGGAGATAGAAATGGAAAATCTGCCGATAAGCAGGATATTCACGCTAATAGAACCGGGACCGGTTGTCTTGGTTACTACAAATGACGGCAACAATGACAACGTGATGACCATTTCATGGACCATGGTGCTGGACTTTGCAGCAGAGTTTGCAATTACCACTGGGCCATGGAATTATTCATACACAGCACTTCGGGAATCGAAGGAGTGTGTAATTTCAATTCCAACGGTGGACCTAATAGATACAGTTGTTGGAGTGGGAACATGCTCCGGAGCTGATACCGATAAGTTTACAAAATTCAAACTCACTCGTTTGAAAGCCAAACATGTTCGGGCACCAATCATCAAGGAGTGCCTCGCAAATATCGAATGTAGGGTTGTTGATATCCTGACTCAATACAACATCGTTGTGCTTGAAGGTGTTGCCGCATACTTTGACAGTACTCGAGTTGAGAAAAAAACTCTCCATGCCGTTGGTGACGGAACCTTCATAGTAGATGGTCGCAAAATCAACAGAAAGAAGATGATGCAAGCCAAACTTCCAAGTGGAATCTAACTGTTATTTTCCGACCAAGAGTTAGCTATCTACCATCATCTCCAGTGGATCCAAATATCCGCAAATTGCCACTGTTTGTACGGGTAGTTCGACTATGCCGTTGTGTCTATGGTGGAAAACCGGCTTGGAATAAGTATATTGGCAGAATTGATTTTACTGCGTATTCCTTTCAATATATTGGCAAAAGAAATCAAAATCCCTGCTTGTAGGAATATTGGTGTTGCCACGAGGAAAAAAAGTCATTATCCCTTTCGGCCAAGCGTTTTTTGGAATACATAGATTTCAAAACTTCTGCTAAGGTTTTTGCCAGGTAACACCTCTCAAGAAGAGAATATCTTCAAAAAAATTAGATGTCTTGTTCAGACAGGCCGAGAAGGATTACACATCCCATGTTGAAGAAAATTTCGACTGACGTGCTTGAAGTTGCTTACTATGACAGCACTGTCGGGGGCGGGACGACCGTTTTCCTTCTGCATGGTTTCCCATATGATATCCATGCCTTTGATGCGGTGACCCCAATTCTCGTTGCCCATGGTTGTCGGGTGATTACACCTTACCTTCGCGGTTATGGGCCAACCCGTTTTTTATCACCAGACACGCCACGTTCCGGTCAGCAAGCGGTACTCGCCCATGATCTGATCGCCTTGATGGACGTACTGGAAATTCCCAAGGCCGTTGTTGCCGGATTCGACTGGGGCGGTCGGGCCGCGTGCATCGCGGCCGCACTCTGGCCTAAGAGAATTCTAGGCCTCGTTTCAGTGGGAGGATATAACATCCAGGACATCCCGGGATCGGTTGTACCTTCGATGCCGGAAAATGAATACCGGTTCTGGTATCAGTACTATTTTCACTCCGAGAGAGGGCGGACTGGACTCGAGAAGAATCGACGTGAACTATGTAAGCTCCTCTGGCGGTTGTGGTCGCCGACCTGGAGATTCACAGAAGAGGATTTCAACCAATCATCCCTCTCCTTTGACAATCCTGATTTTGTCGATGTGGTGATCCATTCTTACCGACATCGCTTCGGGCTGGTTCCCGGAGATCCTTCAGTCGAAGAAACAGAACAGCGTCTGACGGAGCTTCCGAAAATATCCGTACCTACCATTACCTTAGATGGAGAGGACGATGGCGTTCTCCCTCTTGGTGGCACAGCGAGCCATCATCATTTCTTCTCTGGAAAGCATGAGCATCGGGTGCTTCATGGGGTCGGCCATAATCCCCCGCAGGAAGCTCCCCAGGAATTTGCGGCGGCGGTGCTATCTGTTATTGCAAAAGCCGATGCGCCATAAAATGAAAACCTGCTTTATAAGATAGTGGATTAAATAATTTCATTTCCTGTAGCACAAGTGTTCTGCCTTTACAAAATATAGGCGCGCATACAGGTTCTCAAACTGGTCGGGTCAACGACCTTCAACACAAGCGGATCATAAGGGAAGAAATAATGAAAGCTCCCGGCAAGCCATCACGGTTCCCGCCCCTTTTCTACAAAATGGCGGTTCTTCTCGGGGCGGCACTTCTCCTGGGAGGGGCTCTTGCGGTGCCTTTTTATTACGAAACGCAAACGATGTGGTACAAGGTCGGAGTCGACAGGGTTATGCTCCGGTCCGGACAGCTGGCTGGATTATTCGCCCTTGTCCTGTTGATTGGGCAAATCCTTCTGGCATTACGGGTAAAGCTGTTTGAACAGCTGTTCGGTGGGCCACGCCTGTTGCGCTGGCATCAGATGAATGGTGTGCTTATTTTCGGTGCAGCCTGCAGTCATGTGTTTCTGGTGTTGGCTCCTGAAGGATTCGACAACCTGCCGATCGGCAAAAAATACTGGCCGGAAATGATCGGCGGGGTGCTTTTCCTTTTTCTCCTCACCATGGTGCTCACCTCCCGTTTCAGATCGTGGTTCAACCTGGAGTATGCGCGATGGCGGATGCTCCATAAACCCATGGGTTACATTTCCCTTGTGCTTGTTTTTTTCCATGTGCTCTTTGTCAGTGAATCTTTTACCCGGGGATTGCCGAGAACGGTGCTGGTCACCGTCGGCATCGGCCTTATGCTGTTCATTGGCCTTGTACGGGTACGGCGACGGACCTCTGCGCCTCTGTTGCCATGACAGCATCCGCCTCTCGTCCCCTTTGCCCGCAACGCCTGCCGCTTTCCGGGGCCGTCAATTTCCGTGACCTTGGCGGCTACCGGACCGGTGATGGCCGCCAAGTGAAGCGGGGACTGGTCTTTCGCTCCGATCACCTGTCCCGCCTGACGGTAGAGGACCAGCAGATGCTGCAGCGCCTTAAGTTCAAGGTAGTCTGCGATCTGCGCACCGTCCAGGAACAGCGGCGGCAACCCGACCTTCTACCGCAGGATGGTTCGATTCGTCTGCATCACCTGCCGGTCCAGGCGGGAGGCTTTGATCCGGCCCTGGCCATGGATCGCCTGCGGTCAGGAGAACGCGACTGGCTGGCCCTCGATTTCTTCATCGGCCTTTACCGGCAGTATCTTGACGATTTCGCTCCGGTATGGGGCAGAATACTGCGGCTCATTGCCGCTCCCGCGAATCTGCCCCTGGTCTTCCACTGCACCGGCGGCAAGGATCGCACCGGGATCTGCGCGACCTTGCTGCTGCTGACCCTGGGAGTGGGAGAGGCTGATATCTTCCTCGACCACGACCACTCCAATGCCTGCAATGCCGAGCGCCTGCAACCGATCTATGCCCGATTCGCCGAACTGGGCATCGGGCCTGAGCAGGCCGCACCCTACCTGCAGGCACCCCGGGAGCCCCTGGCCGCGATGCTGGCGCACCTGCGCACAGCCTACGGCACGGTCGACAGCTACCTGCTGTCCAGGGCCGGGTTGGACGAAGCCGCTCTCGCGGCCCTGCGGGCAAACCTGCTCGAATGACACCCTCATCCGCCCCCACCGGTCAAAGTGGCGAGGCCCTGGCCCGGCGACCGCCACGAAACGTGCCGTCGCCCCTGCGCCGGCAGGCGTGGCTGGCCTGGGTGCTCCTGTTCTGCCCCTGGCTGGCGACCCTTTTCCTCTGCGCCCCCCTTCTTCGCCGGCATCCCCTCGCCATTTTGTCCCTGCTGCCGGGACTCATTGCGGCCATCTATCTGCAGCTGCAACTGGTATCCCATCTGGGGACCAATCACCGGTGCGGCGAAGCGGACCGGCTCTTCTCCACCCTGGGGGCGGCCAACTGGATCACCCTGCTGCGCGGTACGGCCGTCGTCGCCCTGGCCGGTTTCCTGCCCATGGCCGTTCTGCCTGCCCCGGCTCAGCCGGCGGCCCTGGCCTGGGCGCCGGGACTGATCTATCTGGGCATTTCCCTGGCCGATCTGCTGGACGGTTTTGTTGCCCGCAGGCAGCAGCGGCAGACCAAACTCGGCCAGCGCCTCGATATTGAGACCGATGCCGCCGGGCTGCTGGTGGCCCTGCTGGTGGCCGTCAGCCTGGATCGGTTGCCGGCCTTCACCCTCCTGGTGGGACTGGCCTATTACCTCTTTCTCTTTGGTATCCGGTGGCGCCAAAAGCGGGAACTGCCCCTGGACGCGCTGCAATCGCGGCCCTACTCGCGGATCGTCGCCGGCTTTCAGATGGGACTCGTGGCCATGGCGCTGCTGCCCCTCTTCAATCCGCCCTTTACCTCCATCGCCGCCGCTCTCGTCATGACGCCGCTCCTCGTTGGTTTTGGCCGCGACTGGCTGGTAGTTTCCTGCCGGCTGCGCATCGACGGCAATCAGCGCACCGCCCTGGATCATTGGGTTGGCGTCGCGACGGCCCGTCTCCTTCCCCTGCTACTGCGCCCGCTTCTTTTGGCCTGCGGCATCGCCACCCTTGTTCAAGGCGCTGCCTCCCTACCGCATCCCGTCTGGCTGTGGCCACTGGGCCTCTGCTGCCTGCTGGCCGGAATCGGATGGCTGGGCCGCTCTGCAGCGTTGCTGCTTACCCTGTTGCTGAGCTGCGGCCTGACCCCTTACGGGACCAGTCTTCCGGTGCTGGTCCTTTTCGGCATTGCCGCCACCCTGATGCTGACCGGCACCGGTCCGCTGTCCCTCTGGTCCCCGGAAGAGGGAATCCTGTATCGCCGCAACAGACATGGTTCCTCGGCGGGGGACGGGGTGGCATGATCGCGCGCGCCGCATCATCTGCTGCGGGGTTCCTCTCCCCACTCATCGGCTGGCGCGGACTCCTGCTGGTACTCGGCCTGGTTCTGGCCTGGCTGGTGTTGCGCGGTATGCCATGGGACCAGGCCTGGGGGCAGGTGACCGGGATGGGTGCCGGTGCCATCTTGATCCTGCTGGGGTTCAACATGGCGATGCTGCCGGTCATGACCGTCCGCTGGTGGCAGCTCCTGCGGGCGTTCGGCTCGCCGGTCCGCCTGCGTACGCTCTGCGCCTATCGCTTTGCCGGCAATGCAGTCAGCTATCTCACCCCCGGACCCCATTTCGGCGGTGAGCCGCTGCTTGTCTATCTCCTGCGCCAACGCCAGGGCTTACCGCTGCCTGCAGCCGCGACCTCGGTTGCCCTGGACCGGATGCTCGAGCTTTTGGCCAGCATCGTGATACTGAGTCTGGGCCTCATCATGCTGACGGTCACCGGTAGCGGGCCCTTTGCCGGGAGATGGGCAGTTCCGCTGGCTGTCACCCTGGCGACTGCTGTTGCCGCTCTCCTGGCTGCCCTGTTCATGGGCAAGCGTCCTCTTTCCCGGCTCTGCCAATGGCTCATGCGGATATGCGGCATGGCCCATTGCGCATCCACCGGCTTCGCCGGACGCTTGCTGGAAGCTCTCATGCAAGGCGAAACCCTGACCGGATCCCTCCTCCACCGGCATCGGCGCCCGTTTGTGCTTGCCAACCTCTGTTCCCTTGGCCACTGGCTCGGGGTTTTCGTCGAATTCTGGCTGATGGCGGCCTTGCTGGGGCATCCGCTGTCTTTCCTGCAATTGCTGAGTGTCGTGATTGCCGCCCGCCTGGCCTTTCTCACCCCCTTACCGGCGGGGCTCGGTGTCCTCGAATCCACCCTGCCCTGGGTAACCGCCGCCCTGGGCCTGGGGAGTGTCCCTGGTCTCAGCCTCTGCCTGCTCATCCGGGTTCGCGATATCCTCTTCAGCCTGGTCGGGTTGGGATTGACAATGAAATATTTGACTTGTCCGGGTAGGGCCAGTACTCTGGCTAAAAAAGCAGGATGAAAGATTGCGGCCGAAGAACACATTTCCATTACATCCTTTGGGATCAGGCCATCTTAAACCATGCGGCATCAAGACCTCCCGTCCTCCCTTCCCGGCGCCAGTGTCCGTAAGGTCGACCCGGAACAATGGTTCGACCAGTTGCCGCTGCTGGCCGCACAATTCCTGGCCGAGCATCGCCGACCGCTGGTCACGGTTTCCTATGCCCAGAGCGTGGACGGCAGCATCGCCACCCGGAATCGGGAACAACTCCGGCTGAGCGGCCACCGGTCGATGGTGGTCACCCATCGCATCCGCGCCGCCTGCGACGCCATTGTCATCGGCATCAACACCCTGCTGATCGACGACCCCTTGCTCACCGTCCGTCTCACCGATGGGCCAAGCCCCCAACCCATCGTCCTTGACAGCCAGCTGCGCATCCCCCTGCAGGCCCGCCTGCTTGAACGGACCGACCGTGGTTGCTGGGTCGCCTGTACCGAAAAGGGTGATCCCGGGCGCATCAGCGCGGCGGAAAACCGGGGAGCCGAGGTCATCCGCTGCCGCCACGACCGTCAGGACCGGGTAGATCTGCCGCACCTGCTCCAGCAGCTTGGCGAGAGAGGGATCGGCAGCCTGATGGTCGAAGGGGGCGGCCAGGTGATTTCGAGCTTTATCGAGGCGCGCCTGGTGGATCAGCTGATCATCACCATCGCCCCCCGCCTGGTCGGCGGCCTGCCGGTGCTGGACCGACCGGCCGTGCGCAACGGGGCCCTGTTGCATCTGACCACCGTGACCTACCAGCCCTGCGAACCGGACGTCATTCTCTGGGCCCAACCGCAGTGGCAGGACCCATGAGGCGGCATCGGCTTGAATTTGTCGCCCCCGGCCGGGTCGCGGTGCACGAGCAACCGGCACCGGAGCCGGCTGCAGATCAGGTCCTGATACAGGCCCGGCTCTCCGCAATCAGTGCCGGGACCGAGATGCTGGTGTATCGGGGGCAGTGGCCGCAGGGGGTCGCGGTCGACGCCACCTTTGAGGCCCTGGCCGGCACCTTCGCCTATCCCCTGACCTACGGCTACTGCACGGTCGGCCGGGTGATCGCGGCAGGATCGGCGGTAACCGGCGACTGGCTTGGCCGCCGGGTCTTTGCCTTCCATCCCCATGAAGACCTCTTCTGCGCCCACCCCTCGCTTCTGCATCCCATCCCCGATGATCTGGACGATGAGGCCGCCCTCTTTCTTCCCAACATGGAAACCGCGGTCAACCTCCTGCTGGATGGCGCTCCCCTGATCGGTGAACAGGTGGTCGTCATCGGCCAGGGCATCGTCGGCCTGCTCGCCACCGCCCTGCTCGCCCGTTTTCCGCTGGCATCCCTCACCACCCTTGAATCGCACCCCTTGCGGCGCGAGGCCTCGATCCGTCTCGGTGCCGCCCTCTGCCTCGATCCGACGGTCCCGGACCTTTTTCCCCGGCTGGGCGCGAGTCCCGGTCAGGGCGGTCAGGCGGATCTGGTCTTTGAGCTTTCCGGCAACCCGGCAGGCCTGGACACGGCTCTGGCCATTACGCGCCACAGCGGCCGGGTAGTGGTCGGCTCCTGGTACGGCAGCAAAAAGGTTGGCTTGGATCTGGGTTCGTTCTTCCATCGCGGCCGTCTCACCCTGATCAGCTCCCAGGTGAGCAGCATTGCCCCCACGCTCTCGGCCCGGTGGCAGGCCCATCGCCGCCTTGATGTGGCCTGGCAGATGCTGCGCCAGGTGCGGCCCCAGTCCTTGATCACCCATCGCTTCGCCCTGGCCGATGCCGCCGAGGCCTATGCGCTGATTGACCGCAGCCCGGGCGAGACCATCCAGGTCATCTTCGAACACCCATCCGCAAGCACGCGGTGAAATTTTTGCAGGGAGAAAAAGCATGTACAGTCTCGGAATGCGGCGTGAATTCAGCGCCCGGCATTATCTGATCGGCGGCGACTGGGGAGCGGAAAACAGCGAGCACGCCCATCATTATCGGATGGAACTGGTCCTCGAGGCCCTGAACCTGGATCAACACGGATATCTGGTCGATATTGTCGAGGTGGAACAGCACCTGGAGGCGGTGGTTGCCGATTTTGCCGGCCACACCCTCAACGATCTTGCCGCCTTTGCCGGCCTCAATCCCAGCATCGAGCGACTGGCCACCATCCTCCATGCCGCCTTTCGGAAACGGTTCGCCCATCTCCGGCTCGAGGCCCTGACCGTCACCCTCTGGGAAGATGATATCGCCTGGACCTCCTACTGCGCCCCTTTCTGATGCGCATCGGTCTGGTCATCTACGGCAGCCTGGAGACCCTGACCGGCGGCTACCTCTATGACCGGATGGTGGTCGAAGGCCTGGCGCGGCTGGGCCATGAGGTGGAGGTGATCAGTCTCGCCGGCGGCCCGTATCTCAGCCGGCTCGGCCATGGTTTGACGTCCGGCCTCCTCCGGCGGCTGCTGGCCGGCCGGTTCGACATTGTCCTGCAGGACGAACTCTGCCATCCCTCCCTTTTCTGTGTGAACCGCCGATTGCGGCGCCTGCACGGGCCTCCGCTGGTCGCCATCGTCCACCACCTGATGTGCCGTGAACCACGTCCCTGGTGGCGGAACCGGCTCCTGGCCCTGGTTGAAAAACGGTATCTGGCCTCGGTGGATGGCTTCATCTTCAACTCAAAGACCACCGCCGGGACAGTGACCGCCCTGGTGGGCGATGGTCAGCCCCATGTTGTCGCCTACCCGGCCGGGGACCGTATGGGCAGCCCCCTTTCCGCAGACAGCATCGGCCGGAGGGCCCGCCAGCCCGGGCCCTTGCAATTGCTCTTTCTGGGCATCGTCATCCCCCGGAAGGGTCTGCTGCCCCTGCTCAGCGCCCTGGCCGGAGTGGACCGCGAGCTCTGGCGTCTGACCGTGGTGGGCAGCCTCGATTTCGACTCCGCCCATGCCGCCGCGGCCCGGGAACAGATCGATGAGCTGGGCCTGGCCGATTCGGTCCGGTTCGTCGGCCCGTGCTCGGGTGACCGCCTGGTGGAGATCCTGCGCGCCAGCCATTTGTTCTGCATGCCCTATGCCTATGAGGGGTTCGGCATCGCCATTCTGGAGGGAATGGCCTTTGGCCTGCCGGCTATCGGCTGCCGGGATGGAGCGGCGGGCGAGACCATCAGCCACGGGAGCAACGGCTTTCTGCTGGCGGCCGATGACCTGGCTGGACTGGCGCCGCTGGTAGTGCAGCTGCAGCGCGATCGCGAGGCATTGCTGCAGCTCAGCCTTGCCGCCCGCCAGACCTATGCCGGCCGGCCCGGCTGGCAGGACAGCGTCGCCGTAATTCACGCTTTTCTGGCGGAGATGAAGAGTCGACACTCAAAAGGAAAAAGCGTCGCACCGGTCCGGCCGGCCGACACCATTGAGCCTGGAGACGGCCATGGAAACGGATAATTCTGCCGTCGGCCGGCCGTCTCCGCAGGTGGCGGATGATTCCGGGACCGGCTTTGATCCCCATTACCTGGCCGCCAAGAAGTCCATTGATGACCGGGCGTTGAACCACTATGTCTGGAAGGCACTCTGCCAGGCTCTGCCGCAGACAACCGGCGCTGAGCCCGCGAACATTGTTGAGATCGGCGCCGGCATCGGCACCATGCTGACGCGAGTGGTCGACTGGGGATTGCTGACCAGCCCGGCCACCTACCTGGCCACCGATTGCGATGCCGGCCACCTGCGGCTGGCCCGGCGCTACCTTGCAGCCTGGGCCGATGAACGTGGCCATGCGTTGCACTGGCCCGAAAAGCAACACGGCCGCCTGTGCACCGCACAGGCCGTAATTGCCCTGATTTCAGAGACTGTCCGTGCCGAAGAGATGGCCTGCCGGACCGAGTCCGAGGGCACCTTCCACCTGGTTATCGCCCATGCCGTACTCGACCTGATCGACCTGCCGGCCGTGCTGCCCGGCCTCCTGTCGCAACTCACCGACAACGGATTGGCCTATTTCACCTGCAACTTCGACGGCACCACCCTCTTTCTGCCTGGATACCCCGGAGGGGAAGAGCAGGAAATACTGAGGCGCTATCATGCCTCGATGGAGGCGCGGCTGACCGGGGCAAGCCGCACCGGCCGGCGACTGCTCAGCATGCTGCAGGGTCCGGGCCTCGAACTGCTGGCCGCCGGCAGTTCGGACTGGATCATCCATCCCCGGCACCGCACTTACTCCGAAGATGAGGTGGTGTTCCTCCATGCCCTCATTGCAGGGGTGGAACAGGAACTTGCCGGGAAAAGCGGTCCCCCGCCGCCGGGTCTGGCCGCGTGGGCCCGCAACCGGCACCGGCAGGTGGAGGCGGGCGCCTTGACGTTTGTCGCCCGCAACCTCGATCTTCTCGCCCGTCTTCGACCGCCTTTGCCGTGAAACTGAGCATCCGCACCTGGCCGCCACTGCTGGTTCTTGCCGCAGCCGCCGGCATACTCAGCTTCCTACTGAACGTTACGTATCCGGCTGACCGCCTTTTTTCCTGGCGCCTGCTGCTGCCATCCGTGGACGTCTGGCTCCTGCTGCTGCCACTGGCCCTGGCGACCTGCGCGGGGAAGCGGGTCCTGTTCTGGACCACGCTGCCGATATGGGCGCTCTTTCTTGCCCTGCGGCTGCTCCGTATCGGCGACACCGTCGTGCCCATGTATCTCAACCGTCCCTTCAACCTCTACCTCGACTCCGCGTATCTCTACGGACTCTACGATCTGCTCAAGACCTCCTCCCGTGAGGGCGATTTCTTCCTGCTGGCGGCGGGTACGGCAATAGTGACGCTCGGAGTTTGTGCCCTCAGTTGGTTCGTCTGGCAATGGGCCGCCTGGGCGCTGACAGACCGCCGGCTCCGTCTCGCATTCCTGGCGACATCAGGCCTCCTCTTCGGCGCATTCCTGATCCGGGGAGAGCAACCAGCCAAACCGCCGGCACTGGTTCGCCTGGGACAGGAGATTCGCTCCGTCCACCGGCAGCGCGAACAGCAGCAGGCCTTGAGCGACCAACTGGAGTACCTCGCCCGGGAGCGGTCGGCCGGTCCTGCCACGCTCAACGGTCTCGGAGGGGCGGATGTCCTGTTGTTTTTCATCGAATCCTATGGCCGCGTCGTCTTCAGCCAGCCTCACTACCGGCAGGCGATGCAGTCGACCATCGATAGATTTGGCAGGACCCTTGCCCGGCATGGCTTCGAGGCGGTGTCGTCCTACCTGCTGTCGCCCACCTACGGCGGTGCCTCGTGGCTGGCCCATGCCACCCTGGAGTTTGGCGTTCGGGTGGGGAATACCCTTGAGGAGACCACCCTGCTCCGCTCCTCCCTGCAGTCCATGGCCGCCCTTTTCCGCAGGAACGGCTATCGTACCGTCTCGGTTATGCCGGGCACCCGGTTCGCCTTTCCGCAAGGGGCCGCGTTCGGTTATGGACAGGCCTATTACGCCTGGCATTTTAGTTATCAAGGGCGCACCTTCGGCTGGGCGCCGATGCCGGACCAGTTTGTGCTCGATTGGGTCCGACGCCGCGAATTCACCACGCCGGCACAACCGGTTTTCGCCCGCTACGTTCTGATCAGCAGCCATGCCTCGTTCCGTATCCAGCCGCCCTACATCGAGGATTGGGAGACTATCGGCGACGGCAGCCTCTACAACGTGCACGAACCCGTCACGTACCCCATCGAATGGCCGGATCTCAGCAATGCCGGCAATGCCTACCTGCGATCGCTGGATTACGTATTCGAGACCCTCGGCAACTATCTTGCGCAGTATGTCGCGCGAGACACCCTGATCATCGTTCTGGGCGATCACCAACCCAATATGCAGCTCACCGGTCCAGGGGAGCCCTGGTCGGTGCCGGTGCATGTCATCAGCCGCAACGCCCGTTTATTGAAGCCGTTCCGTGAGCGGGAATACACGGCCGGCCTGTTTCCCGATCAACCGCTGCCCCATGCGGAGATGGAGACCTTCCTGTCAGGATTTCTCCAGGATTTCAACTAACCGGCCGCAGACACCTGCCGGTCCGCATCAGCTGCCTGGCATCTTCGGTCCGAAGTGTTTATCGTGCGAATACAGGAGCATTGCGGCCAAGTTGACCTGGCGGGCTTGCCTTTCTGTAATCACCAACTATCGTAGTATTGCAGTCGTCCCACATATTTCTGATGGTCGCCGCGATGTTCACACACACGGTCAAAGGGCGATCCTTTTCACTCATTGGAGGCACATATGAACAAGAACATACTGTTTCCCCTCGTTGTCGCCGTTCTCGTCGGATTATTCGGATCCCCCGGGCCCGCCAAAGCCCGTTCCTGGGAAATCGACAAGGAACATACAAACTTCTATTTCAGTGTCGATCACATCTATGCCAAGGTCCGCGGCCGTTTCACCGATTTTGCCGGGACGATAGTTTTCGATCCCGACAATCTCAAAGACAGTAAGATTTCTTTTGAGATCAAGGTGAAGAGCGTTGACACCGGCATCGGCAAACGCGACAAGCATCTGCTGTCGGACGATTTTTTCGATGCATCCAAATATCCCTTGATGACGTTCACCAGCACCAGCATCACCAAGGCGGAGGGGAACACCTACAACGTCAACGGCACGTTGACCATAAAAGGCGTTTCCTCCGACCTGGTTCTTCCTCTCACCTATGGCGGCAGGAAGGATCACGCCTTGGCTCCAGGCATGGAAGTGGTGGGCTTCAACGGCAATCTGACCCTTGACCGCCTGGCCTATACCGTCGGGGACGAAAAATATTACACCATGGGCGTGGTTGGCAAGGACGTTGATATCCTGGTGACGATCGAGGCACTGGGAAAGAAATAGGCCCGCCTTCTATCGCCAGCGATTCTGCTGCCGGCGGATTCCCGGGGTCCTGCCGGCGTGTTCACCCTATCGACCCGGGCACCAGACCCGGACGTGGTCTGTCAGCTCCTCAAGATTGACCCGACAGCTTTCTTTTCAGACAACGATGGTTGAGGTTGCCAGGAGACATCTCTTTCCCTGGATAATATGGGTGGATTGGTTGGAGATATAGGGGAGGGCCAAGAGAGTTCACCGTTACTTATCACCTCATGCGTGAGTACGCCCCAAAGGGGCAATGTGGTGAACCTTCACCGGCAGGCGGTGGATGGCTGATGCGGCGGGCAATCCCGGAATAATCCCGGTGTTGCCCGCCGCTTGTTTTTTGTGTTTTGGGGTTTTTCGATCCGTTCAGTGTCCTGATTCCATGCCGAAAAATTCCGGAAAGACCGCCAAAAGCACCAGAATGATAACCTGGAGGATGATGAAAGGCACGACCCCCCGGTAGATGTCGGTCGTCCGGATCTCCGGCGGGCAGCAGCCTTTGAGGGAGAAGAGTGAAAAGCCGAAGGGCGGCGTCAGAAAGGAGGTCTGCAGGTTCATGGCAATGAGGATGGCGAACCACAGCGGGTCAAGACCGATGACTTCGGCCACCGGCTTGATGATCGGCACCACGATGTAGGTGATCTCGAAAAAGTCGATAAAAAAACCGAGGATGAAAATGAGGAACATCACCAGGAAAAGAAAGGTCCACTTCTGGCCGGGCAGACTGGTCATCACCTGTTCAACGATGGAGTCGGCGCCGCTGTAGAGAAAGACCATGGAGAAGGCGGTGGCGCCGATGAGGATGGCAAAGACCATGGCCGCGACCTTGACCGTTTCAACCGCCGATTCCTCGATGATTGTCCAGTTCAACTTGCGGTACAGGGCCGCAAGAACCATGGCGCCGATGCAGCCAACGGCGGCCGATTCTGTGGGGGTGGCAATGCCGATGAATATCGAGCCCAGAACCAGCAAGATCAGGATGAACGGCGGCAGGATGGCGGAAAGGGCATGGCCGATATTGGCCATCCGGGTTCCTTCCTGGGGCGGCATCGCCGGTGCCACATTCTTGTTGAGGAAGGCCCAGATGAGAATGAAGACAATGTAGGCGCCCACCAGGCCGAATCCCGGGGCAAAGGCGGCGGCGAACAGATCGCCGACCGGCAGTTGAAAAACGTCGCCGAGGATGACCAGGATCACCGAGGGCGGGATGATCTGTCCCAGGGTGCCGGCGGCGCAGATAGTGCCCGTTGCCAGGGGCTTGGAGTAACCGTATTTGAGCATGACCGGCAGGGAGATGACCCCCATGGCCACCACCGAGGCCCCGACCACGCCGGTGGAAGCGGCCAGCAGGGCGCCGACCAGTACTGTACTGACAGCAATGCCGCCCCGGACCCGCCCGAACAGGGTACCCATGGCTTCGAGCAGCCGCTCGGCCAGTTGCGAGCGCTGGAGCACGATGCCCATGAAAATGAACAGGGGAATAGCCATCAGGATGGTGTTGTTCATGATCGAATAGACCCGGAAGGGCATCATCGAGAACATCCGTAAAAATTCGTCGGAAACAGCCATGAAGCTGATATCCGGGGCGACGGCCACCACGGCGGCGATGATGCCGAAAAAAATGGAAATCGAGCCGAAGGTAAAGGCCACCGGATAGCCGATACCGAGCATCAGCAGGGCGGCGAAAAACATGATGATGCCGGTCATTTGCTTTCCCCCTCTGCGCTTTGGCTCAGGATGTGCGGTTTTTCACCCTGCCGATAGAGATTGATGTTTTGCACCGTGTAGCCGATGGCGAAAAAAATCAGCAGGGCAAAGGCCAGGGGAATCATGGCCTTGATGATATAGCGGTAGTGGAGACCGCCTGGATTTTCCGATATCTCCTTGATGTTGTAGGAGTCGAGGACAAAGTCAAAGGAGCCGAAGAGGATCAGGCAGGCGAGCGGCGTGAGAAAAAAAACAGTACCGATAATGTTAATCACCGCTTTTTTTCGGATGCTGAAACGGTCGTAGAGAAAATCGACCCGGACATGCCCTTCTTCCAGCAGGGCCACCGAGACACCGAAGAGGATGACAATGGAAAAGAGGTGCCATTCCATCTCCTGCATACCCACGGAACTGTTGCGGAAGAAATAGCGCATGACGACGTCGAAAAAGACGTTCACCGTCATCAAGAGAAAGACAATGGCCAGCAGTCTTCCCAAAAGGCGGCTGCTCCGTTGAAAAAAATATTCGATTTTAAGTAACATGCCTGCTGCTCCCCCTAGAAGCCCAAACCTATCAATTGTTAAATATTTTTTTCCCCACAGGATCGCTGCGACCTGTTTGATCACGGACGGACTGCCGAATACTTCCTCCCCGCCAATAAAAAAGCCGTCCATCTCATGGTCGGGAGATGGACGGCGGATGAGTTAGAGAGTCGCTCTCCAGCTATTTGACGACTTTTGCCGATTCCTGCAGGTAATAAAACTCCGATATTTTGGTCCACTCACGGGCCTTTTTCATAAAGGCATTCTGGGAATCGAACACTTCCTTGAACAGGGGATCCTTGGCGGCATAGTCGGCGTGAACCTCGTCCGTTGCCTTCTTCATGGCCGCAAGAACCGGCTCGGGGAAGGTCATGACCTTGATGTTGGGAAACTCGGTTTTCATCGAGGCCCAGGCATCGGCGCTCATGGAGAAATTCTCGTAATGCATGTCGGTCGCGGCCACTTGCATGGCTGCTTTCAGGGCAGCCTTGTATTCGGCTGGCAGTTCGTCAAAGGATTTCTTGTTGATCAGGAACTGGAGATCGGTGGCAGGCTCATGCCAGCCGGTATAGTAATAGGGGGCGATTTTATGGAAGCCCATTTTGATATCCATGCCCGGACCAACCCATTCCAGGGCATCGATGGTGCCGCGGTCGAGCGAGGTGTAGAGTTCGCCAGGGGCGATATTGGTGACATTGACTCCCAGTTTGGCAAAAACTTCACCAGCAATACCGGGAATGCGCATCTTCAGGCCTTTGAGGTCATCCAGCGATTTGATTTCCTTGCGGAACCAGCCACCCATCTGGACGCCGGTATTGCCGCCGGGGAAGGCGTACACATTGAATTTGTCATAGCATTTTTGCATCAGCTGCATGCCGCCGCCGTAATAGAGCCAGGCATTCTGCTCATCAGCATTCATGCCGAAGGGCACGGTGGTGAGAATGGCGGTGGTAGCATCCTTGCCTTTCCAGTAATAGGAGGCGGAATGGCCCATTTCGTACTGGCCGCCCTTGACCATCTCGAGAATTTCCAATGCTGCCTTGTGTTTTTCCGCTCCTTCCACCTTGATGACGAAGTTGCCGCCGGTCATTTCGCTGACCAGCTGCGCGACTTTCAGCGGGGAGTTGACAAAGGGCGTCAGGGTGCTGTTCCAGGTCATTGCCAGGTTCCAGCGGACTTTTTTCGCTTCCGCCGCGAATGCGGCTGTTGCCACCAGCATGCAGGCGGCGAGGGCAAGGACAATTGTTCCGACACGTTTCATACATTCCTCCTCAAGTTGAACGAATAAGGGATGTTGCACCCCGAATGGGGTAGTGGCCTGATGCGACATTGTCTTGCAGAAACGACTCCTGGTATTTGTTTAATATACGGTGCGAATTTAGGCAACAGATAGCGACGGTTTCATTAAGGCAGCAGGGAGAAAAATCATCGACTTGCGGTATGGCGCGAATTCCGCAAAACTTCACCTGATAGTCAATCAGCGGTCGCCTTGGATCGAAGCCGCAGGTGCTGTCTGCCGGCGAGCATGAACCAGATGAAAGCAATGACCTGGCAAGCGAGCATGAAGGCGAATCCCGTGCGCAAACCAGCGCCAGCGAATTGCCCCTGGCTCGCTTGCGGCCACCAGCCGACAATGACGCCAATCATCCATTGACCGGCAAAGGCGGCGACAAAGACCAGGAGGTTGATTGCTGTGCTCACTCTACCGGCCAGATGGACGGGGAAGCGCTGCGACAGCGCGGCGTAGGCGATGATGCCCGAGGTGCCGAAAAAACCGAAACCCAGCCACAAAGAGGGCGTCCAGCCTGCCGGACCGATGAGCAGCAGTATCTGCACCACCATGAACAGGACCATGCCGGTCACCGCCGAGACGAGCACCGGAACGCCAAAGCGGTGCAATCGCTCGGCCAGGGCGCCGAGACCGATAAAACCAGCCACCATGGCCAACGCGATCCAAAAGAGAGTGGTCACCACTGCCTTGGGGTCCAAATGGTCGACGTTTTTGAGCCAGGGGCCGGCCCAGAGACCCTGGATGGCATAAAAGGTCGCCTGGGAAAGGGCGGTCAGGGGGGCAACCCGCCAGAAATCGAGACTGGTAAACACCTCTTTGATGCCTCGCACCTGGTCGCCAAACCGTTCGCCCTGGCCTGTGGATTCTTTTTCCGGAACCAGGAAAAAGACAAGGACGGCCACCAGCACGGTACACAGGGCCAGGCCGAGAAAGACGCCGCGCCAGCCAGCCCAGGGCAACATCAACTGCACCGGCGAGGTGGCGGCAAGAGCCCCGAGCCCGCCCGCAGCCATCTGAAAACCATTGATCAGTGGCCAGCGGTCAGCAGCGAACCATTGGGTGTAGGCCTTGAAGGCCGCCATCAGGCAGGCGGAAACGCCAAGCCCGATCAGAGCCCGACCGGCGATCAATTGGGCGATACTTTCGGCCCGGGCAAAGCAGAAAGCGCCCAGGGCAGCCACCAGCAGCAACAGTGCTTCGACCCGGCGCGGTCCGAAACGGTCGAGGAGCACACCGAGCGGCAGTTGAAAGGAGGCGAAAGCAATGAAATAGGTGGCGGTGAGCAGGCCGAGGGCCGAGGGGCCCATGCCGAGATCACGCAACAGTTCCGGGGCAAGGACGGCATTGACCGCCCGGTAGAGGAAGGAAAGGAAATAGCCGGCGGCAAAAGGGACGAAAACACGGAGCAACAGGGCGGAATGTGTCGTCATGCGGAATTCCGGGGACAGTTTATCTCTCATTGAGAAATATTCATTAATGCTGCTATCCTTCCCACATGGCAAGAATAGCACGTGCAGTAGCCTCTGGCTATCCACATCACATCACCCAACGTGGCAATCGCCGTCAGCAGACATTTTTCCGCGACGACGATTATCGAGTGTCCATCCGGAAACCTCAACGTGCTGATATTTATTAAATTACCGGCAATATTTGATAGGATCGCATGGTGACTCGTGGTAGTATATGGTATCAACTATCACGATATCATTGATTAATTTGTATCGGAGTCTTGAGCCATGCGTCTAAAATTCAATCCGCAATTGAATCTGTTCACCAGCGTGGGGCGCAATCAGATCGCTAAAGAACTGCAGCTGAGGTCCCAGTGTGATTATGCTCCTTGAAAAGGGAATTCAATGATTGATCAAAAGACAAACCGAGCAGAGAAGCTGCCGAGCCCTTGTTACCGCCCCTGCTTCTTTCCCTGATCAGGGCGCTTGTACCAGAACCCGCAGAGCCGGGGCGAACGTATGGCAAACGGCATCAACACCATGAAGAGTATCCAGCCGATAATCTGCAGATCCGTATACCATCGCAATTTCCGGGCCGACGTGAAGACGGGCATTTCGGTGATGATGATAAACCTCTGCCCTCGGGCGCGGCCCCATTTTCTCAGTTGGCGTGACAGCAGGACTTCTTCGGCGGCATAGAGCCTGAGATCGAAACCGCCGACCGCCTGGAAGGCGTCGCGGCGGCAGAACAAAAAACTGCCGGCCGCGGTGCGGGTAAACAGGGAAATCTGCTTCCAGAAACCGAGGGCCAGGCGGCCGACGGCAGTGGTCTCGCCTTCGAAACGGACCACGGCGCCGCCGCCGACGCAGCGTCCGTCGCGAAGCAGGTGGAGTGCCCTGGTCAGCAGCGCCGCCTCGATCCGGGTATCGGCATCGACAAAGACCAGATACTCCGCCTCGGTGGCAGCGGCCCCGGCATTGCGGGCCCGGGCAATCTGATTGACCGGCTCGAACACCACCCGGTCGGCCCCATTGGCTTTGGCCACCACGGCGGTATCATCGCTTGAATGATTGTCCACCACGATGCACTCGCCGGGGAGATCCTGCGCCGCCATGGCCCGGCGCACTGCAGCCAGGGTGACGGGCAGTTCCTCCGCCTCGTTGTAGGCGGGAATAATAATCGCATAGACGGGCGTGGCTACGGGCATAAATCCCCAGTGCGGCGAAGGGATGAAGCGGCGGAAACGTTGATCACGGACAGGGCGACCACAGGGTGGGCAGCAGTACCACCGAAACGAGCCGGGCCAGGATCGTCATCGATGAAGTGGTGAGGTGATGGTGATGCGTAGTCGCTTTTTTCGGGCTTCCGAAAAAAGCCCTTTCCAACGAAGGGCCGACCAATCCAATCCACCAAAATTACGATTTCAAGACAGTTCCTGCAATAATTGATTCCATACTCGTATTAATTGTTGATTTTAAGAACAAGCAATAACACGTCCGTCGGCGGATAAGATACCCGTCTTTGCAGACCGGATTCCATGGTCCTTGGGTTCAGCGGGACGCCATTCATGAGTTGGTTTCAACACCAGAAGGAGGAAGTTTGATGCAAACTTTCCATGCCCTGACCGATTGGAAGTCACCGAGTCTCTATATTTGGCGTCTGAAATTGGATTTGCAGAGTAAGCTGCCTGCACTGGAACGTGATGAACATGACTTTTTCGTGTTCCAGGGTGAGCTTGATCACCAGATCCACGAATACACGCTCGTGAAGCTGTTCTCCGAAAATGAGTGGGAAAAAGATGCTTATAATCGTGCGCTGCCGCGTTTTGAGGAGTATCGCTTTCCCTCCAGCATGTGGTTGGTTCAGGACACCAATCGCGTTTTGCCCCGGAATCCTTTTGAGACGGGGCATGACGAAGTGCGAGTGCACTTGGTCACGGCGAAGAAATATCGAAAAGGTTCGTATCTGTGGACTCCAGGCGTCAAGGGAGAACTGCATGCAGCAGAGGGGGAGGACGAATACGGGCCAATTTTCCGCATCCCTCTGGCAGGGCGGAATCGTCACCTGTTCGCTTTCAAGTTTGTAGACCAGGAGGGCAATTTTGAGCCGGACTATGCCAACAAGCTGTGGTGTTCACTCGATGGGCCGGAGGTTTGGGTACACAGCCAAGCGGCCCATGTCTCAAACACGAGACCTGTCCGCAAGAAATTAACCGTACACTTCATGGCACCGGGCCGACCGGCCTCGGTTCCAGGGATGCACCTCTGGCAGGCAGACTCGGACTTTGCTGCAGATATCGACGGGCAGCCGGATGGAGAAAATGGATACCTGTGTGAATGTGAAATCTATACAGGCAGGCCCTACGGGTTCAAGTTCTATTGGTCCGCGGATGGTGGTGGTTCGCGGCAATGGGAACACGATGAGGCGACTCGAAATATCGCCTTGCATGACGACAGGGCTGTCTGGACGCTTGAAGGCGATCACGAACTCTTCGACGCGGCACCGGTCGCAGACCGGAAGATTGTCCTTGAGATCGCCGATCGCCCGCCATCATGTCAGCTTGGCGAGCCATTCATGCTTGATGTCTGGGTGAATCATTCCCAGGGGCGCCTGTATGAAAACCTGGCTCCCGGCGTGGACGGCACCTGGGAGTTTCTCACCTATCCTGAAGTGGTGACGTCCTTTCGGTTTCGTTCTGAAGGAGCATCCGAGAGCATCCCCCGTCATACGGTGAAGGTTGCCAGCGAAACAACTGCAACAACGCGGCTCTTCGTGGTGCTCGACCGTGCGGACCCGTTATTTGAGCCTCCTGTCGACGATCTTTTCCAGGATCCGCCGTTTTTGATTGAACGTCCGGGGGTGTGGGAGCGGGATGGAGAGCTCCGTTTCGCCCTGCATGCTCCACGAGCATCCTCTGTTTGTATCATTGGTGAATGGACACAATGGCGTTCCCACCCCGTGCCGATGCGGTCAACCACGGACGGCACCTACTGGTGGACCCATATCCCTGTGGCCGAGGTTGTCCATGCGCTTGGTCGCGCGGATTACCACGGGATCTGTTATAAACTCCTGCTCAATGGCGTATTCCAGCGCCAAGACCCCGCCGCAGACTGGGTCGAGAATTCCGCACCGGAAAGCGCTTCCCGTCTCACGGATCACAAGCGCTATCAGTGGCTGACTACCGGCTGGCAGACTCCCGGTTCGGAATCCCTCGTCATTTATCAGGTCCATCCGAAGCGTTTTTCTCGCCGTTTTGCATCGCAGAGCATTTCGCCCCTGCGCCGGCTTGCCGAAGAAATCTCGAGCCAAAGCGGTTATTTGCGCAAGATGAAGGTCTCCGCGATTCAACTGATGCCCATCAATGAATTTGCCGGGGACGAGTCCTGGGGGTATGGCCCCGCCTTGTACTATGCCGTCGAAACTGCGTATGGCGGACCGGATGAACTCAAATACTTCGTGGATACCTGCCATGGCCACGGCCTGGCGGTGTTACTGGATGTGGTCTTCAACCATGCCGGCACCTCGGATAACGTGCTGTGGACTGTTGCCCGGGAAAGTTTTTTTGATGGGGATACCTCCTGGGGCGCGATGATCAACTTCGATCATCCGCAGGTCGTTCATTTTTTCGCGCAAAACCTTGTCTATTTGCGGCGTGAGTTTCGTGTCGACGGCTTTCGGCTCGACCACACCCACACCATCGTGCACTCCCACGAGCAATCGGGACATGTCACTCAGGCGGGATCAGGGGGTGGCTGGGAGTTTCTGCACAGGCTGCGCGCAGCCTTGCACGAGGTGGATTCGCGTTGCCTGCTGGTTGCGGAACACCTGCCGAACGAATGGCCGTTGACAAGATACGGCGGGCCCATGGATAGCCAGTGGTGCGACGGATTCCATGACAGATTGGTGGATGCGTGCCGCGGCTTTCAGGTGATGTCATCACTCGCTGACGCGCTCAAGGTGACCCACACAAGCTGTGATCAGTGGTATGAAACCACCAATTATCCCGAGAGCCATGACGAAGTCGGCAACGTCAATGACCGGATCGCCAACGTCGGCGGATTTGGTCAGGGGCTGCGTCGCAACAAGGTCGCGGCGGCCGCGACGCTTCTGTCGCGCGGCATTCCGCTGTGGTTTATGGGGGCGGAATCGGGTGAATCCGCCCAATTCACCTCTTCCGGCAACACGGCACTCGATCTCGAAGGCTACCTGGCGGATGACGCTCGGGGTCGGGTGCGAGCGTGGTGGAACGTACTCTGCGATTTAAGGCGAGGAAATTCAAGGATCCAGGGACCATCGCCCCTCACGGTGCATTATGCTGCGGGTGAAACGCTGGCATTCTCACGCGGAGAAGGGCTGGAATATTTCCTCGTGCTCAATTTTGGCCCGTGGTCCGGGTGGCGGCCTCTGGCTGAGCTCAATCTTCCCCACGGTCACTATAAAGAACTGTGGAATTCGACCTGGCCGGCCTTTGCCGTCGAATGGGAGGATGAACACACCAATGGTGGCCGCAGTGCACGGCTTGGTCGGGAGACGTGGTTGCAGATCCCCGACTATGGCGCGGTCATTCTGGAGAAGGTTTGGGGCTGAAGCAGCACGGTTGCCGCCTGGCAGTCCTCGGTCATGCTGACCGGAGTGTCGATGCTGGTCTTCACCTGCGGTTTCCGTGCGCCCCCCGGTCCACGTAACCAGAGGGGCGCACGAGCAGCCGACCTAGCGTTCTTCCGCAGCAATTTCTATTTGCTGAGGCGGGTAATCGATCAATTTGTCACGGTCTTTTGGCACAAAATCAAACTCATAAACGACAGCCAGTTCGTCCTTGGTTTCTTTGGCTACAATCTGCTTGTAGCCGAAACGCCATTCGGCGAGTTTGTAGGCATCGGCGTTGACGAGTTTTTCGATCGCCTCCGCCTGGGCGCGTTCAAAGGGCTTGATTGAGACCTGTTCCCTGGTCAGTTCAGCCTGTCTCCAGATGCGCGCTGCCGACAGCACCTCGCCACCAGGAGCAAGAGTAACAGACATACTCCCTCCGCTTCCCAAAACGTCGAGTTTATGGTCTCCATTACTGATCCTCTGCAGTATACTGACAACGAAATCTTTTTTTCCTTGAGTAATCGGCCTGTTTGTACCCTTATCCGCCATGCTGGCAGTCATCATCCGGGTGACCTGCACCGCCCCGATGTCTTTCCCGAGCCAACCGATTCGGCGTACAAACTCAAGTGCTGTATTACGCTGTTCGACTTCGCTCTTGATGACGCGCGGTGTTTCCAGCCTCTCTGCGCCGACCGCTCTCAAACTCAGGGCACCACTCTCCGCATTGCGTTTGACGATGGCTGCAGCCCCTGCCAACTGCGGGTCTCGGATCTGTTCTATCCTGTCGCTTGTAACCAGACGTCGTTTGAATTCCACCGGATCGCCCGGAGGCAGCAATCGTACCTTCCAGAGCTTCAGCGGAATCAATTCGGGCTTCCAGATCATCATGGGTGGTTCGGTCTGGCTGCCGCCGGAATAAAGAATGTGAAGGTAGCCCGAGCCGGAACTATTGCGATGGTTGGTGAAGGTCATGTCATAGAGTGGTGTTGTGGTAATGTCGGAACCGCCCCGCGTTATGCACAGCGGCTTCACGCTGGTGCTGCCGAGACCGAGGATGAACGATTCGGCCACCGAACGGCCTTCGTTGTTAAACTTGTTCCAAATGGCATTGACGTTGCTCTGGTGGCAATAGGCAAGTGTCGACACGCCACAAGCCATCCTCAGATCATCGCCGACGGCTGGCCCCCATCGCTCGAATACGTTGCGCATTGCAACGGAATCCGACGAGCCGTCGAAGTTCTCGGGCTCGGAGTAGTCGCAGTCGCCGCCGCTGCAGACCCTCGGCCCATGGGCGAAGGTTTCGCATGAGCATTGCCAGAAGTAACGCAGCTGACCATTGCCAAGGATGTTACCGAAAAGCACGTCGGTCTGATGGCCGTTGTCGCCCAACGTGTTCCAGGTTGTCGGATTACCGTGGCCCGCATAGAAAAAGAGCATCGGCTTGTCGATACCATTCCCGGCGTCTGTGTCTATGCCGGTAGCGATACGGGATTTGTCGTTGTAGTACTTTGCAGTGTTGGTCAGGCCTACGTGAATATGGTTTTTCGTCCAACTCGCAGGGGCACAATTAGCAGCGGTGGTGGTGCCGGCCATGTCCTTGCAGAACAGGAACTCGTTGGCGGTATCGATATGCCAGTCGGTGTTGCCATGGGCAGCCTTGGCACTGTTCGCGGGAGGGTCGCAGGAGACCGAGAAATTTGCGTGCGCCGATGTCATCGGATTTGGCGATAGAATTTTGATCGCCTGCCACCCTTTATAGGTAGGCAGTGATGCCCCGCCGAGAGTCCAAGTCGTACTCACCGGCTGACTGCCGGCAGCGATGAATTTGAGCTTCTTGACGATTGTGTCCGTAGCGCCATCGCTGCGTGTGAAGATGTAGCTTACGACCCCCGGGGCATCCACCGTTATCGTGCCTTTAAAGACCATTTTGGCTGGGCAATCACCCGAAAAGATCGCCTGTACCGGCTTGAGAATGGCTTTTGTAACCTTCGCCATTGCCTCCTGACTTGAGACCATGAGCATGGCCATCACGATCATGGTCCAACCTGCTGTTTTCAGATACCTTCCAGGCTGCTGCTTGAGAGTCATAGCGTGTGCTCCTTCGCTGAATTCTGTAGCGTGGCGCCCATTGGGTGGACACGGTGACGTATTACGGTGATACTTTTAGGGCGATTTCATGATACCTGTTTCTCTCCTCCAGCAATAAACAACGGGAGAATCCAGTGGTCAGGCTTGTATGTCGCGCCCTTTGTGACCTTTGCTGATCAACAGGGCGCAAGATCTATGAGGGTGTCTTGCTTGAAACTCGTCCTGCGCGATTTTGCCGATTCGCCACATATCAAAATTTTAAAGTAAGTTCTTTTTCGCCTTTTATAACGGTATCGTCATCTTCTATTGCTGGCCGAGGCTTAAAGATATGAGGTTTGCTTTTATTATCGAGGTCTGAGTATTCTGATACAGTGAAATTATCCAGATAAACACCGGCTCCTTTATTATTGAGGCCGTCTACCGTATCAAAGTCAATCAGGATATCAATTTTTTTGCCGACGAATTTGGTTAAATCAATCTCAATTCTTTGCCACTGTTTCATGACAACATTTTGGATGTTTTTTGACCATACTACTTTTTTACCTGCCAACACCGACAAGAGATCACTTTTATCTCTCTGTTCAGTATCCATATATAACCAGAATCTGAAAACCGGTTTTTTATACTTCGTTAAATCGATTGCTGGAATCAAAAGTGAGCCACTGTTTGGTTTCCTGCCGGTCATAAAATGCCTTTCGGACAGGTCTCCATAATGAATGGTGTAACTTGTTCCTCCATCCGGTTTATGCATACTTAAATTCCAGCCGACTTTCTTATGGGAACTTTGACTGTATAACGGCAATGGAAGAAGAACGAGCGGCCCCTCCTTTTTGAGTCCGAAATTAGGGATCATAGGAATAAATTTGGTAACTATTCAGCACAAACTATTTTATTGAATCTAAAAAAGTTCTTGACAGGGTTTTCGCTGAATTTTTTCAAAATCCAACCGGTTTTCGTTGTCGCATAGATTGTTGCTTTATTCACCTTATGCT
>Ga0209066_10001896_pt1 | contig 26728 bp, 25 predicted proteins | sample All_14_2_FD_187198 | JGI IMG/M metagenome (GOLD analysis project Ga0209066, IMG submission 187198) | Freshwater microbial communities in response to fracking from Pennsylvania, USA - Allegheny Zone_MetaG_DW_15 (SPAdes) (version 2) ...
GGCTGGTGCTGGCAAAGCCCTTTTCTGGTCTGCCAAAAGCCAGGGCACTGGGGCGTTTGAAGCCGCTGGCCAGGATGCAGGCCTGGCCGCTCGGGCTGATGCGCCAGATGTCGCCCGAGAGGTAGGCCGCGGCGTACAGCGTGCCCGTGCTGTCGATGGTCAGGCCGTCCAGGAATGAGAAGTACTCGCCCTCAGGTGTGGGCAAGAGCACGCGCTGCTGGCCGGTCCGCAAGTCCAGCGCCAGGATCTTGGCAGGCAGCGACTGGTTGATGAACAAGGTCTGCTCGTCGGCGCTCAAGGCCAGGCCATTGCTTTGCTGCTTGAGCCAGGTGCGCTGCACGGTCTTGTCTGGCAGGACGCGGTCCAGGCTAGCGGCCAGGTCGTCCGAGGCGTAGAAGTGCCCGTCGCGCGTGCGCACCACGCCGTTGCCCATGGACAGCCCGGTGACATGGGTTTGCTTGGCACCCGTGTCCAGGTCAATGCGGATCAGGCTGCTCTTGCCCAGTGAGGGGAAAAACGGCGTGAGGACGTTGGGGCTGGAGCCCACGTACACCTCGCGCTGCTCACCCAGGGCCAGGCCGCCAGGCACGCTGATCTGACCCGCCAGCACGGTGGGCGCTGCACCTTGGCGTGCGATCACATTGACCGTTTTGGCGCTGATGTCGGTGAACAGCAGGCGGCCGTCGCCATCGAACACCAGCGACTCCAGCATGCCGGCGCCTTGCACCACGGGCACGGGGTTGCCCAGGGCGCGGCCGCAGGCGGGCAGGGCGGCATGCACCGCGTTCGCGGCCAGCAGGCCCAGGCAAACAAGGCCGGTACGTGGCGCGATACGGGTGCGTTTCTGGACCTTGGGCTGCATGGTGGGCTCCTCTTTTCAGCGGTTCGTGTGAATATGTGATTTATAAATCACATTTTCCGGCGTAACGCTCAACGGCGCATGCGCCTGTGGCAGAAAACGCGATGCCTGGCGGGCCGCCATTGGCCGCTGCCCTGCGCTTCGTGGCATCCTGCCAACCGTATCTGGACGCTGTTGAGGGACGCCAACGTGAGTGCACACAAGCCGCAAGACCCCATCGTGATCGTCGGTGCCCGGCGCACCCCCATCGGGTCGTTCCAGGGGCAGTTCCAGCGCCTGTCTGCCCCCGCGCTGGGTGGCGTGGCCATCGCGGGTGCCCTGGCGCAGGCCGGCATCCCCTTGGGTGACGAGGTGGGCGAGGTGCTGATGGGCTGCTGCCTGATGGCGGGACTGGGCCAGGCGCCCGCCCGGCAGGCGCTGATCGCGGCGGGCTTGCCGCATGCGGTGGGGGCGACCACCTTGAGCAAGATGTGCGGCTCCGGCATGAAGACCGTGATGTTGGCGCACGACCAGTTGCTGGCCGGCGTGGCCGACCTGTTCGTGGCCGGCGGCATGGAGTCCATGAGCAACGCACCCTACCTGCTGCCCGCCGAGCGTGCGGGCCAGCGCCTGGGCCATGGCCGCACCATCGACCACATGTTCTTCGATGGTCTGCAGGACGCCTATGGTGGCGAACTGATGGGCCACTACGCCGACCTGGTCGCCGAGCAACAAGGCTTCACACGTGCCCAGCAAGACGCCTATGCCACCGAGTCCGTGCTGCGGGCGCGTGCCGCCGTGGCCTCAGGGGCTTTCGCCGCCGAGATCGAGCCCGTGCCCCTGAGCCTCAAGGGCGAGCGCACCCTCATCACCCAGGACGAAACGCCGGGTCAGTGCCAGCCCGACAAGATCACCCGCCTCAAGCCCGCGTTTCGCCCGGAGGGCACCGTGACACCGGCCAGTTCGGCCTCCATCTCTGATGGTGCGGCGGCCCTGGTGCTCACGCGCGCCAGCATCGCGCAGCAACGCGGCTGGCCCGTGCTGGCCCAGGTGGTTGCGCACAGCACCCATGCGGCCGATCCGGCCCAGTTCGCGACCGCACCCGTGCCCGCCATCCGCCGCGTGCTGGACAAGGCCGGCTGGACGCCCGCCGAGGTCGACCTGTACGAAATCAACGAAGCCTTTGCCGTGGTCAGCCTGTATGCCATGCGCGAGCTGGGCCTGCCGCACGACAAGGTCAATGTGCTGGGCGGCGCCTGTGCGCTGGGGCACCCCATCGGGGCCACGGGCGCACGTATCCTGGTCACCCTGATCCATGCTTTGCGCCAGCGTGGCTTGCGACGTGGTGTGGCCTCGCTGTGCATCGGCGGTGGTGAAGCCACGGCCATGGCCCTTGAGATACCTGCCTGACACTGCCCACCGAAAGCGCCCCATGGATGCCTTGTTGACCGAAGACCAGCGCCTGGTGCGTGATGCCGCCCGTGCTTTTGCGCAAGGCCAGTTGGCGCCCAACGCCGGCCACTGGGACCGCGAAGGCCGCTTGCCCGACGACATCGTGCGCCAGATGGGCGAGCTGGGCCTGCTCGGCATGCTGGTGCCAACGGAGTGGGGCGGCTCCCGTACCGACGACGTGGCCTACGCACTGGCGGTTGAAGAAGTGGCAGCCGGATGCGCCGCTTGTTCCACCTTGATGAGCGTGCACAACTCGGTGGGCTGCGTGCCCTTGCTCAAGTTCGGCACGCAGGCCCAGAAAGAACGCTGGCTGCCTGCACTGGCCGCAGGCACACAGATCGGCGCCTTTCTGCTCACCGAGCCCCAAAGCGGCTCTGAGGCCGATGCCATGCGCACCCGCGCCGTGCTGGTCGATGGCGACTGGGTGCTCAACGGCAACAAGCAGTTCATCACCAACGCCGGCCGCGCGCACCTGGGCATCGTGTTCGCGGTAACCGACCCCGATCTGGGCAAGAAGGGCATCTCGGCCTTCCTGGTGCCCACCGACAACCCCGGCTTTCAGGTCGGACCCAAGGAGCGCAAGCTGGGCATCAAGGCCTCTGACACCTGCCCCGTGGCGCTGGTTGATTGCCGCATCCCGCATGACCACATGCTGGGCGAACGCGGGCAGGGGCTCAAGATCGCGCTGTCCAACCTGGAAGGCGGGCGCATCGGTATTGCCGCGCAGGCCGTGGGCATTGCCCGTGCGGCGCTGGACAGCGCCTGCGCCTATGCCCGTGAGCGTGTGCAGTTCGGCAAGGCCATCGCCGAGCACCAGGCCATCGCCCACATGCTGGCCGAGATGCAGGTCAAGGTCAGCGCCGCACGCCTGATGGTGCTGCATGCGGCGCGCCTGCGCACGGCCGATGTGCCCTGCATCTCAGAGGCCTCCCAGGCCAAGCTGTTTGCCTCCGAGGCGGCCGAGTGGGTGTGCTCCAAAGCCATCCAGGTCCACGGTGGTTACGGCTATCTGGAAGACTACGCCGTGGAGCGCCATTACCGCGACGCCCGCATCACCCAGATCTACGAAGGCACCAGCGAAATCCAGAAGCTGGTCATTGCCCGCGAACTGCTGCGCGGCGCCCCCATTTGATCCACCCCTGACCCAACGGTAGAACCACCATGATCGAACTCGACATCGACGCCACCGGCGGCATCGCCACCCTCACGCTCAACCGCCCGCCCGCCAACGCCTGGAGCCTGGACGGCCTGCGCCAGCTGCGCAGCACCGTGCTGTCCCTCGATGCCGACCCGCGTGTGCGCGCCATCATCGTCACCGGGCAGGGCCCCAAGTTCTTCAGCGCCGGTGCCGACCTCAACGCCATGGCCGATGGTGACAAGGCCGTGGCCCGCGATGTGGCCCAGCGCTTTGGCGAGGCCTTCGCCACCTTGCAGGAAGCCCGCGCCGTGGTGATCGCGGCCATCAACGGTTACGCCATGGGCGGCGGCCTGGAATGTGCCTTGTCGTGCGACATCCGCATCGCCGAGCGCCATGCCCAGATGGCCTTGCCCGAGCCCTCGGTGGGCCTGCTGCCAGCGGGTTGCGGCACGCAGACCCTGCCCTGGCTGGTGGGCGAAGGCTGGGCCAAGCGCATGATCCTGACCAATGAGCGCGTGGACGCCGACACCGCGCTGCGCATCGGCCTGGTCGAAGAAGTGGTCGACACCGGCACCGCCCTGGCCAAGGCCCGCGAGATGGCCGCCCGCGTGGCCACCCTCAGCCCGGAAGGTGTGACCTACAGCAAGCAGTTGATCCATGCCGCCCGCCAAGGTGTGCCGCGCCATGCGGCTCTGGCGCTGGAGCGCGAGAAGTTTGTCGACCTGTTCGACAGCCCGAACCAGCGCGAGGGCGTCAACGCGTTCCTGGAAAAGCGCAAGCCTGTCTGGACGGTGGGGACGGTGGGGGCAGCGGGTTAAAGGCGAACCTGGGTGGGCTGGCACACAGATCAAGCCAGTCCACCGTTGTATCCTCCGCTGTACGACAAGGTGGCCGAGGGGCCGCCTCGCCGCCATCGCAATGAGGAAGTCACCATGATCAAGCTTAAAAAATTCATCGCCTGGACCGTGGCCATCGCCATGAGCCACTCCGCTGGCCTGCAGGTGGCGCAAGCCGCCCTCATCACCACGGAGGCGGTCGCCGTTCAATCGGTGGACGCTCAGGCCGCTGCCCACACGGCGGCAAGCCGCGTGCACGTGATGGAGATGCTCAACCGTGCCGACGTCGCACAAGCCTTGATGGACAAGGGCGTGGACATGGACGCGGCCCGCGCCCGTGTGGCCTCCCTGTCTGATACCGAGGTGGTGGCGCTGGCCGACCAGCTCGACACGGCCCCCGCAGGTGCCTCGGACGTGCTGGGCGTGATCATCTTCATCTTCGTGGTGCTGCTGGTCACCGACATCCTGGGCTTCACCAAGGTCTTTCCTTTCACACGCTCCATCCGCTGAGGTGTGTGGCGCATGAGGCGATGGGCCCGTCGGCTGGCCTGGCTCACCGTGTGGGCCTGGCTGAGCATGTTGACGGGCTGCGCCTCCTTGCGGGCCGTTCAGACAGACGCCTTGCTGGCGAGCCGCCCCGCTGACCTGCCTGCACGTGTCAACCTGCTTGACACGCCTTTTTTCGCCCAGACGGACCTGCAATGCGGGCCCGCGGCGCTGGCGACGGCGTTGGGCGCTGCAGGTCTGCCCACCACCCCCGAGGCGCTGACCACTGAGGTGTTCGTGCCGGATCGGGGCGGCAGCCTGCAGATCGAGATGCTGGCCGCCGCGCGCCGACATGGCGCCGTCAGCACCCGCCTGCCCCCCGAATTGACGCCGCTGCTGCGCGAGGTCGCAGCCGGCCACCCCGCCGTTGTGCTGCTCAACCTGGGTCTGAGCATCCACCCCTTGTGGCATTACGCCGTGGTCGTCGGCTATGACCTGGACAAGCAGGACGTGCTGCTGCGATCGGGTACCACGCGCGAGCTGGCCTTGCCGCTGCGCACCTTCGAGCACACCTGGGCGCGGTCCCAGCATTGGGCCTTCGTGGCCTTGCCCCCTGATACCGTGCCTTTGACGGCCACCGAGTCCGCCGTGGTCGAGGGGCACGTGGCCTTCGAGCGCGGCAACCCGCCGGCCCTGGCGAAACGGGCCTATCAAGCGGCCCTGCAGCGCTGGCCTGGCAACCTGGTGCTGGGCCTGGGCCTGGGCAACACCCAGTTTGCCGCGGGCGACATCGGTGCCGCCGCCACCACCTTCCAGCGCCTGGCCGATCAGCACGACAGCGCAGCTGCCTGGAACAACCTGGCCACCGTGCGCTTGCAACAAGGTGAGCGCGCTGCAGCGCTGGCCGCCGCGCGCCAGGCCGTGCGACGCGCCCAGGCCAGCGAGCCCGCCTGGCTGGCCGCCGCCCAGGACACGCTGCGCGAGGTCGAGCATGCCAGCCGCTGATACTGGGGGGGCGCGCAGTCGCATCCCCCTAAATTGGCAGGGGACACCCCCTTTGGCGGGGTTTGTTTTGGCCCGCGATTGCCTAGCATTCATTGAACGCCAAACGGGGCATTTCCCGTGTCGGAAAAGGAGTGCGCCATGACAACCGGAACCCAAGCCTTTGCTTTTCTGAGCATCGTGGCCTGCGTCGCAGGCATCGCCTGGGCCTTGTTCTGGCCTGGCAGGCGCGTGCATGGCGGCAACGCGCCCTCCACCCATTGGGACCTGATCTACGTGGACGACAACGGTGTCTTGCTTTTCACCCTGGTCCGCGTCCTGAAAGTCGACCCCGAAGCCCGGCGCCTGACGGCCTGGTGTTCGCGAACCGGTGCCCAGCGTGTCTTCAAGCTCAGCAAGATCATCAAGGCCACCGATGTCAACACCGGCCTGCGCATCAACATGGCGCGTCTGATGGACGTGGCGCGCAGCCAGTCCCAGTCAGATCATGCCTCGGGGCCTGACACCGATACCGCAGCCACAGACGGCCATGGGCCCTGGCGTAGCCTGGCCTTGCGCACCCGCAACTGAGCTGTGGCCAGGCTGGCAGACAATGCCGGCATGCCCATCTCCAGCCTACCCAGCACACTGGCCCCCGAGACCCCCCTGCGCGCCGCCCGCATCCTGGCCGAGCGGCGTTTGGCCGGGCAGGCGGGCCCCCCACTGCCCGCCGAACTGCGGCCTCACACCATCGAGCAAGCCCTGGCCATCCAGCGCGCCGTCAGCCCCCTGATGGGCGACACCATTGGCGGCTGGAAGTGCGGCACGCCGGGCCCAGACAAACTGGTTGTCTCGCCCATCTATGCCAGCACCATCCACCGTGTTGGCCACGGCCATCGCCCTTGCATGGCGTGGGCACACGATGGCCAGGTGCGAATCGAACCCGAACTGGCCTTTGTGCTGGGACACGACCTGCCGCCGCGCGATCAGCCCTACACACCGGCCGAGGTCGATGCTGCCATCTCGCACACGCACCTGGCGCTGGAGCTGATAGACAGCCGCTACGAGGACGGCAGCGAACTGAGCTTTGCCGACAAACTGGCCGATGGCCTGGTCAACCAGGGCCTGTTCATCGGCCCTGAAGTGGACGCCGCCGCCGCGCAGCAAACCCATGCCATGCGCATTGGTATCAGCATCGAAGGCGAATCTGATACCGAGCGAGCCGGACAGCACCCCGACCCGCTGCCGCGACTGCCCCTTTACTGGCTGGCCAACCACTTGCGTGACCAGGGGCCCGGCTTGCGCGCCGGGCAGGTGGTGATCACGGGTTCGTACGCCGGCACCTTTGGCGTGCCGGTCGAGCGCGATGTGTCGCTGCGTTTTGGCGAACTGGGGGTGTTGTCTGTGCGGCTCACCGCACGCGACGCCTGAAAGACGCCTCATCCTTTGATGCGCTTTGATGCGATTAGGATCAAAGGATGAAATCTGCCTTGTTTGTCGACTTTGATAACGTGTACTCGGGTCTGCGGCGCCTGGACTTTGCCTACGCCGATGCCTTCGCCAGCGACCCCATGCGCTGGATGGACTGGATCACCAACCAGCTGCAAATGCCGCTGGCGCCCGACGAGCCCGTCAAGCGCCGCATCCTGGTGCGCCGCTGCTACCTCAACCCCGTGATGTACCAGCGCTTTCGCTTCGGCTTCAGCAAGGCGGGTTTTGAAATCGTGGACTGCCCACCCATGACCACGGCCGGCAAGACCAGCACCGACATCCACATGGTGCTGGACATCGTGGACGTGCTGCAAAGCGACACCCGCTACGACGAGTTCATCGTGTTTTCGGCCGACGCCGACTTCACCCCCGTGTTGCGCAAACTGCGCCGCGACGACCGCCGCACAACCATCTTTGCAGCCGGTGCGACCTCGGCCTCCTACGATGCCTCGTCCGACCTGATCATCGACCCTGAAGCCTTCATCCACGATGCCCTGGGCTTCAAGGACCAGGAGCAGCTCACCGACCACACGCGCGACCTGGACGGCCTGTTGGCCCAGGCCGAGGCCCTCACCTGGGACGTCGTCGAAAAGGCCAGTGCGCCGGTGCCGCTGACGTCCTTGACCCGCATCCTGGCCACCCAGATTCCTGGCCTGACCGACAGCAACTGGGCCGGGCGCGGCACCTTCACCGCCTTGCTGCGCGAGCTGCCACTGGGCCCGCTGCGCATCGACCGCGAGATGAACTGCATCCTCGATCCACGTCGCGTGAAGGCCGACAGCGCCCTGGCCATCAAAGCCGACTCTGCCGACCTCCCGCCCGAGCCCGCGCCCAGCAAGCCAGCGGTCGACCTGCGTGCACAGGTCGAGGCCGTTCTGTCGCAAGAGGTGGCCGCATCCGCGCGGCCTGTGGCGATCGCGCGCCTGGCCCACCTGGTGCGCCAGCGCTGCCCCGGCATCGATGCCGACTGGCATGGTTGTGGCACCTTCAAGCGCCTGCTGGAAACGCTGAACCCCTCCGGTGTCGAGATCTCGTGGGCCAATGTCGGCGGCTATGCTTTCGACCCGCAGCGCCACTCGCTGGACTTCCTTGCGCAGTCGGGCGAAGACGGCGCCAGCCAGGCCGACCAGGACGCACGCTGGGCCACCGTGGCGCCCATGCTCCAGGTGGCGAACTTCCCCACCATGTCGGGCAGCCAGTACCGGGTGTTCCTGGAAGGCTTGTCCAGCGCCTTGCAAGCGGGCCAGCACTCGCTGGCGGCCGCCACCAAACACGTTCGCGACCTGAGCCTGGACCGCAAAGTCCCCATCGCGCGTGCGCACGCCAACACCTTGTTGCGTGCCATGCTGTTCAACGGCTTTGACCTGGCTCAGGTGCACAGCACCTATGAAGACCTCGTGGCCCTCATCTGCGGCATGGCCCTGGCCGCTTGCGAACGCGAGGGCATGAAGGTGAGCGAAGCTGACCGGCAGGTGCTGGTCAGTTGGATGACAACGCCTGCAACAGGGCGCTGAGCAAACGGAGCGCCCATGTACAGCGAACTGATCTTCCGGCAGTTGTTCGACGCCGCCTCGTCCACCTACACCTATCTGCTGGCTGACCCCATCACCCGGCAGGCCGTGATCATCGACACGGTGTTCGAGCAGCACCTGCGTGACCGCGCCCTGATCGAAGAACTGGGACTGGAGCTCGTAACCACGCTCGACACCCACTGCCATGCAGACCACGTGACTGGCGCCTGGCTGATGCAACAGGCCACGGGCTGCCGCATCGGCGTGTCCAGACGCTACGGTGCGGCTATGCAGGGCGCAGACATGTTGCTCGACCACGGCGACATCGTTGTCTTCGGCCACCGCCACCTTGACGTGCGCGCCACACCCGGCCATACCGACGGCTGCGTCTCCTACGTGAGCGACGACCGCCGCATGGTCTTCACCGGCGATGCGCTGCTGATACGCGGTGCGGGCCGCTGCGATTTCCAGCAAGGCCATGCCGGCACGCTCTACCACTCGATCACCGAGCAGCTGTTCAGCCTGCCCGACGACTGCCTGGTCTTCCCAGCGCACGACTACAGCGGCCGCACCATGTCGTCGGTGGGCGAGGAGCGCGTGCACAACCCGCGCATCGGCGGCCATGCAGACGAGCGCGACTTCGTCGGCTTCATGGACAACCTGAACCTGCCTCACCCCAAGCAACTGGCGGTGGCCTTGCCCGCGAACCTGCGATCAGGTCAGCCTGCCGATGGCCAGGTGCCGCGCTTGGCCGATTGGGGGCCGGTGAGGCAGACCTATGCCGGCCTGCTGGAGATCGAGCCCGAATGGGTGGCCGAGCACCTGGGCGAGGTGCTGGTACTCGATGTGCGCCAGGAAGGCGAAGTGGACGCGCGCCTGGGCCACATCAAAGGGGCGCAGATCCTGCCCCTGAATGCCTTGAAGGCCAGGCTGGCCGAGGTACCGCAGGACCGGCCTGTGATCACGGTGTGCCACGCCGGCATGCGTTCGGGCCAGGCCACGGTGATCCTGCGCCAGGGCGGCTTCACGCGCCTGGCCAATATGCGCGGCGGCATGCTGCTGTGGCATGAGCTGGACTTGCCCGTAGAAGCCGCAAGCTGAACCTGGCGCTGGGGCTTTGCGGGGCAAGGTGCAGCGGGCCGGGGGCAGGCCTACACTGGCCTGATGAACGCCCCCATCATCTACGGCACGGCCTGGAAGAAGGCCGACACGGCACGCCTGGTCACCCAGGCCTTGCAACTGGGCTTTCGGGCGATCGACACGGCCTGCCAGCCCAAGCACTACAACGAAGCGGGTGTGGGGCAGGGCATCGCGGCGGCGCTGGGGCCGGGCCTGAGTCGCGCAGACCTGTATGTGCAAACCAAGTTCACGCCCCTGTCCAGTCAGGACCCGGCGCAACTGCCGTATGACCCCGATGCCAGCCTGGGTGTGCAGGTGGCGCAGTCATACAAGGCTTCGCTGCGCAACCTGCAGACCAGTTACCTCGATGCCTTGATCCTGCATTCGCCGCTGGCCGATGAGGCCGACACCCTCTGCGCATGGCGGGCCATGGAGGCGCTGGTTGAAGCGGGTGGCGTCAAGCGCTTGGGCATCAGCAATTGCTACAGCCTGGATCTGCTGAAGGCCTTGTGGCAGGCGGCCCAGGTCAAGCCGGTGGTGCTGCAAAACCGCTTTCACGCGAAGACGGGGTATGACCGCGAACTGCGCGCGTACTGCCGCGATCACGGCATCGTCTACCAGAGCTTCTGGACGCTGACCGCCAACCCGCATGTGATGGCCCACGCCACGGTGAGCGCCCTGGCCAGCCGTTACCAGCGCACGCCGGCGCAGGTGCTGTTCAGGTACCTCACGCAGATCGGTGTGCAGCCCTTGACGGGCACGAGCTCGGCCGAGCACATGCGGCAAGACCTGGCCATCGAAGCCTTTGCGCTCGACAGCAGCGAGATGGCCCTGATGGACGAGCTGTTCTGAGAGCAGCTTACTCAGCCGCCTTCAAAGCTTGCCGTTGCCCGACAACCAGCTCACCACCTTGTCGGCCTGCTGGGCGGTATGCGGGTGCGACAGCAGCCCCTCGACCACATAGGTGCCCACCGTGGCCATGACCGATGCCTTGGCGCGTGACATGCCCTTGGACACCATCTGCTGAACCAGCATCGCGTCCAGCATGGCGTGAAAGCGGTCGTGCCAGATGCGGATCTGCTCTGACTTGTCCAGGCGCGCGTGAACCGTTGAAATGAGCTTGCTGGCCTGCTGAAACTCCGTCAGCAGCCAACTCAATTGCGCGGTCAATGTGTGGCCTTGCATGTCGGCCAGTTGCGCCGTGGTGCGGTTGACCAGGCGGTCCAGGATGGCCACCAGCAGGTCGTCCTTGCTGGCGAAGTACCAGTACAGGGTGTTGGGCGCCACGCCCGCCGCCTTGGCCACCGTGGCCATCGACGTGGCTTCATAGCCTTCGACCAGGAACAGCATGCAGGCGGCCGCCTCGATCTGCTCGCGTTTGACTTCAGGGTCGACTTCTCGCTTGTTTCTGGCCATGGCTTACAGGTCTGGGGTACATCTTGAATGATATTCAACAAATGCTACACTGTCACTTGTTGAACGTCATTCAAGATCATGAATCACACCAGCCCGCCCCTGTCTGATTTGGCCGAGTCCCAGTTGTCGCGCATGGACTTCAAGGCGCTCATGGCCCTGTTCGCGCGCTTGCCCGCACCCAGCGTGAGCGAGATGAATGGCGAGTTCGCCGCCCGTTTGCTGGCCCAGCCCAATGCCATGGCGCAGTTCATGGGCGAGTTGACCGTCAACAACCCGCTCATGCCGGGGCGCTGGCTGTGCAAGGCTTTCAGGCCGGTGTCCGAGCAAGCTGGCCGGGGCTACAACGCCTTCGCGCACCTGGGGCGCCAGGTGCAGCGCTACCCCATGCACACGCTGATAGCGCCTTCGCGCTACGACGGGCGCCCGGCCTACACCCTGGTGTACGCGGCCTTTGGGTCCATGTGCGGCGCCATCCACATGGTGGACGAGGTCAGGCGCGTTGCGCCCGGCTTGTACCTCGGGCTGGGCACCTGGGGCTTCACGGACCGGCAGCGGCAAGTGGCCTTGCCCTTCGTGTTGAGCGGCCCGGGTGCACCGTATGCCGGCGACATCGGCACCCCCAAGGCGGGCTTCGATGTCCGCCGTGAGATCCCTGCACTCCAACACCTTGCCAAACCATGAGCACACCTCGTCGCAAAGCCCTGATCACGGGCGCATCGGCCGGCATCGGCGCCACCTTCGCCCGCCAACTGGCGGCACAAGGGCATGACCTCTTGCTGGTGGCCCGCCGTGGCGATCGCCTGCAAAGCCTGGCGGATGAGCTGGCCCTGCAGCATGGGGTGCAGTGCGAAGTGCTGTCGGCGGATCTGGCCAGCCCTGGTGCGTCGGCAGCCGTCATGGCCCATTTGCAGAAACTGAACTGGCACATCGACTTCCTGGTCAACAACGCGGGGCTGTCGGGCCACGCCAAGTTTGCCCAGGCACCCTGGTCGCAACTGGGCGGCGAGATGCAGCTGATGATGGGCACGCTGACCGAACTCACCCACTGCATTGCGCCCGGCATGATCGAGCGGCGTTGGGGCCGCATCATCAATGTGTCCTCGCTGGCGGCCTTGTCCCCGCCGGGAGAAAGTCTGCTCTATTCGGCCATCAAGTCGTATGTGCTGGTGCTGTCACAATCATTGGACATGGAGTTCAAGCCGCATGGCGTCCATGTGACGGCACTGTGCCCGGGCTTCACCTTCAGCGAGTTCCATGATGTGATGGGCACCAGAGACACCGCCAACCACCTGCCGCGCATCCTGTGGCAACAGCCGCAAGACGTGGTCAAGGAGGCGATTGCCGCCGTGATGGCCGGCAAGCCGGTGTGCGTGCCTGGCTGGGTCAACAAGGTGCTGGCTGCCGTGATGCGGCCCACACCACTGTGGCTGGGCTACCGAATGGGCAAGGCCTTCAACCCCTTCAAGTGACAGGCGAGACATGAGCTGGATGATCTATGGCGCCAATGGTTACACGGGCGAGCTGATAGCCCGAGAAGCCGTGGCACGGGGCATGACGCCCATCCTGGCAGGGCGCAACCGCGCCAAGGTCGAGCAACTGGCCCAGGCCTTGAAGCTGCCCAGCCGTGTCTTTGATCTGGACAACACGCAAGCGGTGGCCAGCCAGCTTCAAGGCGTCAAGCTGGTGCTGCTGACAGCCGGGCCGTTTTCTGCCACGAGCCAGCCCATGGTTCAGGGCTGCATCCAGGCTGGGGCGCACTACCTGGACATCACCGGCGAGATCGACGTGTTCGAGCAGGTGCGTGCCGCTGACGACGCTGCACGCCGGGCCGGCGTGGTGCTGTGCCCGGGTGTGGGCTTTGACGTGATCCCCACCGACTGCGTGGCGGCAGCCCTCAAGCAGGCCTTGCCGGATGCGGTGTCGCTCTGCCTGGGCTTTGACACGACGGTCAGCCTGTCGCCCGGCACCATGAAGACCACGCTGGAAAGCGCGCCACAAGGCGGGCGCGTGCGCCGCAACGGCCAACTGCTGCAGGTGCCGTTGGCGCACGACGTGCGGCGCATCGACTTCGGGCGGGGCGAACGCCTGGCGGTGGCCGTGCCCTGGGGTGATGTGTCCACGGCCTTTCACACCACAGGCATCCCCAACATCACGGTGTATGTGCCGGGGACCCGGGCGTCCATCCTGGGCATGAAGATGGGCAACTGGACGCGCCCGCTGATGAAGATGGCCACCGTGCAGCGCGCGCTGGGGGCGCTGGTGTCCCTGTTGGTCAAAGGCCCGGACGAAGCCGCCCGTGCCCGCATGCCGGCCTATGTGTGGGGTGAAGCCACCAACGCGCAAGGCGTGCGCCGCACCGCGCGCGTGAAGACGGCCAATGGCTACAGCCTGACCATTCCGGGCGCGCTGGCCGTGACCCAGTTCCTGCTGACCCAGACGGCGCCCGCCGGTTTCAGCACGCCATCCAGGCTGATGGGGCATGAACTGCTGAGCCAACTGCCCGGTGGCGGCCCGATCGTGGTCACCTGATCACAGGTTCAAGACGGGTTGCTCAGGTCGGCCAGCCGCATCTGCAAGACATCGGCCCCGCGCAGGATGTCCTTGGCGCGGCGGCGCATCAGGGCCAGCATCTCGTCCAGCAATTGCGCTGCGGGCGCTTCGGCCACACCCTGGCCAATCAGCCAGCAGGCCAGTGCTGCTTCGTCTCGCCCGAGGGCATGGGCGGTTTCGCGCTGCCAGTCGCTGCCGTAAAGCAGGCGCGCGGCGTCTCTGAAGGCGCGCCGGGCCGGGGCGTCGGGCTCCGTGTCCTCTGGCGAGGCGGGCTGCGCCGAAGCACCTTCAGCCTGCTCGGCCTCGGCCGCGCGGCTGGCCACGGCGGTGCCGGCTTCTTCGTGCATGGCCTCGGCCAGACGCGACAGTTCGGGCAGCACCGAGCGCACCAGTTCTGCGCCGCTAAGGGGCACCCACCAGCAACGCAGGTCGCGGCGCCAGTGGGCCTGGGGCACCCACCGCAACATGCGCTGCATGGCTTCGTTGTAGCCGGCCTTGATCAGCACGGCCTCGTGCGTTACCTGCACCCAGGGGTTGGCGGGAAAGGGCTGTGCGGCCAAGGCGGCGCGGGCTTCGTCGTCGTTGCGCATGGCCGGGCAAACTCCAGGGTGAGGCGCTGCCTCGTTGGGGCCATCGTAGGCGCTGCGGCCATGGCGCGCCACCTTGCGCGAGCAAGGCACTCGGGCATGCAAGGTGCGTTCAGCGCGATGGGCCCCTGGCGGGCGAACATCGCGGCATGTCCCGCCCCAGCACGCTACCCGACAACCCCCATGCCGACGACTATCTGCGCCTGTTCGAGCGCTGGCAGGCCATGCTGCGCGAAGACGTGGGCCCGGCGCAGGGGCGTGATTTTGGCGACGTCTACAAGGGCACGGAAGACGAGCGCTACCGCCTGCTGTTCGAGCAGGTCTGCCACCTGCTGATGCAGGCCTCGCCCTTCAACCTGGCCATGCCGCAGGAGTTTCGCCGCACCGCGCGGCAATGGCTGGATGGCGATGCGGCCACCCTGCGGCACATGGGCGATGTGCAGAACCGCCACTTCATGCTCAGTGACCTGTATGACTACGTGCACCTGAGCAAGACGATGGGGGTAGGGTGGCGGGCGTGAGCGCCCGGATAAGCGGGCCTCATGGTAACGTCACGCAACAGACCCAAATGGGCGTGACTTGACATCTGATTTTTGAAACCATGAGCAGTAAAAAAGGCCCTGTCGCGAAGGGGCTGCCCAATGCCAAACCCCGTGCCACCGCAGGTGAAGACGCGATGGCAGAGACCCAAAAGCAGGTGTTGCGCCGGTTCCGGATTGTGTTCAATGCGGTCAAAACACACTTTCGGCAAGTTGAAAAAAGCGTGGGCATTGGCGGCGCTCAATTGTGGGCGTTGAGCCTGATTCAAGCTCACCCTGGCATCGGTATGGGTGACCTGGCCCAGGCCATGGACGTCCACCAATCGACCGCGAGCAATCTTGTCAAAGCGCTGGTGGAGCAAAGCCTGGTTGTGGTGTCAAAGAGTGAAACGGACGGGCGTGCGGTCATGTTGACCGTCCTGCCTGCTGCGACCAGACTGATCAAAAAAGCGCCGGCACCCTTTGCGGGCGTGCTGCCTGATGCGTTGGCCAGACTGGACCCGGCTACGCTCAAGCGGCTGGACAAGGATCTGGGCAAGGTCATTGCGCTGCTTGAAGCGGACGAGCGCGCCGCCAATACGCCGCTGGGGCAGTGATGACACGGGCCTGAGGCGATGGCGACATCGCTCAGGCCGGCATGGGCTTTGTCTCTCGCGCTTGACGTGTCTGCGCGCTTGTCCCGGCATGAATGGCCAGTTGGGGGAATGGGATTTCAATGCCCTCGGCATCAAAGCGGTTCTTGAGCCGCAGCAGGTAGGCGCGTTTGACATCCCACTGCTGCAGGGGGGCAACCTTGAAACGCCCCCGAATGATGACAGCGGAGTCATCCCAGCGCTCCACGCCGGCCATCTCGAAGTCATCGAGGATGCGGCCCCCAAAATGGGTGTCGGCACGCATGGCGGCGGCGGTTTCCTGCATCACCCTCATCACGCGGCTCAGGTCTTCGCGATAGGCCACGCTCACGTCCACCACGGCGTAGGCAAAACCTCGGCTCATGTTGATGACGCTGCTCACCGTGCCGTTGGGCACGAAGTGGACGTTGCCGTCGTAGTCCCTCAAGCGAACATAGCGCAAGGTCACTTCTTCAACCAGGCCGGCATGCTCGCCAAGCTGGACCACGTCCCCTTGGCGAACCTGGTTCTCCAGTAGCAAGAAAAAGCCCGTGAAGTAGTCTTTGACCAGTGCCTGCGCTCCGAAACCCACAGCCAGGCCCACCACCCCAGCCGCCCCCAGTATCGGCGCCACGGAAACGCCCAGTTCTGACAGCACCAGCATGCCCGCCACCAGTGAAATGGCCACTGCGGCCATGTACCGAAAGACCCGACCGAGGGTCTCGGCACGCTGTACGGCTTCACGGTCATCAAAGCGGGTGGCAATGCGGACGCGCAATGCACGGATGGCACGCTGCACGATGATGATGGCCCACCAGGCTGCGACGATGATCAGCGCAATGCGCAGTCCACTCTTGATGCCCGTGTCAAAGGCCTCAAGGTTAGCCGTCATGGATGTGAACATGTCTTGGAGCATCGGGGGCATTCCGGTCACGATAGATGAAGCTAGACCGCGCTGTCCCACGGGGCGGACAACTGCATGGCACCGTTGATGATGCCCACCATGGAGTAAGTCTGGGGATAGTTGCCCCACAGCTCACCAGTTTGCCGGTCCATGTCCTCTGACAAAAGACCCACGTGGTTGCGGCGAGCCAGCAGCGCTTCGAAACAGTCGCGCGCCTCGTCCTGGCGGCCTATGCGCGCCAACGCATCAACGCGCCAGAATGAACAGACGTTGAAAGCGGATTCCGAACGCCCGAAGTCGTCTTCGGCTTCGTAGCGGCGCATATACGGGCCATCACACAAAGTGGCCTCCAAGGCGTTCACCGTGCTCACGAAGCGCGTGTCCTGGGCGGGCAGGAACCCGACCTCGGCCATCAACAGCACGCTGGCATCGAGTTCGCTGCCGCCAAAGCTTTCGACAAAGGCCTGGCGCTTGTCGCTCCATGCGTTCTCAATGATGCGGCGGTGAATCAAGTTGGCCCTGTCTTGCCAGTGCGCCGCACGGTCAGGCTGCGCCAGGGTGCGCGCGATCTTGGCCAGGCGGTCGCAGGCAGCCCAGCACATGAGCGACGACGATGTGTGGATGCGGGCCCGGGTGCGCAACTCCCACATGCCCGCGTCGGGCTGGTCATGCAACTGCCAGGCCTTGTCGCCCATGGTTTCGAGCAAGTGGAAGTCGCGTACGTCGGCCCGCCTGAACAAGCGGTGGTCGTGAAAGGCTTGCGCTGCGCCCAGCACGATGTTGCCGTACACATCATGCTGAAAGTGCTCATGCGCCTGATTGCCCACGCGGACGGGTCCCATGCCGCGATAACCCGGCAAATGGGGCAGGAGATGCTCAGTGAGCGTGCGCTCGAGCCCAATGCCGTAAAGCGGTTGCACGTGACCGTCCGAGCCGCTGACCACGTCATGCAGCCAGCGCAGATAGTCCTCCATGGTGCCCACTTCCGAGAGGCTGTTGAGGGCGCGCACCACGAAGAAGGCATCACGCAGCCAGCAATAGCGGTAGTCCCAGTTGCGTCCGCTGTTCGCCGCCTCGGGGATGCTGGTGGTCATGGCGGCCACGATCGCGCCTGTTTCTTCGAACTGGCACAGCTTGAGCGTGATGGCCGAGCGGATCACCGCGTCCTGCCACTCCAGTGGGACAGCCAGCCGCCGCGTCCAGTGGCGCCAATGCTGTAGGGTTTGTTCCTCAAAGTCGCGGGCTGTTTCTTCGATGCCACCCGACAGGCTCTCATCCGGGCCGAGCATCAGGCTCACGGGTTCATGCAGCGTGAACCAGGTGCCCTCGGCCACATAGGTTGGTGGTGCGCTGGTGTTGAGTCGCAGCGTGATGCCCGCCATGGCGTAGCGAAGGTGGTTGCTGCCGCGGGTGATCTCTGGTGCCTGATCGCCCCAGGCACCTCTTGGTTTGAACGAGATCCGGATGCGTGGGTGGCCGCGCAAGATGCGGATGCGGCGCACCAGTTGTGCCGGGCGAAACATGCGGTCGCGCTGGTAGAAGCGGGGCGCAAAGTCGGTGATCTCGATGCCTTGGCCGTCACAGTCATACAGCCTTGTCCGGACCACGGCCGTGCCGCTGTCGTAAGCCTGCTCGGCGTGGTGGAAGTGTTCCAGCTCGACCATCAGGCGCCCGTCTTCACGCTGCCCCGTTGGTGAGTCCAGCAGCGCAAACATCACGGGAGGCGAGTCGAATCGAGGCATGCAGCACCACACGATGTCACCTGAGCGATCAATCAGGGCGCTGACCGCGCAATTGCCGATGAGCGCCAGGTTCAAGGTGGAAGGCATGTTCTTGTGCTTTGTCATATGGATTTGCACAAATATATAGCAAACGATTGATGTGTTGAATGTCTTGCTGTCGACATAGTTTTGTACAAATGCATAATGGACCGATATGAAGACCATGCGACTCCAATTGCGATTTCTGGTTCCTTTGCTCGGCACCCTGCTGATTGCCGCATTGGTTGCACTGCCCGTCATGGACAGTTTGACCTTGCGCTGGTTTGCCCGTGACTTGAACATCCGGGGCGAACTGGTGGCCCGCGCGCTGTCTGACTCGATCATGGATGCGGCCATTGGGGGCAACCCCGCACGGCTACAAGCCTTGTTTGACCGGGCAGCGCAGGATGAACGTCTGGTGGCCATCGGCTTGTGCTCATCGGTTGGCGACCTGCTTCTGAGAACGGCGGTGTATCCGATCACGCTCAGTTGTGATCAAGCCAAGGCGATATCGACGCAGCAGAACCCACAACTCGACCTGGCATCCGGTGCCGTTCATGTCGGCTCACATGACGTGACGATCGGGCCCACTGAGGCGGGTCAGCTTGTTTTGCTGCACGACCTGAGCTTTGTGACCAAGCGCAGCGAAGACACGCGCCAGTATCTGATCGTCTTCATCACGGTACTGGCGTTCACCATTTCCATCATCACGGTGATCGTGGCTCAGATCAGCTGGCGTGGCTGGGTATCAGGCATGCAGGCCATCTTGCGCGGTGAGGGGCTGTTGTCGCCCATGGGCGCGACACCTGAGTTGCAGCCCTTTGCCGCCGAGATCCGTGCCAGGTTGCGCGATCTGGAGGATGAGTTCCGTCGCAGCCAGGGCCCTGTCACCAACTGGGACCCTGAGCGGCTGCGTTCGTTGCTGCGCACGCAACTGCGCGGTGATCAGTTGATCGTGGTGTCCAACCGCGAGCCCTACATCCATGAAAACGGGCCCCATGGCGTGGTGGTCAAACGGCCGGCAAGCGGGCTGGTGACAGCCGTCGAGCCGGTGATGCGCGCCTGCTCGGGCACCTGGATTGCCCATGGCAGCGGCTCGGCAGATGCCGAGGTGGTGGACGCCCAGGACCGCGTCAGCGTCCCCCCCGACAGTGGCGAGTACGTGCTGCGTCGCATCTGGATGAGCCCGCAAGAAGAGCAAGGCTACTACTACGGTTTTGCCAACGAGGGCATGTGGCCGCTGTGCCATGTGGCCCACGTGCGCCCGGTGTTTCGCGAGTCAGACTGGGAGGCCTACCGCACGATCAACCAGCGCTTTGCCGATGCGGTGGTGGCTGAAGCGAAGGGCGATGACCCCGTTGTGCTGGTGCAGGACTATCACTTCGCGCTGCTGCCCGCCATGATCCGTGCCCAGTTGCCCCGCGCCACGATCCTGACCTTCTGGCACATACCCTGGCCCAACCCGGAGTCATTCGGTATCTGCCCATGGCGACGTGAGATCTTGCAAGGCATGCTGGGCAGCACGATCCTGGGCTTTCACACGCGCTTTCATTGCAAGAACTTCATGGAGACCGTTGATCGATTTCTGGAGGCGCGGATCGAGCAGGAGCATTCGACCATCTCCTTCCATGACGACGAGACCCTGGTCGAGAGCTACCCCATTTCCATCGCGTGGCCCTCAGACGCCGAGGTCAAAGCCTGGCCCAGCATCGAAGCCTGCCGTCATCAGGTTTTTGCCAGACTGGGCCTGGCACCCGATACCTGCCTGGCTGTGGGCGTGGACCGCTTCGACTACACCAAGGGCATTCTTGAGCGCCTGCACGCCGTGGAGCGCCTGCTTGAAAAACGACCCGAATGGATCGGCCGTTTCGTGTTCGTGCAGGTGGCCGCACCCACGCGCACATCCCTGGAGGAGTACCGTACCTTCCAGGACCGCATTCACCGTGTCACCGACCGCATCAATACGCGCTTTGGCCAGCCTGGCTATCAGCCCGTACACCTTCTGGCCGAGCACCATGAACACGATGCGGTGAACGAATTGTTCCGCGCCGCCAATATGTGCGTGGTGACCAGCTTGCACGACGGCATGAACCTGGTCTGCAAGGAGTTTGTCGCAGCCCGCGATGATGAGCTGGGTGTGCTGATCCTCAGCCGCTTTGCGGGCGCGGCACGCGAGATGCCTGAAGCCTTGATCGTGAACCCGTACCACGTTGAAGAAACCGCCGATGCGCTGCACCGCGCCGCCACCATGCCCCCGGCCGAGCAACATGAACGCATGGCCAGCCTGCGCATGACGGTTCGGGAGTACAACGTCTTCAGATGGGCTGGCCGCATGTTGGCCGATGCCAGCCGTTGGCGCTTGAGGGAGCGCATCGAAGCACGCGTGCAACGCCACATGAACCATTGACATGAAGAACCTGCTCTCCCCCGAAGGTGAGGCGGCACTGACCGCCATCATGCGCCGCAGCCCCTTGCTGGCCTTTGATTTTGACGGCACCCTGGCCCCCATTGTGGCCAGGCCAGATGACGCCAGGGTGCCCATGCCCGTGGCCCGCCGCCTTGAGCAACTGGCAACACAGCTGAATGTGGCGATCATTTCGGGGCGTCGAGTGGAAGACGTGCTGGGCAGGCTTCAATTTGATCCCGCCTATGTGATCGGCAACCACGGCGCGCAAGACCCTGGCCTGGCCTCAGTCGATGAGCCTGTGCACGAGATGGACAGTCTGCGCATGCGCTTGCATGGGGGCCGCGAGATGTTCCAGCAGCTTGGCGTCATGGTGGAAGACAAGGGCTCGTCAATGGCTTTTCACTACCGCCTTGCTCGTGATCGGCAAGCGGCATCGGATGCCATCTCGGATGTGCTGACTGATCTGGATCCGGCACTGAGGGCGTTTGGCGGCAAGCTCGTTGTCAACGTCGTGGCGAAGTCGGCCAATGACAAGGCGCAGGCACTGGCTGTGCTGGTGGCGCGCTGCCAGGTGGGCTGTGCCGTGTTTGTGGGTGATGACGTCAACGACGAGCCTGTGTTTGCGCGAGGTGAAGCCAACTGGCTGACGGTTCGCGTCGGGCGAGATGACCCGGCTTCGCAGGCGCAGTATTTTCTGGACAGCGTCAGTGACTTGCCTGCCATGCTCGAGATCATGCAGGCCGCGATATCGCAACGAACATGATTTGTACAAATACAATGCCTGCTCTGGCTGGCTTGATTTGATGTCAAGCGGTTGGAGCGACCTTTACCGGAGCCCTCAGGGGCTCCGTTTTTTTTACTGCGGTATGGCCGCTGCCTGCGCGCGCTGGATGGCCTTGGTGTGGTCCACAGGCCTGATGTAGCCCTTGGCCAAGGCCGCATCGGCTGCTGCCTTGTACTGGTTCACGTACTGCGCGTGTGTGGGGTAGAGCGACTTGAGCTTGTCTGCCGTGAAGTACTTGGTGTTGCCACCGGCCACGCAGGCAAACAGGTCCAGAAAGGCCAGTGAGCCGGTGGTGAAGTTGGCGATGCTGTACTTGGCGATGGGCACGTCGATCTCGGGCAGACGCAGGCCGCCCACCGCGTTGCCATGCGTGTCCTTCTTGATGGCGCCCAGCCAGTCGCGCTGCAAGCGCGGTGCGGTCGGGGGTGGGGTGCCAGCGGTCATCCAGTTCTTCAGGTGGTGGAAGGCCGCGATCTCGGTCATGTAAAAGGGCATGGCGTTGTAAGCGCTGCCGCAAGCCGGTGGGTCCAGCCCACTTCGCGCCCGCTGACCAGGCCGATGTTGTCCAGCAGGTACTGGTCGGCGTGCGACGAGCCGGCCACTTCCCATTGGCGAATGCGGTTGGTGTCGATCTGCTTGGAAGTGCCGGGCGACACGGCCAGGTCCATCTCGGACTGCAGCAGGAAGACGGCCACATTCGTGTCGGCGCGAATGGCAGCGGTGCTGGGCATGTTGTCGGTCCAGGTCAGGGTGCTGCCTGTGCTGAGCCGGCCATGGATGAGGATGCCGTCAAACACCTTGTCGATGGGCTGGATGGCATTGGTGTAGGTGGTCAGCCGCATGGCCGATTGCGAGTGGCCGCTGGCGATGATCTTCTGCGGCTTGAGGCCACCCAGGATCAGGTCGGCCTGGTCGCGCACCGCCTTGGCCGTTTGCGACAGGATGTCGTAAGAGATCTCATCGCTGGGGATGCTGCCGGCCGCGTAGCGGTTGCCATACTGCGTGAGTTTTTGAACGCCCTGCAGGCCGACCTTCTGCACGTTGACGCCCACGTAGGCATAGCCTTCGCGCAAGATGGCTTCGTGCGCCATGCCCCAGTCCACATCCAGCGGGTAGCCTGTGCTCACATTGAGCCATTCAACGATGACGATGCCATTGAACTTGGCGGCATCAGCCGGGCGGCGCACGATCATCATCGTGGCGTAAGGGTTGGCGTTGGAGGTGACCGTGACGTTCCACTTGCCGTCCGCGCCCAACGTGCCGGCGCCCTTGTACTTCCTGGCCAGGCCGCTGATCCAGTACTCCTGCTCGACGAAGTTGGCGTTGCCGAACTGGTCTGTGCGCTGGCCATAGCCCGGCGTGGCGGGGCCCATGACAACCGAGGCCTGCGGGACTTGGGCAAGGGCCGATGCGCCGGCACAAGCCAGCAAGGCAGCGAGACAACATTGGCGCAAGGCCGCGCTTGAACGGTGGGTCATGAGGGCTCCTGGTCGTTGTGAAGTGAGGTCAAAAAGGTAGGGGTGACGGTGGCGGCATGCGGGCTCAAGGTGCGGCGGGGCGTGTGGCCCAGATCCCGTTCCACAAGGCGCACTGGTGGTCTTGCTGGAAGCTGCCGGCGGGCAGGGTGCCCACGGCGTCCAGGCTCAGGTTCTGCACCGGCGTGCTCACGCGGTTGTAGCTGGGCCAGGTGGGCAGGCCCGCACCGTTGGGGTTGCCCGTGGCCGCAAAGTTGCCCCAGTAGCGCCCCATCTGGTCGGCCAGTTGTTGCTGCCTGGCGTTGAGGCCCGTCCACAGTGGCAGGCCGGGGAACTTCTTCTGGAACAGGTAGCCCATCTCGGCGCCATGGAAGGCCCCCATGGGCATATAGGGGTTGATGTTGGCCGAGTAGGTGGGCGCGTTGAACTCGTAGGACCAGGTGGGCGTGTAGGCGCTCAAGGCCGCCACATCGTTGTGAGCCAGGCAGGCAAAGCTGTTGTCGGTCAGCATGGCGCCCAGGGCCTTGTCGCGCGAGCCATAGGCATCCTTGGTGTAGGTGGCGCTGAGCCGGGCCTGGGCCTGGGCATCGCCCGCTGCTGCGGCGGTGATCTCGGCCGCCAGTTGCGCGGTGCTGACAGGCAGCAGGTAGCGCAAGTGGTAGTTGGCCATGACCATCAGGCGGCCTTCATCGTGGTTGGTGCCAAAGATGGTGGGCACGCGGTGGTAGCGCCCCTCGCGCACCATGCGGGCCGGTTCGTCCGGGAGGCTCACGCCATCCACGGCGGGCGACCAGTGCGCAGCCCCGCTGGACAGGTTCAAGTCCAGCACCGTGGCGGCATTGAGGTCGCCCACGGGCTTGCTGCGCATGCAGGCCAACTGGTTGGGGCCGCTGGGGCAGCCGAAGTCGCTGGCGAGCTTTTCAGAGGCGGCGACCAGCACCGGCAGGGACGAACCGGTGAGCACCGTGCACGGCCCGCTTTCAGAGATGGCGCGGTGGAACAAACCGGCCGATTGGGGTGAGACCAGATGCAGGCACATGCTGGTGCCCCCGGCGGATTCGCCAAAGATGGTCACCCGGCGGGCGTCGCCACCGAAGGCCGCCACATTGGACTGCACCCACCGCAGCGCCGCTTGCTGGTCTTGCAGACCAAAGTTGATGTTGGCGTTGTCGGCGCGCACACCCGGCAGGGCAAAGAAGCCGAACACGCCCAGGCGGTAGTTGGTGCTGACGATGACCGCACGGGCCTTTTTGGCCAGCACGGACAGGTCGTAGTCAGAAGCCGCGCCTTGCGCAAAGCCACCACCGTGCACCCAGACCATCACCGGCAGCTTGGCGGCGCCTATGCCATCAGGTACGTACACGTTGAGGAACAGGCAGTCCTCGTTTTTGGAGTCGGCTGACAGCGCGCTGCCTTTTTGCGGGCAACTGGCGCCGAAGCGGGTGCCGTCCAGCGTGCCCGACCAGGCGGGTGCGGGCTGCGGGGCCTTCCAGCGCTCGGCCGTGGCGAAGCGCAGGCCCATGTAGCGCCGCACGCCATCAAGCAGCTTGCCCGAGACCGCGCCCTGGCTGGTGGTGACGACGGGCGGCGTGGCGGCCTGAGCCGTGCTGAAAACCCCGGACAGCAGGGAGGCGAGCAGCCCCGTGACGATGTGCTTTTTCATGGCGGGTGTTCTGTTGCATATGATTAATGTTATGTAGTGGAACAGAAGTCATGAGGGTGAACCATCTCGGAATCCCGAGGCGGGTTGTCCCTGAATGACGGGGTTCAGCGTGGTGTCAGGTGGGGCAGGTTGGCTGACTCGCCGGGGTGGTGGCCCAGGGCGAAAGGGATGGCCCAGAAGGCGATGGTGGCGACCACCAGCAAGGTGGGTATGACCACGCGTGAAACGGTGAGAACGAAGTGCCGAAGGTCGGTGTTCATGGGGTGCTGTCCTGTGTCGGTGTGCGGGTTGAGTTCAAACCGCTGATGCAGGATGGCAGGGGGTGGGTGAATGGGGGATGAACGGGGTGCTGCGATCTAAACAGAGCACAGAGCAGTCGTTCAAGGAGGCAAGACGAATGACTGCTTCGCAGCAATTCTGTTGAAAAACTCGGTTGGGCGCCCGCCGGACGCGGCGTCGTTTGACGGGATGAACCGATCGTTGCGCCGCATGTGTAGGTTCAGCGAGCACAGCACTTCCCTGTGCCGCTTTACCTGGCCATCGCTTCCTCTTGTAGCCCACTTGGGATCAGTCGCTTAACCATTCGCCTGAGGTTTTGCGCCGTTGCAGCCAATAGGAACTCGTCTTGCGCGCCCGTAAGACCACGCAACCTTAAGCGGTCGAGCTTCAAGATCCGCTTGAGGTGCGCGAACAGCATCTCGACCTTCTTTCGGTCACGTCTCGACTGCAGATACGCAGGCGTCATCGAGATGGCTCGCGCAACGTCCCGTGCCGCCTCATGGACGCTTCGTGCAATCTTGCGCATGGGCGTGTTCGGGCAGCATCTGTCTTTCGATGGGCACTGCTTGCAGTCGTGTTGACTCGCCCGATAGATCACGGTGTCGGCCTTGGTGATGCGTGAACGTGGGTTCGTGAACTGGCGCCACTCGCTGCGTAGCGGATGGCCTTGTGGGCAGCGGTATTCGTTGGCTTGTTCGTTCCAGTCAAAGTCACTGCTGGACAAGGTGTCGTCCTTGCGTTCGGTCTTGTCCCATACCTGCACATGCGGCTCGATCCCTTTCTCCTGGACCATCCATCCAAGCATGGAGGCTGTGCCGTAAGCCGTATCACCAACCAAGCGTTGAGGCTTGACGCAGAACCTGGCTTCTACCCGATTCACCATGGTCTTGGTGGCATCGACCTCTTGCGATCTGTGTGCGGGTGTGGCTTCGACGTCCATGATCACCCCCGCATGCAGGTCTATCAGATAGTTGGTGGAGTACGCAAAGAATGCGGGCCCGGCAGGTGCCGCAGTCCAGCGCGATGCGGGATCTGTCAGCGAGACGCTCTTGGGTGGAGGTGGTGGCTGCTGCTCGTCGCCAGCGTTCTCATAACTTGCGTTCTGCGCCTCAAGGGCATCAAGGTATTCACGGACCGCGCGGCTTGACGCCTCTTCCTTACGCCAGTCAACGACTTCGACACCGGGTACACCGCGAGCTCGATTGGCATCGGCTTTGATCACGCTGGCATCAATGGCAAAGCCTTCTCCTCGAACGAGCCCTTCACTCATGCAGCGGCGCAAGACAGTTTCGAAGACATGTCGAAATGCTTCACTCTGACGAAAGCGGCCATGGCGGTTCTTTGAGAAGGTGGAGTGGTCCGGTACCTTGTCTTCGAGGCCCAGGCGACAGAACCAACGGTACGCCAGGTTCAAGTGAACCTCATCGCATAGCCGGCGTTCAGACCGGATGCCAAAGCAATACCCAACGACGAGCATGCGAACCATCAAGACAGGATCAATCGATGGACGCCCCGTGTGGCTGTAAAAGGGGGCGAGATGCTGCCTCAAATCGCCAAGATCCAGGAACCGATCAATGCCGCGCAACAGATGGTCGCGAGGGACTTGTTCATCGAGGTTGAACGAATAGAACAGCTGATCCTGATTGCCTGCTTGACCCATCATGATGCGCACCTCCATCAATGACTGACGGCGTGCAAGTGATGGGCCAACTCCGGGGATCGACCGAGTTTTTCAACAGAATTCAGCGTTAGGAGCCGGTCGCGGCCGGCAGGCCAACTCACGGTAGGCATCGGGGCACTTCGCGTAACCCGTTTTTTCGCGGCAATCCGGCGTGAAGTGGCCCACAAGGGCCAAGGCAGAGGGTTTTGAGGACGCCGGCAGGCCGTGACAAGGCCCGCAA
>Ga0209066_10001897_pt1 | contig 26710 bp, 24 predicted proteins | sample All_14_2_FD_187198 | JGI IMG/M metagenome (GOLD analysis project Ga0209066, IMG submission 187198) | Freshwater microbial communities in response to fracking from Pennsylvania, USA - Allegheny Zone_MetaG_DW_15 (SPAdes) (version 2) ...
TTCCAAAGTGGGACACCTGGCGAGTGATCGCGACCGATGTGGTCAATGGTGTCCGTCATGTGAGTCACAACCTGTTGGCCCTGTTGGGCCTGGTGGCCGTCACGGCCGTTTTGTTCCTGGCCGGTCGACCCGATCTGCGTCACGGCCTGGAGGCCGATGTCCTGGGTTGGTTGTCCAGCCGTGCTTCTGTTCGCCTGGCTGAAGTGAGTGGCGATTCGTCCGGCAAGGTGGAAGACATCTTGCTGGCCATGGCCGAGCCTGAGGCCATCGCACGCGCCACGGCATCTGATCCGGCAGATCTCAGCCGTCAGCAGGCCGACCTGGTCAACTGGATCTCGCGCCGCTACAGCGTGGCGCAGGAGCCCATTTCCCGATTGGTGCAAGAGGCGTGGGCGGTAGGCAAGGTCGCGGGTGTCGAGCCCACCTTGATCCTGGCCATCATGGCCATCGAATCAGGCTTCAATCCCTTTGCCCAGAGCCACGTGGGTGCTCAGGGCCTGATGCAGGTGATGACCGGCATCCACCGCGACAAGTACGAGATGTTTGGTGGCCGTCGCGCCGCCTTTGACCCGGTGACCAACTTGCGGGTCGGCGTGCAGGTGCTCAAGGAGTGCATCGCGCGCGCCGGGAGTCTGGAAGCCGGCCTCAAGTATTACGTGGGTGCCGCCAACCTGCCGCACGACGGGGGCTATGCCGCCAAGGTGCTGGCCGAGCAGGCGTTCTTGCGTGACGTGGTGGCGGGCCGCAAGGTGCCGACCACGGTGACCCTGCCGCAGGCCAGTCCGCTGATTGAGGCGGCCAACACGGCCTCCCCGGCCACGGCCTTGATCCCTGCAGCCCAGGCATCGGCCTCAGCGCCGGCGGCCTCCGGTGCGGTGCCTGTGCCTGCCACGGTGCCGGGTGTCAGTCCGACGCCTCCGGCGGTGGTTGAACCACCAGCCATCTCCCGTCACCCGGAGCAGGTGGCCCTGGCCCGATGACCCTGCCACGGTTCGGGGACTTGCCAGGCTTGGCAGCTTCCCGGCCGCATGGGTACAATCCGAAGTTAGCCGCGCGACTGGCGATACACGGTCGGACCTTGGGTCCGATCTGAGGTGGTGAACCACCGGGGAGCGCAGCACATGGTCACCAAGGTGGTGATCCATGGTTCAGCCGTTCGCCTGGGCAGCCCTCTTGCAGCCAATGCTGTGGTGGGTCTTCAACCTTGAAGAGGACTGCCAAGTCATGTTTGACCGCGCCCAACACACCCTTGCCAACGTCGATGCCGAGCTGTTTGCGGCCATCCAGCTTGAGAACAAGCGCCAGGAAGACCACATCGAGCTGATCGCCTCGGAGAACTACACCTCTCCAGCCGTCATGGAAGCTCAGGGCTCCCAACTGACCAACAAGTACGCCGAAGGCTATCCCGGCAAGCGTTACTACGGCGGCTGCGAGCACGTGGACGTGGTCGAACAATTGGCCATTGACCGCCTCAAGGCCTTGTTTGGCGCCGAGTACGCCAACGTGCAGCCCAACTCGGGCTCCCAAGCCAACCAGGCCGTGTTCTTTGGCCTGCTGCAACCTGGCGACACCATCATGGGTCTGAGCCTGGCCGAAGGCGGCCACCTGACCCATGGCATGCCCCTGAACATGTCGGGCAAGTGGTTCAAGGTGGTGTCCTACGGCCTGAACGCCGCGGAAGACATCGACTACGACAAGATGGAAGCCCTGGCCCGTGAGCACAAGCCCAAGCTGATCATCGCGGGTGCCTCGGCCTTTGCCCTGCGCATCGACTTTGAGCGTTTTGGCAAGATCGCCAAGGAAATCGGCGCCTACTTCATGGTGGACATGGCCCACTACGCCGGCCTGATCGCTGCGGGCGTGTACCCCAACCCTGTGCCTTTCGCGGACGTGGTCACCTCCACCACCCACAAGAGCCTGCGTGGCCCCCGTGGCGGCATCATCCTGATGCGCGGTGAAGAGATCGCCAAGAAGATCAACAGTGCCATCTTCCCCGGCATCCAGGGCGGCCCCCTGATGCACGTGATCGCCGGCAAGGCTGTGGCCTTCAAGGAGGCCGCGTCGCCTGAGTTCAAGACTTACCAGCAGCAAGTGGTCAAGAACGCTGCCGCACTGGCTGACACACTGACCCAGCGTGGTCTGCGCATTGTCTCGGGCCGCACCGAGAGCCACGTCATGCTGGTGGACCTGCGTCCCAAGAACCTGACCGGCAAGGAAGCCGAGGCCATCCTGGGTCAGGCGCACATCACCTGCAACAAGAACGGCATTCCCAACGACCCGCAAAAGCCCATGGTGACCAGCGGCATCCGTCTGGGGTCGCCTGCCATGACCACCCGTGGTTTCAAGGAAGAGCAGGCAGTGGCCGTGGGCAACATGATCGCCGACGTGCTGGACAACCCGCATGACGAGGCCACCATTGCTCGCGTGCGTGAGCAGGTGTCGGCCCTGACGCGCGACTTCCCCGTCTACCGTTGATGCCACAAGCATGAACAAGACCCGGCCTGATGCCTGCATCGCGCCGGGTCTTTTCACATAGGACTGACCCATGCGCTGCCCGTTCTGTGGCCACCCCGAGACTCAGGTGGTCGAAACACGAGATTCGGACGAGGGGGATTCGATCCGTCGCCGTCGTCGTTGCAGTGGTTGCGACAAGCGCTTCACCACTTACGAACGCGCTGAAATCGAGCTGCCAGCCATCGTCAAGCGAGATGGGCGGCGGACCGATTACGAGCGGGCCAAGCTCAAGTCGTCCCTGATGCTGGCTCTGCGCAAGCGCCCGGTGGGTGCCGAGACGGTGGAGACCGCGATCGAGAGCATCGAGGCCAAGCTGCGGCAGTCGGGCGACAAGGAAGTGCCCTCGACCCTGCTGGGAGAGTGGGTCATGAAGGAGCTGCGCAAGTTGGACAAGGTGGCCTACGTGCGCTTTGCTTCCGTGTACCGCAGCTTTGATGACGTCAGCGAGTTTGTGGCCGCCATCAAGGAAAGTGGCAAGAAGACCTGAGCTTGATCAGCGGGTCCAGCAGTCAGTCACGGATTTGGATCCGCCTTCCACGCCACGGCGGTTGCTTTGGTTCAGGGTGAGTGACCCACAGGTGTCAGTGGCCATCGGACCGCCCGAGTTCGGTGTGGCCGTCAGAACGAAAGAATTGGGTGTAGGCGTGGCAACCGTGATGTTGTAAGCAACGCCTGTTCCCGTTGCGTTGGTGGGCGAGGTTCGAATGGACATCGGCAGATCAGGGGCCTCACCGTTGACCTCGTAGGAGCCATTGTTGGACTCCATCAGTTTTTGCATGAACTGGGCTGCTTCCATCAGGACTGCGGTCGCATCGGCCCGTCGGGATCGCTCCACGTATTGCCTGTACTGAGGCAAGGCCACGGCGGACAGGATCCCGATGATGACCACCGTGATCATCAGTTCGATCAGGGTGAAGCCGCGCTGGTGATGATGGCTGTGTGTGTTCATGATCACTCTTTGATGGGCTTGGGATGGTTCTGGATCTGCTGCCAGGTCCGGACGATGTAGCCCGAGGATGCGCACAGTCCTTCACTGCTCTTGTTGGAGGCGATGCCATAAGCCCGCTTGCCAGCACCACAACCTCCAGGGGGTTCTTCAGGCGGCGGATTGAAGGGCTCGAAGGGGCCACCATCACTGGGTGGATCGATGACGACGACGGGTGGGTCCTTCTTGTTGATCACGCCATCGCCATTGGTGTCGTAGAGCGAGTAGGGCAGCATTTCACCCGTCAGCGGGTTCAATGCGTACAGGTAGGACTTGGACGACACCGCCATGCAGGGGTCTCCAGCCTGGTCGACCGAGGGTGCCGTGGTGTTGAAAAAGGCGATGTCGCTGAGGGTGAAGGGGTCGTAGATGTCGCGCTCACCCGATGCCACCGTTTGATCCACGCGCCAGCCGCGGATGCCGTTGCCGTTGGTGTACGCCATTTTTGTGGCGGACGGGATCATCGTGTAGGCCGACTTGTACTTGGTGCCGCTGACGGGTGTGCTCGACACCTGGTGCTGAATGATCTGTGTGCTGGTGGCCACCGGTTGGCTGGTTGACGATTGGCCGGGGATGGTCAGGTCCCAGACGCCATAGAGGGATTGGGTGTCGGTGGTCGACTCATCGGCCGTGGCGTACAGCCGACCTGTGCCGAACAACACCATCAGCCCGCCCTTGGGGTGCAGAAGGAAGGTCGGCGCGGCAGTGATGGGTTTGGTCGAGCCGACATCCAGCAACGGCTGACCCGAAAGGCCGGTTTTCCAGGCGGATGCTGTGGCGCTTTCCAGGTCAAAGCGCCAGAGTTTGCCCTTGGCATCGCCAGCGTAGGCGCCAATCACATTGCGATTGCCGTCGCGGATCAGTGTGACGCCACCCAGGCCATTGCTGCTCTTGTCGGTGCCCGCTTGGATCGGTGCGACGATGGGCTGACCGGTGCGGATGTTGACGATCCACAAGTAGGCGCCTCCATCGGTGCTGTCCATGCCGTTGCCGAAGATGGCCGCCCAGTCCCCGTTCTTCATCTTGCCCACAGCCATGGTGCCTGTGACATGGCCCAGCCGGTCCTTGTTGCTCAAGGCGCTGGAAGAGGTGGCATTGATCTCCCACATCATGTTGGAGCCTGTCACAGACCTGGGGTTGGCGGCGTCAAACTTCAAGGCGAACACGGATTTGCCGCCCGCACCGGTGGCGCCCAGGACCACGTTGGTCCATGCACCATTGATGTAGGCGTCCGACTCCAGCAACTTGCCATCGACAAAGAAGCGGTGAGACGTGGCGTCGCTGTCGACCGTGGTGTTGCCATAGTCTCGGTTGCTCAAACGCTTGAGGTTGGGCAAAACCACCTGTGGGATGAAGGCGGCGATTTCTGCGCCATTGCTGTCATTCAGGACGTGCAGCATGCCGTCGTTTGCGCCCACCAACAGTGCTTGTGTACCGCCGGTGCTGGCGACGCGCTTTTGCTTTTCCTTGATGAAGGCACGGTAGCTGCCGCCTTCTGTGGTGGTCAACAACTGGTAGTTCATGTCCAGGTTGTTGGACAGCAGCAGGGGCATGCTGTTGACCACATCGCCGAACAGGCCAACCTTGTTGGGGTTGCCTTGCGAGTCCTTGCCTTTGGCGCAATTGGTGGTGCCGGGTTGGTCGCCGCGGCAGCGGAAGCCTGTCAAGCCCCCCTCCTTGCTGCGATCACCCCGCAGGAAGTTGATCAGATCAGCGCTGGAATCTCCCATGGCGGTGGTCACGCTGGAGCTCATGCCGGAAACAAATGATTCAGCGTTTGAGCCGTTCCAGACAAAGATCTTGCGAGCGGTATGGGCGGGCAAGGCGGACTCGGCAAACCACATCACCTCGCCTGTCGAGAGCAGCGATGCGGTCACGTTGCCGGTCCATTCTGGCGAGTTGAAGCTGGGGACGTAGCGCTTGGTGTTGCCATCGACCTGGAAACCCGACAATGCGACACCCGATTTGGCATCCACCGTGGCGAAAATTTCGTTGAGGGTCTGTTCGATGGCGTCCTGATATTCCTGAGGGTCGGAGGCCTTGAGGTATTTGCCGCGACCATTGACGGCCGCATGGAACAGGTCGTCCACCGCGGTGGCGCCATCGGGCACGGGCTGAGGCCAGGCGACGGTGGGCGGAACTGTGGTGGTGTCAGTGATACTGCCCGCCACACCCAGACCCACGGTGTAGGTCGTCAGATGCTGCCAGAAGGCATGATCCAGGCGGTCGATTTTTTCGGCTTTGTTGTAGTACGGCTTGTCCGGGTTCAGTTTGTTTTCCGCAACGATGGCCGTGCGGACGTTGTTCTTCAAACCTGGGTGCAAGTCGCGAGACCAATAGTAATGGGCCACGTCGGCCAAGGTGCCACTGTAACTGTCCTTGTAAGGCGACTTGGTGGTGTTGATGCCGTTGGTGAATGACGGATCGTATTGGTACTTTCTCTCGGTGTCATCGCTACTGTCTGCAATCAGCGGGCCTGTGGTGCTGTCGGAGTTGGCAGCAGCTCCTGATGTGGATGCCGCGTTTCCGTTCCAGTAACCGTCGGTCATCATGATGTGGTAACTGCGGCGGCAACTGGCCATGGATTGGTAGGCCGTCGGCGTGTCAACGCCGGTTGCCGAGCTGGGGTCAGCACCCCATGGGCCTGTGGTGCTGGTGGCCGTGAAATACTTGCCAACGTTGTCCATGGCCACGCGCAAAGGAGTGCCTGACTGATAGGGCACCTTGTACAACCAGTTGAAGAACTGGGTCCGGGTGGTGGTGTTGGCGCCAAAGTCACGCACACCCCGCGTCACGTTGGCATAGGACTGGCCGGCTTCGGTGGCGCTGCCGCCATTGTTCAGCTGGCCGTATCCGACTCGCACCTTCTGGGCGATCTTGCTGAAGGCCAGGCTGGTGGCGCCACGGGCCAACAGGCTGCGGGTGCGGTAGTAGGTGTACCAGTTGGCAAAGTTGACACGCTCTTCCGCGAGGCTGCAACGATTGGCAATGGCGATGCAATCGGTGCGTTTGGCGGACTTGGCAAAATCTGCGGGAGGCGATCCGCCCGAGTCCAGCCTGACCCGGGTGTACAGGTCGTTGTTGCTGGCCACGCTGCCACTGCTCAGACGGTAATAGCTGGCGGGGTACATGTCATACGACTTGTTGGACTCAGAGCTGTTGCTGGTGCACCAGGTGTAGGACGACGAGGTGGTGATGGCCGTGTTCAGATTGACGCTTCCAGCCACGCCATCGGCCGAGTTGTAGATGCGACGTGGGTCTACCGGAGCGGCGGTGAACACCGAATCGCCGAAGGGGCTGTCGGCCACGTTGGGGCGCGCCCAGGGCTGGTAGCGGATGCCGGGGTTGTAATAGATTTTGTTGACATCGGGCGAGCGCAAGCGCATGGCCGCCCGGTCCTGTGCGCTGGGGGTGGAGGTGGGCGTGGGTGTTTTGACGAGGCAAGCCGAGCCGCTCGACGGAGGCAGGCCTGTCGAACTGCTCATGTCCTTGGGGTGCATGACCGGATAGCGGCTGTTGTTCTCCCCCGCCCAGACCGACGTTGACGATGGTGCGTAGGTCCACCCCATCGATCCCGAGTCATCCAGGGTGTAAAACAGGTTGGGCGCCACACTGCCCCCGGCCTTTTTGAACAAAGGTTGTTGAGCAGGCGCCGAGCCCGCCAGTCCTGTGTGGCCGATGGCCAGGGCGGCCACCAGACACTGAACGGCAAACTGGGCAACAGATGGGCGGAAAGGACGTGGGGTCATGGGTGCCTCCTGGCGATGCGCGGCGTTCGGTGTCATGTGCGAGAGCTCCAGATCAGGATGGACTGCATCCAGACCTCGCTGCCACCGTCTTCACCGTTGGTGCCGGTTCTGAAATCTGGGCTGAACGCTCGGACCGTGATCTGGAACTGACGGTAGGTGTTGTTCAGTGCTTCTTTGTTGCCGTCCGACGTGACGACTCGTTTGATGTCGTTGGATTCCTGAGCCAGGCAACGAGGCAACTGATTGGCGGCCAGCGCGGGCATGCCTGCTGCCGCCATGATCAAGCTGGGGACTGGCCTTGAATTGGCCGTGAAGCCCGCCAGGGTCTGCCACAGGTTGTCGGTGTTCTGGTCGGCTTCGACCAGCGCGAAATCAGCGCTGACTCCATTGACCGCTGCTGATGCGCGCAGACGTGTCTGCACCTCGCACCACCGCAAGGCCACTTCTGCGGCTTGGGTGGCTTCGTTCTGGGCGCGCAAACCCATGGCAATGGTGCTTCCGGTCAGTGCAAGTCGCATGGCTGCGGTGGATGAAATGCCGATGACGGCCATCAGGATGAGCGCCACGACCAGAACCAGTCCTCGCTGGCGGTGGGGGATGCGTTGGGTGCGTTGGGTGGTGCGCATGTCGGCTCGCGTGTCAAAAGGGTGTGGGGGCTGTGTCAGAACGCGCAACGATCTGCGATGGCTGCCACTGCGCCGGGAGCCGCCGCGGCGTCGGCACAGGGGGCGGTCTTGTTCTTGATGGCGCGAGTGATGGTCACAGCTCGGTAGGCGCGTCGATCAGGCGGGTTGATGCTCACACCATCACAGCCAGGGTAGGGGGTGATCTGGTCGTAGAGCTCCTCGGCGCTGCGCAACACCAGGCACACCCGAACGCTCACCACGCGGTTCCAGCGGCCCCTCAGGACGGGCAGAGCCGTGGCTGGGAAGGGGGCCAACTGATCGATTTGCTGGGCCGTCATGTAGCGGGCTGCTTCAAAGAACGGGGTTTCTGGTTGCCCCTCGGTGACCGCTGCCGCCGTGGGTACATCGGCCACACCGTAAGTCACCTGCATGTCCACCACGTTGCCAATCAAAGGCTGCTCTCGGCCTGGATCGCCGTTGCCTGAGCACACCAGTTCGTTGTCGTTGTTGACGTAGAAGATGTTCTCGACGAGCCAGTAATTGGTGCCGACCGCACCTTCGCTGGGGGTCTGTGGCGTATCGGGTAGGGTCAGGGCCTGACCCAGACAGTCCGTGGGATTGGCTGGTGCTCCTGCGGTCGGGAAGGTGTTGAATGCATCCCCCTCGTAGGCCACCATCAGCGCGTCAGGTCCGTTGCCGCCGCTGCAGACCATGCCGTTCATGCCCACGCTGTCGTCGTCCACACCACCGTCACAGCCCCTCACGCCAGGACCCTCGTAGTTGCGAAAAGGGGCGTTTGTGGTGGGGGAGGGGATGCCGACGATACGGCTGTAGCCTGCAATCCGCAGGTGCCCCCCCAGCAGGTTGGCGGCCACCTGCGCGTCTTCGTTGAGGGTGGCGACGCCGTCTTGGCGTTTGCTGCTGCTGTTGCCGCTGATGGAGGTCAGCAACACAGCGCCCAGGATGATCATGCCGATGATCAGGGCGACCATCAGCTCCAGCAGGCTGCGGCCATGAGCACGTTGGCGGCTATGCAAGTGGGCGAAGGGGCGGGCGGCGGTCATGGCACGATCCTGAAATACTGGCACTGAACGTCCATGCCGGCGGTGTCGTAGTTGGGCGGGCAGCGCGAGGCGATCTGGTTGTCCACATTCGCATCACCGGTTCGGGACTCAGGGGGGAGCCACATCACCCACAAATCGATGGAATCGCTCTGGCCCGCAGCACCCACGACCAGGTTGCTCACGATCTGCCCGCTGGGCAGTCGGGTGCGAGCCAGCTCCTGTGCTCGGGCCAGGTCTTCTGCTGCAATCTGGGCCGGCGTGCAGGCAGCGCCCGCGCCATCACAGTTGCCGGGGATGTCCTGAGCCTCAGGATCCACGATGAACCCGCCGCTGTTGATGGCGTAGGAGGCGACACCGCCGACGTTGGCCTTGAGGTATTCGCCAAATGCCGATGAAATCTCAACAGCTGTACTTTTGAACTCGGCCTCTTTGGTCAGCCGCACGGCGGATGCCTGGATGCCCGCCATGGACAGGAGGCCGATGGCGAGCAGCAAGGCCGCCACCAGGACTTCGATCAGCGTGGCGCCTTGGGCTCTGGACGGGGGGGCAGCCCGCCGCCGGGTGGGGGTCGGCTTGGTCATGAGTTTGGCTTTTCGATTCGGACACGGGCCTGCCCCGACAGCACCAGGTTTTTCACGAGTGGACTGGTCGAGGCGTCTGAAAGCTTGGGCAGGATCTGAAAGGTGGATGCGACTATCCCGACCGCCAGGCCGCTGGGTTGAAAGGAAATGGCGGCCCGTGCGTTGTTGGTGATGCCGCCGCTGCCTCTGAATTCGGGCTGGACGTAGATCACGGTTTCACCCGCGTCGATCTGGTTCAGGACCGCGCCGTCATCGGTGAAGATGAGCCAGCCACGAGACCAGTCTGCGCCAGCCCCTGCGCACTGCGGGGCGGCGGCCTCTGGGGCGATCGAAGGGCACAGCGTGACTCGCTGGCCACGCTTGACAGCCTCAGAGCGGGTCAGGCGGATGGCGCTGTTGAGTGAAGAGACTTGCTTGTCCACCAGGGTTCGCTGGGAAAACTGGTTGAAACTGGGGACCGCAAATGCTGCCAGGATGCCCACGATGGCCACCACCACCAGCACCTCGGTCAGTGTGAAGCCTCTGCGGCGATGCAGGGGACGGAGCGGGGGCAGGGCGGGACTGGCTTTCATGATGGTGCCCAGTGTGCCCAAACATGAACGCACCAAGACCGAGCACGCGACGAACGGCAGGCGCCGGCCGATGAGCGGACAATCCGTTTGGCGTATTTCACACATTCTTGCCCATGTCACACCCCTTTCTGGCCCAGGCGCTGTCCCTGGCCCATCAGTCGATCGCCCTGTCCGACCCCAACCCTCGGGTGGGGTGTGTGATTTCGTCACCGGACGGCCAGGTGCTGGGGCAGGGCTTCACGCAGCAGGCGGGTGGTCCGCATGCCGAGGTCATGGCCCTGCGCGATGCCCAGGCCCGTGGCCTGTCCGTGGCGGGCGCCACGGCCTGGGTCACGCTGGAGCCCTGTGCACACCATGGCCGCACGCCACCCTGTGCGGACGCGCTGGTGGCGGCCGGCCTCGCTCGCGTGGTGGTGGCCCTGGCCGACCCCAATCCCCTGGTGGCCGGGCAGGGGGCCGAACGCCTCAGGGCCGCCGGGATCGAGGTGGCCGTGTTGCCGCCCGACCATGCCCTGGCCCAGGAGGCCCGAGCCTTGAACATCGGATTTTTGTCGCGCATGGTGCGTCAGCGCCCCTGGGTGCGGGTCAAGCTGGCCGCCTCTCTGGATGGCAAAACCGCGTTGCCGGATGGCCGCAGCCAGTGGATCACGTCCGAGGCGGCTCGCGCCGACGGTCAGCTCTGGCGTGCCCGTGCCTCGGCCGTGCTGACGGGCATCGGCACCGTGCTGGATGACAATCCCCGGTTGGACGTGCGTGCCCGGCCTGTGGTGCGCCAGCCCTGGCCGGTGATCATGGACTCACTCTGGCGCACCCCACCCACCGCAGCCTCGCTGGCACGGGCCGAGCCTGCACTGGTGATTGGTCTGGATGACGTGGGCCTGCGTGAGCGGGCTCTGCAGGACGGCTCCTCTTTTCAGGATGCAGTCGCCCGGCGCGAGGCCCTGCGCACCCAGGGCGTGGCCGTGTTGCCCCTGTCGGCCCTGGACTGGGCACCCGTGTTGACCGAGTTGGCCGCCCGAGGCGTGAACGAGCTGCACGTGGAGGCTGGGGCGCGCCTGAGCGGGTCTTTGATCCAGGGCGGCTGGGCCGATGAGCTCTTGGTGTATCTTGCCCCCAAGTTGCTGGGCCCCGGCCGTGCCCTGGCTGACCTGAACCTTCTGCCGGACCTGGCGCATGCGCACCAGTTCGAGTGGACCGAGGTCTCCATGGTCGGCCCCGACGTGCGCCTGATGGCCCGTCGGCCGAGTGCCCACCTTTTCTGACTGTCACAAGACCGCCACAAGAAAGACCCCTGACATGTTCACCGGCATCATCACTGGCCTGGGCCAGATCATTGACTCCCAGCCCCTGGGCGCCGACGCCAGCCATGGCCGTCGCCTGACGGTTCAGGCCCTGGGGGGCTACCTCGACGACGTCGGTCTGGGCGACAGCATTGCCCACAACGGCGCCTGCATGACGGTCACCACCCTGGACCTGCCGGCCCGTTGCTTCACCATCGACGTCTCGGCCGAGAGCCTGGAGCGCACCGTGGGCTTGACCGAACAAGGTCGGGTCAACCTGGAAAAAGCCACCCGTCCGCACGATCGCCTGGGCGGCCACCTGGTCACCGGTCACGTCGATGGCGTGGGGGAGGTCACCCGTTTCGAGCCCGTGGGCGAATCCTGGCTGCTGCGCATCCGGGCCCCCCAGGCGTTGGCGCGTTTTCTGGCCTACAAGGGCTCGATCACGGTCAATGGGGTGAGTTTGACCGTCAATCAGGTGGACGATGCCCAGGACGGATCGACCCAGTTCAGCATCAACCTGATCCCCCACACGATCGAAAACACCACGCTGGGCGACCTGCAGGTGGGCAGCCGGGTCAACCTGGAGGTGGACCTGATCGCCCGTTATGTGGAAAGAATGCTCTCTTCCGGGGCCAAGCTGGGGGCTTGATGGGGTTTGCCCCCACAGGAGGGGTGGCCCCGCCTACAATGTCGGGATGCCCATCTCTCCCATTCCTGAACTGATCGCCGAACTGGCCGCTGGTCGCATGGTCATCCTGGTGGATGAAGAAGACCGCGAAAACGAAGGCGACCTTGTCCTCGCGTCTGACCACGTCACGCCCGAGGCCATCAACTTCATGGCCCGTTTTGGCCGTGGTCTGATCTGCCTGACCCTCACGCGTGAGCGTTGCGAGCAGTTGCAACTGCCACCCATGGTCTCGCGTAATGGCACCAAGCATGGCACCGCCTTCACGGTGTCCATTGAGGCCCGCGAAGGCGTCACCACCGGCATTTCGGCGGCCGACCGCGCCCGCACGGTGGCCGCGGCCGTGGCACGCCATGCGCAACCGACCGACCTGGTGCAGCCGGGCCACATTTTCCCGCTGCAGGCGCAAGACGGTGGCGTGCTCATGCGCGCCGGCCACACCGAAGCCGGTTGCGACCTGGCTGGCATGGCCGGCCTGAGCCGCTCTTCCGTGATCTGCGAGATCATGAAAGACGACGGCACCATGGCCCGCCTGCCGGACCTGGAGGTCTTTGCCCAGGAGCACGGGCTCAAGATTGGCACCATCGCCGACCTGATTGAATACCGCAGCCGCAACGAATCCATCATCGAGGCTCTGGGCTCGCGCACGCTGGAGACCCCGCTTGGGCCTTTTGATGCCCAGGTGTTCCGCGACCGCACAGGCGCCATCCACATGGCCTTGACCGTGGGCATGGCCCCCGGGGCCGTCAAAGCCGACGAGGAAGTGCTGGTGCGTGTGCACGAGCCCTTGTCGGTGCTGGACTGGCTGGATGCCGACAGCCGCACACACTCGTGGCCCTTGCCCAAGGCGCTGGCCCAGGTTCGCGAAGCGGGCAAGGGTGTGGTCGTGCTGCTCAACGCCGGCGAAGACCAGGACCGGCTCCTGGATCAGTTGCTGCCCAAGCCCCAGTCGGGCGTGCCGGCTGCCAAGGGACAGGTTGACCTGCGTACTTATGGCGTGGGCGCCCAGATCATCAAGACCCTGGGGGTGCACCGCATGCGCCTGATGGGCAACCAGCGCCGCATGCCCAGCATGGTGGGCTTCGGCCTGGAAGTTGCCGGTTTCCTGACGGCCGATGGGCAATCGCTCCCGCCGAGCGTCTGACATCCGTTTTTGTTCTTTCATTTGTTCTTTTGAGGTTGAATCGATATGCAAGGCGCCGACAAAGGCCAAACCAACCGCCTCGATGGGCGTGATCTCCGCATCGGCATCGTTCAGGCGCGCTTCAATGACGCCCTGACCGGCCAGATGGCACAGGTCTGTACCGACGAGTTGATCGCCCTGGGCGTGCAGCGCAAGCACATCCAGCATGTGACCGTGCCGGGCGCACTGGAGGTGCCGGTGGCACTGCAGGGCATGGCCGACAGCGAGCGTTTTGACGCCCTGGTGGCCCTGGGCTGCATCATCCGCGGTGAGACCTACCACTTTGAACTGGTCTCCAACGAGAGCGGCGCGGGGGTCACGCGGGTCAGTCTGGACCATCACATCCCGGTGGCCAATGCCATCCTGACCGTTGAAAACGAAGCCCAGGCCGTGGCCCGGGTGGTTGAAAAAAGCCGTGATGCAGCCCGTGTGGCCGTTGAAATGGCCAACTTGCTGGACGACTTGCTGTGAACGACCGCGTGGACACCCAACCCCAGGCCCCGCGCAAGCCGGCCGTTCAGCGTGACCGGACCAAATCGGCCCGCCGCCGCGCGCGTGAGTTTGCCCTGCAAGGCTTGTACGAATGGCAGGTCAACCCGCGCGAGACGTCGTCCATCGAGGCCAATGTTCGCGAGATGGACGAGTTCCACAAGTGCGACCGGGCCCACTTTGACGCCTTGCTGCATGGTTGCGCGCTTCAGCGCGAGGCACTCGATGCCCAATTGCTGCAGTTTGTCGACCGGCCGCTGAACGAGTTGTCGCCCGTTGAACACGCCGTTTTGTGGATTGGCGCCTATGAGCTGATCAATTGCCTGGATGTGCCTTATAAAGTGGCCATCAACGAGGCCGTTGAGTTGGCCAAGAGTTTTGGCGGTACCGACGGTCACAAATATGTGAATGGGGTGCTGGACCACCTGGCGCCCTTGCTGCGTCCGGACGAGGTCCGGGCACATCGATCCAGCCGGACGTGATCCGGCGCGATCCAGGAGGTTTTCAAGGGTGACGCCACAAGACGATGACGAGGCCGCTGAGCCGGTTGCACTGGATCAGGACGATCACGACGACGTGACGGCGACCCGGCCTTTGCCGGAGCCGGACATGGCGGACCAGACGCGTGCCTCGCCCGATCAGTTGCCCACCATCGGGCATGTGGGGCGTTACGCCCTGAAGTACTGCATCGGCGAAGGCGGGCTGGGCACGGTCTACTCGGCCCATGATCCGCTCTTGTCCCGCCTGATCGCGATCAAGACCATGCAGGTGAGCCTGCCGGAAGCTGATCGCGAGCAGTTCAACGCCTTGTTCATGAACGAGGCCAAGGCGGCGGGCAGCCTCAACCACCCCCACATCGTCACCCTGTATGACGCGGGTGTGGGTGCCCAGGGCGCCTACATCGCGATGGAATTGCTCCGGGGCAAGGACCTGCGGCAATTGCTGGCCATCGGCTGGCGCCCCACACCTTCGCAAGCGGCGCTCATCGTGCGCCGTGTGGCCGACGCCCTGTCCTACGCCCATCACAAGGGCGTGATCCATCGGGACATCAAGCCGGCCAACATCTTCATGGTGGGGCGCACCCAGCCACGGGTGCTGGACTTTGGCATTGCGCGCATCCGTCAGGTGGGATCCGAGGCGTCCAATGACGGCCTGAGCCGGTTTGGCGACTTTGTGGGCGGATCGCCGTATTACATGGCGCCCGAGCAGATTCGTCGCGAGCCCGTGGATCGTCGGGTGGATGTGTATGCGTTGGGGGTGATCCTGTATGAGCTGTTGTCGGGGCGGCGTGCCTTTGGGGGCAACGATCTGGACGAAATCCAGCACGGTGTGCTGACCAAGACGCCACGCCTGGCCCATGAAGTGAATCCCGAAGTTCCCAAGGTGCTGGCAGAGATCGCCGCACGTGCCATGTCCCGCGACCTGGTGCAGCGCACGCGATCGGCGCGAGTCCTGTCTCAGGAGTTGCGCGAGTGGCTGGACGGGCAGTCCGACTTCAAGGGCGGCAACAAGTCAGGCAATCCGGCCAAGGCGTCTGAGGCCGGTGCCGGCAAGGCCGCCTCGGGCGATGGGCCGACGGTTGCATCCGGCAGTACGGCCAGAAGCGAACAGCCTCGAGGGGGCAACCGTGTGGTGGTCGTGGGTGTGGTGAGTCTGGCCTTGTTGGGTGCTGGGGGCTGGCTGGCCTGGCAGCAATGGGGCACACCCCATTCTCAGGTGGCTCAGGCGCCAGTGAATCAGGCGGTGAAAACACCTGTGACAACTCCTGTGGTCGCCACGGCGCCGCAGGCGGTCCCGGTGAGTCCGCCTGTGGTTGTTCCCGTGGTTGCCGATGCGGGTTCTGCGGCGCCAGCCACGGCCTCTGCGGCAGCGCCTGTGGTGGTGGCTGCGACTGCACCGGCTCCGCAACCCCTGCCGCCTGCTGCGGTCGTGGCGACATCGCCGGCGGCGGTGGCCGCTGCCCCTGCACCGTTGGCAGTTGCACCGGTCGCCGCTGCACCGGTTGCCCCGCCCGTCGTGGCCAAGCCGTTGCCCACGGGCACGGTCAAGCTGGCCATCAGCCCCTGGGGGCGTGTGTTTGTGGGTCGCAAGGCCATGGGTGTGACGCCACCTTTGAATCAATTGACCTTGCCTCAGGGCAAGCACGTCATCACCATCCGCAATGACGACTTCCCGCCGTACTCCCGGACCGTTGAGGTCAAGCCGGGACAACCGGTCTCTGTTTCGCATGCCTTTTGAATGACGAATCGAACCATGAACCTGCCGACTTTTGCCCCCTTGTCCAAGTCCTGGTGGATGGCCTCTGTGTCACTGAGCCTGCTGGCAGGCTGCGCCACGGCGCCTCAGTCCCCTTCGGCAACGCCCACCACCAAGGTCGAGGCGCCGGCCGAACCTGTGGTTTCCCCCGCTGAGCTGGCCTTGGCCCAAGGCCTCAAGGCCTACCAGGGCGCGCAGTACGCCGAGTCCGAATCGCAGCTCAAGCAGGCCTTGCAGCTGGGACTCAGCCTGGGGGGTGACCGGGCCAACGCGCACAAGCACCTGGCGTTCATTTATTGCACCAGCAAGCGCGAGACCCTGTGTGCGGCTGCATTCAAGGCCGCCCGTCAGGCGGACCCCACGTTCGCTTTGAGCAAGAGCGAAGCGGGCCACCCCATGTGGGGCCGCGTGTACCGCAAGGCCCTGCCCACCCCCTGATCAATCGATCAGTTTGACGACCAGGGCCCGATCGCCCTGGCGGGACCACTTCTCGGTCTCTTCGCCCAGCAGGTGCAGGGTGCGCGGGTTCTGACGCGCCCAGCCACCTTTGAGGTGCAGCTCTGTTCGACCGCGGCCGGCTTCCAGTCGGGCCAGGCGTGCAGGCAGGTCCATGCGTGCGTGGTGCAAGATGGTGGCCAGGCGCAGGCACAGCACCTGGTTCATGACCACCTTGTTGCCCAGGTGGGCGGCCACCTTGCTCAACTCGCCCCGCTGGCCCAGCACCAGGTCGGACAGGCGCCGCAGTTGCGATTGTGAAAAACCGGCCGCATCGACATGACCGAGCAGGTAGGCGCTGTGTCGGTGGTGGTCATGGTGAGAGACCATCATGCCGACCTCGTGCAGAGCGCTGGCCCAGCCCAGTTCGCGGGTGGCTTCTTCATGGGCGCCTGCGGCGTCAGGTGAGCGGCCCTCATGCAGGCTTTGCCACAGCACGCCCGTCTGATGTCGGATCCGGTCGGCCTGCACAGGGTCCACGCGAAAGCGCTGCTGCAACTCACGCACGGACAGCTCGCGTGGTTCGATCTGGCGGTGGTTGCGAACGGCCTCCAGGCGCTCGTCCAGGTCAAAGATCACGCCCTGGCGCAAGGCGCCCTTGGCGGGTCGCATGACCTCGATGTCAAAGTGCATGGCCAGGGTGTACAGGATGGACAAGCCACCGCCCAGCACGGCCTTGCGGTCAGGTTTGAGGCCTGGCAGGACCAGTCGGTCCACGTGGCCGGCCTTGATGCATTGTTCGATGCACCAGCGCAGGGCCTGCGGGGTGATGCTGCCATCGGTCACGCCGCTGGCCTGCAGGATCTGAGAGATGGCGCCCACGGTGCCGGACGAGCCCAGGGCTTCGCGCCAATGGTGTCGGGCAAAGGGTTGAAGGGCCTCTTCCAGTTCCGCCCCGGCCTCGATCTGGGCGGCACGAAAGGCCTCGCGGGTGAACTGGCCATCGCCAAAGTGCTTCATGGACAAGCTCACACTGCCCACGCGGAAGGACTCGGTCGTGATGGGCACACGGCCTTTGCCCAGGATCAGTTCAGTCGACCGTCCACCGATGTCGACGACCAGGCGAGGCACTTCGCTCGGTTGCAGCCGTGCCACGCCCTGGTAGATCATCCGGGCTTCTTCGCGGCCGGAGATGACCTCGATGGGAAAGCCCAGCACCTCGTCGGCCCGTGCCAGGAAGGCATTGCGGTTGCTGGCTTCTCGCAGGGTTTGCGTGGCCACGGCACGCACCTGTGCGGGCTTGAAGTCCTTGAGTCGCTGGGCAAAGGTGGCCAGGCAGATCAGGCCGCGCTGTGCGGCTTCTTCGGTCAGCATGCCGGCACTGTCCAGGCCGGCGCCCAGGCGCACGGTTTGTTTGAGGTAGTCCACGCGCTTGTAGCGGCCGTGGGCAATCTCGGCAATCTCCAGCCGAAAGCTGTTGGAGCCAATGTCGATGGCCGCCAGCAGGTGCGGGTGGCGGGATTCTGTGGCGCGGGTCTTGCTCGCGCGTTTGGGGGCAGGGGCAGCTGGAATCATGTCGGAGCTCATGGGACTATTGTCCTCGCATTGCGCGAGTGCCTGGCAGCATGCCACGCATGCTTGACACGGTTGTTAAGATCCTCACATGACGCTTGTGTACATTTTGTTGGCGACCTTCCTGGGTGGGGTCGTGTCCGTGGTGCTGGCTGCGGCCTTGTCGGCCCCTTTGCTTGGCTTGATCGTCAAGCACCTGGTCAGTCTGTCCACAGGCGTCTTGCTGGGCACAGCCCTGCTGCACGTGCTGCCAGAGGCGTTCAGCGCCGGGGTGCGGCCGGATGCCCTGTTCCTGACCTTGCTGGGTGGTTTGATGTTCTTTTTCCTGCTGGAGAAAGCCGAGCTGTACCGACACGGTCATCACCATGAGCACGACCACCACGACCACCACCATGGCTTTGATGCCGATCAGGCCGGGCGCGGTGGCCTGGCGGTGCTGGTGGGCGACAGCATCCACAACTTCTGTGATGGCGTGATCATCGCGGCGGCCTTTCTGGTCAACCCCGAGCTGGGCGTGGTCACGGCACTGGCCATCATTGCGCATGAGATCCCGCAAGAGGTGGGCGACTACATCGTGCTGATCAATGCCGGGTTCACCAAGTCACGCGCACTGCTCTACAACGCGTTGTCAGGCATGGCGGCCGTGGTGGGGGGCGTGTTGGGCTATGTGTTGATTGGTGAGTGGCAGGAGTTCCTGCCGTATCTGATGGTGGTGGCCGCCAGCAGCTTTGTCTATGTGGCCGTGGCCGACCTGATCCCGCAGTTGCAAAAGCGACTGAGCTGGCGCGAGACCGTGGCGCAGATCTTCTGGCTGGCCGCAGGCTTGCTCATGATTGCGTCCATTGTGAAGTTCCTCGGACATGACCACGAACATGGTGGACATGAACACGATGCCCACGAGTCAGTCCCGCAGACCTTGCCCCAGCCGGTTGGCGGCGATGCCGGACACCACGATGAGCATGGCGCCAGCCGCTGAGGACAGCCGCAGCGGTTCATCAAAGAACCACACGCCCAAGATGAATGCATGCACGATGCCCAGGTACTGCAAGCTGGCCATGGCCAGCGCCTGCCCCTCGGCATAAGCGCGCGTCATGGCCAGTTGGGCCACGGTGGCAAACACGCCGATGCCCAGCAACCACCCCCAGCCCTGGGCGGAAGGGGTGTGCCACGGGTCCTGGGCCTGCAGGTGCATGGCGCCCATGATCATCAGGCCTGCCATCGCGCCAAAGGCTGAGAAATAAAACACCACGCGGTGCTCGGGCTCGCCGCTGCGACCCAGGGCGGCCACCTGCAGGTAGGCCCAGGCCGCCAGCATGCCCGAGAGCAGGCCCACCACGCCCTCCAGCCATTGCTCACGTGCCAGGGTGGGCTGCAGCACCAGGGCCACGCCCACAAAACCCAGCAGCACCGCCATGAGCAGGGTGGGAGCAATGCGGCGGTGCGGCTGGCGGTGCCATTGGCGCCACGCCTGCCGCGCCATCAGGAACACGGCCATCCACACCGAGGACATGTAGTTCAACGTGACGGCCGTGGCCAGAGGCAGGTGGGCAATGGCGTAGAACCACAGGCTCAATGCCGAGACACCGGCCACACCCCGCCACAGGTGCTGCCGTGGCACCTGGGTGCGCAGGGAGAGTCCCTGGACCCAGGCCATGCCACCCAGCAGCACGGCACCGATGAAGCCCCGGAAAAAAACAACCTCGGCCGTGGAGACCTCGGCCGAGGCTTTTTTGACGCAAAGGCCCATGACGGCAAACAGCACGGTGGCCAGCACCATGCGCCAGGCCGGCTTCATGCTCAGGCTTCGAGGTGCGAGACGTTCATCAGGCGGCGGTACCACTCGTGGAAGTGCTGCATGCCGTCTTCCATGGGGCTTTGGTAGGGGCCGACTTCGTTGTCGCCGCGCAGCATCAGGGCCTTGCGTCCGGCATCCATGCGCTCGGCGATCTCGTCGTCCTCCACGCAGGTTTCCATGTAGGCCGCCTGGTGGGCCTCGACGAACTCGCGCTCGAAAGCGGCGATCTCTTCGGGGTAGTAGAACTCGACCACGTTGAGGGTCTTGTCGGGGCCTTGAGGGTAGAGATTGGAGACCACCAGCACGTGTGGGTACCACTCGACCATCAGCGTGGGGTAGTAGGTCAGCCAGACGGCGCCCTGGGTGGGGCGCTCGCCCTGGCGGTAACGCAGCACCATGTCATGCCAGGTCTTGTAGACCTCCGAGCCCGGGCGGTCAAAGCTGCTTGCCACGCCCACGGTCTGGATGGAGTATTCCTTTTCCATGTCCCAGCGCAGGTCGTCACAGGTGACGAAGTTGCCCAGACCGGGGTGGAACGGACCGACGTGGTAGTCCTCCAGGTAGACCTCGACAAAGGTTTTCCAGTTGTAGTTGCACTCGTGCAGCTCGACCTTGTCCAGCACAAAGCCTGAAAAATCAAGGTCACCACCGGGGCCAAAGCGGTTTTGCAGCCCGGCCAGATCGGCGGCGATGTCGCGGCCGTTGTCCTCGAACAGCAGACCGTTCCAGGACTGAACCTTGTAGTTGTTCAGGTTCAGGCAGGGGTCTTGCTGAAAGTGCGGTGCGCCGATCAGTTGGCCATGGAGGTTGTAGGTCCAGCGGTGCAGCGGGCAGACGATGTTGCCCTGGGGGCTTTGTCCACGGCCCTTGAGCATGATGGCCTGACGATGGCGGCAGACGTTGGAGAGCAGTTCGATCCCGTTGTGGGTTCGAACCAGGGCACGGCCTTCTGCCTCCTGTGGCAGGGCGTAGTGGTCGCCCACCTCTGGCACCGACAGGGCGTGCCCGAGGTAGCGTGGACCGGACTGAAAGATGCGTTCGAGCTCCGCCTGGTGCAGTGCCTGGTCAAAATAGACCGACACGGGCAATTGGGTGCGGCTGCGTTGCAGCGAAGTGAGCGCATGACTCAGGTCAGACATGATCCCCAGGATCTCCAAAAACCATGTATCGACCCCCTCAGGTCGGGCCACCGGTTTCTGGTGGCACTGCGTGGACGTGCGGGGGCATGAGGGAAACCCGCGATTGTACCCGAGGGGGTGGTTTTGGGGCTGACGCCGAACAAGGGGGCCCACAGTCGGGTGCGAGCCAATAGAATACGCGTTTGCCCTTGGCTCTGCTGTGCGGAGCCCCTGCCCGCCATGGCCCGAGCCCCTGTCAAAAAAACCGAATCCCCCGAGCCTGACTCGGCCCTGCCGCTGCCCGAGCGCTACGAAGAGGCCTTGTCCGAGCTGGAAACCCTGGTCGCCCGCATGGAGGCCGGTGCCTTGCCGCTTGATCAGTTGCTGGGGCACTACCAGCGCGGAGCTCAACTGCTGCAGTTTTGCCGTTCGCGGCTTGATGCCATTGAGGACCAGGTCAAGGTGCTGGAGGACGGCCAACTCAAACCCTGGGACGCGGCATGACGCCACAACAGTTGCAGGACTGGTCGGCGCAGAGTCTGGACCTGGTGGAGCGCGCCCTGGAAGACTGGGTGCCCCTGGAGGCTCCGGCCGGCCTGGGAGAGGCCATGCGTTACGGTGTGCTCGATGGTGGCAAGCGCGTGCGCGCCTTGCTGGTGCTGGCCGCGGCTCAGGCGGTGGGTGCCACCCGTACCTCCGAAGGCCGCGATGCCATGCTGCGTGCCGCCGCTGCCGTCGAGATCATCCATGCCTACTCCCTGGTGCACGATGACATGCCCTGCATGGACAACGACGTGCTGCGCCGAGGCAAGCCCACCGTGCACGTGCGCTTTGGCGAGGCCCAGGCCATGTTGGCCGGTGATGCCTTGCAGGCCCTGGCCTTTGAGGTGCTGACCCCGGACGAAGAGCCGGGTGCTGGCGTCATGCCCGCGACCTTGCAGGCGCGCCTGTGTCGCATGCTGGCTCGCGCGGCGGGTCAGTCGGGCATGGCTGGTGGGCAGGCCATTGACCTGGCCAGCGTGGGTGCGCAACTGGACGAGCTCACCTTGAGGGACATGCACCGCCGCAAGACTGGTGCCCTGCTGTGCGCCAGTGTCCAGATGGGGGCGGTGTGTGGCGGCGATCTGCCAGCACAGTCGCCGGTCTGGCGTGCCTTGAGCCGTTATGGTGAACTGATGGGGCTGGCTTTTCAGATCGTGGACGACGTGCTCGACGCCACCCAGGGCTCTGACACCCTTGGCAAGACGGCCGGCAAGGATGCCGACGCCAACAAACCGACCTATGTGAGTCTGCTGGGACTGGAGGGTGCCCGACAAGAGGCGGCCGAACTCCTGGCCCAAGCCCATGTGGCCCTGGCAGACAGCGGCATTGATGCCGCCATGCGCGCGCCCCTGGCCGCCCTGGCCGATCGCATCGTGCACCGCGAACACTGACACCGAATGAGGAACCCCCGACCATGAGTCACCCCCTGCTGTCGCGGATCGAGTCTCCTGCCGACGTCAAACGCCTGTCGCGCATTGAGCTCAAGCAACTGGCCGTGGAGCTGCGCGACTATTTGCTGCACAACGTGGCCCGAACGGGTGGGCACCTGTCGTCCAACCTGGGCACGGTCGAGCTGACCATTGCCCTGCACTACGTCTACAACACGCCCGACGATCGCCTGGTGTGGGACGTGGGCCACCAGACCTATCCCCACAAGATCCTGACGGGGCGTCGCGACCGCATGCCCACGCTGCGTCAGTTGGGCGGCATGAGCGGCTTTCCGCGTCGTGACGAGAGCGAATACGACACCTTTGGCACCGCGCACTCGTCCACCTCGATTTCTGCGGCGCTGGGCATGGCCCTGGGCGCGCAATTGCGGGGTGAGTCGCGCAAGGCCGTGGCCATCATTGGCGATGGCGCCATGACGGCTGGCATGGCCTTTGAGGCCCTGAACAACGGGGGGGTGCCGCATGGCGGTCGTCCCACCGATGTGCTGGTGGTGCTCAACGACAACGACATGTCGATCTCGCCCCCGGTCGGCGCGCTCAATCGCTACCTGGCCCGCCTGATGTCCGGCCGCTTTTATGCCCAGGCGCGTGAGAGTGCCAAACAGGTGCTGCGCAATGCGCCGCCGTTGTTCGAGCTGGCCAAGAAGCTGGAAGAGCACGCCAAAGGGCTGGTGGTGCCCGCCACCATCTTTGAAGAATTCGGCTTCAACTACGTCGGCCCCATCGACGGCCATGACCTGGACTCTCTGATCCCCACGCTGGAGAACCTGCGCGACCGGGGGGGGCCGCAGTTCCTGCATGTGGTCACCAAAAAGGGCTATGGCTACAAGCTGGCCGAAGCCGACCCGATCGCTTACCACGGCCCTGGCAAGTTCGACCCGGCCGTGGGCCTGAAAAAGCCGGTCCAGACCGACACGCCGCCCAAGCCCACCTTCACCCAGGTCTTTGGGCAGTGGCTGTGCGACATGGCCGCGCATGACACGCGGCTGGTGGCCATCACGCCCGCCATGCGCGAAGGCTCGGGCATGGTCGAGTTCCAACAGAAGTACCCCGGTCGTTACTTCGACGTGGGCATTGCCGAGCAGCACGCCGTGACCTTTGCCGCCGGCCTGGCGTGCGAGGGCCTCAAGCCCGTGGTCGCCATTTACTCGACCTTCCTGCAGCGCGGCTATGACCAGATGATCCATGACGTGGCCATCCAGAACCTGCCGGTGGTCTTTGCGCTGGACCGCGCAGGCATCGTGGGGGCGGACGGCGCCACGCACATGGGTGCGTTTGACATCGCCTTTGTGCGCTGCATCCCCAACATGAGCCTGATTGCTCCGGCCAACGAGAACGAATGTCGTCAGGCACTCAGCGCGGCCTATGCTCAGAATCACCCGGTGGCCGTGCGTTACCCCCGGGGCGCGGGCGCGGGCGTGCCGGTGGATGCATCCTTGCAAGCCCTGCCGTGGGGCAAGGGTGAGGTATGCCGACAGGCCTCTCCCGCGCAGTCAGGCCGCAAGGTGGCCATACTGGCCTTTGGCACGCTGCTGTACCCGGCCTTGCAGGCCGCCGAGGCGCTGGACGCCACGGTGGTCAACATGCGCTTCATCAAGCCTCTGGACGTTGATCTGCTGCTGGAGGTGGCCCGTACCCATGACGCGCTGGTCACCGTGGAAGAAGGTTGCATCATGGGCGGCGCAGGCTCCGCGGTGGGCGAGGCACTCTGTGCCGCAGGCCTGGCCGTGCCTTTGATGATGCTGGGCCTGTCCGACGCGTTCATTGAGCACGGCGATCCGGCCAAGCTGCTGGCCCTGCAAGGGCTGGATGCGGCGGGCATTGAGCTGCGCATCCGTCAGCGCTTCATGGATCGTTGAGTCAGGCTGCTGCGGCGTCTGAGCGTTCGGCGGTGGGCTGACAGGCGCCGCCACAGCCGGTGATGGCCTGCTCGGGCAAGGCCTGGGTGGGTGGCAACTGGCCGGTGGCCGGGTCATACCCCATGCTCTTGAGGTGCAAGGCCAGCGAGGCGTCCATGTTCTGCGCGTGCTGGGGAAACCACAGTCCCAGTTCATGGGCCATCTGGCGGATGTCGCCCAGGCGGCCGTTGCGACCCAGCACGGCGCCCTCCCGCATCACGTCCAGCACCACTTTGTGCTGCGTGCCATGGCAGTTGACCGGGGCAAAGCCGGTGGCCTGCATCCAGGCGTCCTCCTGGCCAAAATGAGCCTCGGTGTGGGCGATCAGGTGATCCCAGTGCGCCAGCAGGTGGTCGTCATCGCTGCGCTCCACAGCGGACAGCAGGTCGACAAACTCCTGATGGGTCTGGTCCATGACCGGCATCGACACCGACAGCGCGTCGGACCACACGAGTGAAGACATGGGAGGCATCCTTGGGCAACAAATGAATGCCCCGAGCCTACCCAGGTGAGGACGGTGTGGTTTTGTGCTGCCTCAAACCCGGTGGCCACGGCCCGGGCGCGCCATGAAAAAACCCGGCGCTGCACATGGCAGGCCGGGCTTGCTGGGTGCGGCATCAAGCCGCTGCCGATCTGTCGATCAGGCGGCGGTGGGCAGCTTGGGCAGCGTGTAGGTGTTGGTGCCCTTGGGGGTGACCACGGTCAGGGTGCCGGCTGTCTTGTCGTACGTGAAGGTGATGCCCTTGGCAGCCAGTGCGGCCGTGATCTTGGTCACGACAGCAGCGATGTCGATCTTGCCGGCGCCGGTGACGGCTGCGATTTCTTGGGTGTTCAGGTTGCGCATGGTGTGCTCCAGGGTTCAAAGAATGGTTTGGAAAACCGTGAACTCGTCACGGCTGGAGGCACTTTAGGGGATGAATAGCTACAAAACAGACAATTTAAGCCCTGGTTTGTCCGGATTTCAAACAATTAACGCCACTCGTTTGAGGGGGTTCGATCCGGAGGGCTTTGCGGGTTCTCCCGGCGGTGTCAGGAGAACCCGCAAAGCGGACTTCAAGCCAGGCGAGCGCGGTGGCGGGCCACCTGGGCGCGCACCTGGGCGGGGGCCGTACCGCCCAGCAGGTTGCGGGCGTTGAGCGAGCCACGCAGGCTGAGCACCTCGAAAACGTCCTGTTCAATGGCCGGGTTGTAGGTCTGCAGTGTGCTCAAAGGCAGCTCCGACAGGTCCACCCCAGCCGCGATGGCGTCCTTCACGGCATGGGCAACCACCTCGTGTGCATCGCGGAAGGGCAGGCCCTTCTTGACCAGGTAGTCGGCCAGGTCGGTGGCGGTGGCGTAGCCCTTTTTGGCGGCGCGCTCCATGGCTTCAGGCTTGACGGTGATGCCCGCAGCCATCTCCGCGAAGATGCGCAGGGTGTCCTTGAGCGTGTCCACGGTGTCGAACAAGGGCTCCTTGTCCTCCTGGTTGTCCTTGTTGTAGGCCAGGGGCTGGCCCTTCATCAGGGTGATCAGACCCATCAGGTGCCCCACCACGCGGCCGGTCTTGCCACGCGCCAGTTCGGGCACGTCGGGGTTTTTCTTTTGCGGCATGATCGACGAACCGGTGCAGAAGCGGTCGGCCAGGTCGATGAAACCAAAGCTCTGGCTCATCCACAGGATCAGCTCTTCGCTCAGGCGCGAGACGTGCACCATCACCAGCGAAGCGGCCGCCGTGAACTCGATCGCAAAGTCGCGGTCGCTGACGGCATCCAGGCTGTTTTGCGAGACGGCCTCAAAACCCAGGGTCCGGGCGACACGTTCGCGGTCCAGCGGGTAGCTGGTGCCCGCCAGTGCGGCCGAGCCCAGCGGCAGGCGGTTCACACGCTTGCGCAGGTCGATCATGCGCTCGGCGTCGCGGGCGAACATCTCGACATAGGCCAGCAGGTGGTGACCAAAAGCCACCGGCTGGGCCACCTGCAGGTGGGTGAAGCCGGGCAGGATGGTCTCGCTGTTTTGCTCGGCCACATCGACCAGGGCCGATTGCAGGGCGATCAGCAGCAGGCCGATCTCGTCGATCTCGCTGCGCAGCCACAGGCGCACGTCGGTGGCGACCTGGTCGTTGCGCGAGCGGCCGGTGTGCAGGCGCTTGCCGGCATCACCCACCAGTTGGGTCAGGCGTGCCTCGATGTTGAGGTGCACGTCCTCCAGGTCCAGCTTCCATTCAAAGGCACCCGATTCGATCTCGGCGGTGATCTGGGCCATGCCCTTCTGGATCGAGGCCCCATCCTCTGGGGAGATCAGGCCTTGGGCCTGCAGCATGTCTGCGTGCGCCAGGGAGCCCTGGATGTCGGCTTGCCACAGGCGTTTGTCAAAGAAGACACTGGAGGTGTAGCGCTTGACCAGGTCGCTCATCGGCTCTGAAAACAGGGCCGACCA
>Ga0209066_10001899_pt1 | contig 26682 bp, 31 predicted proteins | sample All_14_2_FD_187198 | JGI IMG/M metagenome (GOLD analysis project Ga0209066, IMG submission 187198) | Freshwater microbial communities in response to fracking from Pennsylvania, USA - Allegheny Zone_MetaG_DW_15 (SPAdes) (version 2) ...
TCACCGCGCCGCACCCCGCTGGTGCTGTATCCCGAACCGCCGTGGAAGGATCTTGACGCAAGATGCCGATAATGGTACCTAGACTGGATTGGTGGGCGATCCTCTTCCCGACCTGGCTTTTTTTTTGCCGTTACCGGGAGCGCTGCCGGAACATGCAACCACCGCTCAACCGCCGGATTGTTTCCTTCCTCACTCCGGAGCCACATTCGTACCGCAAGGGTGTCACGCAGTTTCACCTTCCCCCATACGCTCCCTGCACCGGAGACAGTCCCAGCACGACGCCATCACCCATAACGGAGCCATATCGCCTTGAAATTGCTCGACCGCTACCTTCTTGGTCAATTCATCAAATATTTCTTCACCGTCAATGTCGGGTTCGTCGCTATCTACCTGCTGATCGATTTTTTCGAGAAGATCGACAACTTCTCCCGGGCCGGCAAATCCTTCGTGCTGGCGATGAAGTTCTTTCTCCTCAATATCCCCTTCATCATCGACCAGATTGGACCGATCCTCGTACTCCTCTCCGGCGTCATCACCCTCGGCATCCTCAATCACACCCGGGAACTCAACGCCATGAAGGCCGGCGGCATCCCGCTCAGGCTGATCGTCAAGCCGCTGCTCATCGGCGGTTTCTGCCTCACCCTGCTCTTTCTTGCCGCCGCCCAGTTCCTGTTGCCCAAGACCATCTCGGCGACCAACAACATCTGGTATGAGCAGGTCAAGGGCAAGGTGCCCCTCGGCATCCATCGAAACGGCCGGTTTTATTACAAGGGCAAGGAAGGTTTCTATTCCTTCGAATGGCCGCATACCGACAATTATACCTTCAAGAACTTCTCCTATTCCTGCTGGGACGAAAAATACAATATCCGGACCCTGATCAGCGCTGACTGGGCCGACTGGAGCGAGAAGCGGGGGGAGTGGATACTGAAGGAAGGACAGATCCAGGTGGCCAACGACGGCGCGACCTACAAGGTCAGGAATTTCAAGTACTGGCAGACCAACCTGCCGGAACATCCTGAAAACTTTCTCGTGCCCGAGTACCAGTCGGCCGAGTTGTCCCTGACCGGATTGTTCCTCGACATCTTCAAGAAGGAAACCGACCACGAGAGACACCGGGCCTGGGCTGAATTCCTGAGCCGGATCTCCTATATTTTTCTCGGCTTCCCGCTGCTCCTGCTCGGGCTTCCGATCCTGCTCATTTCATACCAGAAATGGGGGCGCGACCTGTCGATCGCCATTCCCGCCAGTTGCGGCCTGGCCTTCTTTGCCTGGGGGGCGTGGGGCGCCCTCCAATCCCTGGCCCGGGCGGCCTATATCCCGCCGCTGTTCGCCGCCGCCATCATCCATCTGATCTTCGCCGGCATCGGCATCTATCTCCTGAAGATGCAGGACCAGTAATGGACAAGGTCATCAACGGCACCATGCGGGTCGGGATCGTCGGCATTCCTCCCCTGTCGATCATCGGCATGCTCGAGGACAGCGGCGCCCAGGTCTTCGATCTCGACGAACCGATCATCAGAAAGGATATCGATGCGGCGTCGCCGCATCTCCCCCGGGTCTACTGCGCCATCCTGCGAACCGTGGTGATCAACGCCATGGCCCTCGAACTGGACCGGATCTACATCGATGTCGGACCCGGCAAGTGCGACAGCGCCCTCCATACCGCCACCATCCTGGCCGATCTCCTGCCCGGCACCGCCATCATCCCGACCAGAAACCAGGACAGCGCCAATTTCGGCACGCCGCTGTGCCGGACGAGGATGCCGCTCATCGACAAGATGTCGGCCATCACCGCGGCGGTACGGAAAACGAAGCCGGCTGCCGACGCCCCGCCCTGTCTTCCCATCGCCGGCTTCTGGGGGGTGCCGCCACGGGATTTTTCTCTGCTCTCCCTCTTTCCCGACACCACCCATATCTACGGCTGGACCCGCTGCATGGAAAATAAGACCCCCGACAACAAGGAACTGGAGGAGCATTACAATTCCGAAGTGCCGACCGTGTTCTTCGCCCAATCTTTCTGCGCCAAGACGGCACTGGCCCAGCACCTGGCGCGGCGGCACCCCCGCGGGCTGTACCTCGACTGCGACGTCACTGTCGGCAACAGCGCCAAGGCCAAGATCCAGGCGTTTCTCGAACTTTCGGGGGTCCGCTGTGCTCCTTGCTGATTTCGGCACTTCCTACATCAAGCTCCTCGACACCGCACAGGAAGGAGCCGGCCCTCGGGTCATTCCCACCCGGGAATTCGATCGCAACTGGCGGGTGGATATCGCCACCGGCCATAACGGCAGAAACTATGCCGACTACTACGTCAACGAACTGACCGCTCTGGCCCGCGGTGGAGAACGGCTGATCCGCGAAGACTGCTATACCCTGCTCGACTGCGGCAGCCGGGACATCAAGTTCGTCCGCTATGAACACGGACAGGTCAAGGATATGGGATGGAACGCCGAGTGCGGGGCCTCGATGGGCTTTACCATCGAGCTGCTCGAAAAGTACTACGACCTCGACTTTGCCACCCTCGCCGTACCGGCCTCGTCATTCTCGGTGACCTGCGGAGTCCTTGGGATGAGCCACATCTTCGATGCGGTGATCAACGGCCAGAGCGAATCCGAGGCGGTAGCCCGGTTCGTCAAGGGGATCGCCCTCAACGCCTACAATTTTGCCGGTAAACCCGACCGGCTCTACCTTTCCGGCGGTCTCTGCGCCAACCCTCTCTTTATCCGCTCCTTCCCCTGCAATCTGGTGCCGCTCGGCCGTTTTGTCCTGCTCGAAGGACTCAAGGGATCACTCGCCCTCATCGGCGAGCACCCTCGCTGACATCCGGGTGATTGTCGCAGAAATCATGCTGACGCAGAGATAAAAAAAAGGCCTGCAGGATATCCTGCAGGCCTTTTTTTAACGTACGAAGCAGAGTCTTATTTCTTTGCCGCCGGTTGTTCGATCGAGCGCAGATCGACCTCGAAGACCAGGACCGCGCCGGGTTCGATGACCGGTGGGGCGCCGTTGTCGCCATACGCCAGATTGGCGGGAATGACGATCTTGTATTTCGAACCGACGTTCATCAACTGCAAGGCCTCGCTCCAGCCTGGGATGACCTGGCCCACCGAGAAGACGGCCGGCTCCCCGCGTTTGATCGAATTGTCGAACTCCTTGCCGTCTACCAGGGTGCCGACATAATCCACCTTGACGGTGTCGGTCGCTTTCGGTTTGGGACCGTCGCCCTGCTTCAGCACCTCATACTGCAGGCCGCTTTTGGTGACGACAACGCCCTTTTTCTTCTTGTTCTCTTCCAGGAAGGCCAGTCCCGCCTTCTTATTTTTTTCCTGCAGCTCTTTCATCTTCAGCGCCTGGCGAGCCTGCATTTTCTCAGCGTACTCCTTCTGGACAGCGGCAATCTCCTCCTCGGTCAGGAGTTTCTTCGAACCGCCATAAGCATCCTGGATCCCCTTCATCAGGATATCGATGGAGATGTCGTCACCCATGCCCTTGAAATAGGTGCCGACATCCAGCCCCATGCTGTAGCTCAATTTATCCTCAAACTTCGAAAGCTTCCCTGCCTCCTTGGCCTGCTCGGCGGCAACGACGGACATCGGCCCTCCACACAGCAGACTGATTGCGATCAGCATGATGATTCTCTTCATTCCTCACTCCTTTTGTCCTCGGACAGATATGCAGGCGTCGCGTCCGACGCCTCTCTTTGTTGCTGCCATTCCACGACGGTTTTCCGGCAAATTCCCCGGCGATACCATCATCCAAAAACGAATTTCTTCCTATACTGTATTCACAGTAAAAATACATCTGTCAATACTTCCCCCCGAAATATTCTCCCATCGGTCACCCCGTCCAGATAGAGACGCCACAGTGTCGGAGCGGTTACAGAAGCACCGTAGTGATACCGGGATTGGGCGTTGCAAGTTCGCGATCATCGCGGAGGTGGGGGTAGCGCCGGAACAGGGCCTTGACCGGTCCGGATTTGCCGCCGCCATCGCCGGGGACGAAGTCATTGATCTCCTTTTCCCGCCGTAGGTGCTCCAGGTACTTCCGACATTCCTCGCGGATGATTCCCCCCTTGCCGCTCGACCCGTACCCATGGACCAGGACAAGGACGCTGACCCCCTCGTTCCTGGCATGCTCGATCTCCACCGCCAACCGGCGGAGGGCGGTCTCGACAGTGGGACGCCCGTGTTTCAGGTTGACAGCCTTTTTCAGAAACGGCGTCCTGCCCGGCTCTGGTTGCCCTTCCTGCCTGCTGCCGCAGAACCTGCAGGCCAGACTGCCCTGTTCGATCTCGTTGCCGCAGACTTCACAGACCGTCACCTCCCGTCTAGAGCCTCCGCACGGTGATCACATGCTCCATCTGCCGCAGATGCTGCATCAGCGAGTGGAGATGGTCGAGGTTGGCGACCTCGATGGAGATGGTCAGATCGGCGATGTCGGCCGGGGTCACATGGGCCGCCACCTCCAGGATGTTGGCGTTGTCGGCGCTGATCACCGAACTGACCTCGGCGAAGATCCCCCGGGTATTCTCGGCGCTGATATGGAGCCCGACCTTGTAATGCTGGTCCTCGATACCGTCCCACGAGACCTTGATCCACCGCAACGGATCAGTGCTGAGGAGATTGCCGCAATCGGCCTTATGCACCGAGACGCCGCGCCCGGTGGTGATGAAGCCGACAATGCGGTCTCCCGGCACCGGGCTGCAGCACTGACTGATCTTGACCAGCATACCGTCGATCCCATCGATGCTGATCCCCGGTTTGCCCAGCCCCTTCTCCGATGACTGCTGGCTGACCATCTGGGCCGCCAGCACCGCCGGCGGCAGTTCGGCCGCCGTCTTTTCCTTCTCCTGCTGCAGTTCCGGCGGCTGCAAGGCCCGCACCAGGGTACCCACGGTAATTATGCCGCTGCCGACCTTGATCAGCATATCATCGAGCGTATTGCAGTGCAGCGTCTTCAACAGCAGCCGGATATGACCGCTTTTGACAATCTTGCGGAAGGTCGTGTTGTTGTTGCGCAGTTCCCGCTCGCAGATCTCGCGGCCGAGTTTCAGCGCCTTTTCCTTCTCCTCCTTCCGCAACCAGTTGCGGATCCTTGATCTGGCCCTGCTGGTCTTGACAAGGTCGAGCCAGCCGCGGCGCGGCCGCTGGTTCGGCGAGGTGATGATCTCGACGATGTCTCCCGTCTGCAGATGATGCTTGAGCGGGACCAGGCGTCCGTTGACCTTGGCGCCAACGCAGTGATCGCCGACCTCGGTATGCACGGCGTAGGCAAAGTCGATGGGGCAGCTGCCGATCGGTAATTCCTTGACCTGTCCGCCGGGGGTGAGGGCGAAAATATCCGGCTCGTACAATTCCCCCCTGACGCTGTCGAGGAATTCGCGCGGATCCTCGACCTCGTGCAGAGACTTGACCAGCTTCTTCAGTTCACGGAAGAGGCGGGCATCGCTTGTGCTGACCTTCTGCCCTTCCTTGTAGGCCCAATGGGCGGCAACCCCCTCCTGGGCCACCCGGTCCATCTCCTCGGTACGGATCTGGATCTCGATGAAATGGCCGCTCGGGCCGACCACCGTGGTGTGCATCGACTGGTAGTTGTTGGCCTTGGGCGAGGAGATGAAATCCTTGATCCTCCCCGGAACCGGCGCCCAATTGGCATGAATGACCCCCAGGGCCTCATAGCACTGGCTGACCGTCTCGACGATGATGCGGAAGGCCACCTTGTCGTAGACCCTCTCCAAGGGGATGTTCTGGACCATCAGCTTCTTGTAGATCGAATAAAGGTGCTTCGGTCTGCCAATGATCCTGGTCGCGGTGATATCGCTCTCGGCCAGTTTGTCGTGGAGGATGTTTATGACCTCGTCGACATACCGTTGCCGCTCGTCCAGGGAGTTTTCGAGGCGGCCGGCGAGGTCGGCATATTCCTGCGGATACAGGTACTTGAAGGAGAGATCCTCCAGTTCCCGTTTCATCCAGTCGATGCCGATGCGACTGGCCAGGGGGGCATAGAGGTCCATCGTCTCCCGGGCCGTATCGATCTGGGTTTCCCGATCGACGGAATCGAGCAGGAACATATCCTGCAGACGATCGACCAGTTTCACCAGCAGGACCCGGATGTCGACGGCGATGGCGAGGAGCAGCTTGCGGACGTTTTCGGCCTGACTTGCCAGCTTGCTGTCGTACTGGACCTCGGTGATCCGGGTCGAGCCGTTGACGATGACGGCGACGTCGTGACCGAACTGCTCCTCCAGTTCCTTCACGGTCACACCTTCCTTCAACACCCCGTGCAACAACCCGGCCAGGATCGTATCGAGATCGAGGTGCATCGACGCGAGCATCGATGCGACATCCAGAGCGTGCATCAGGTACGGTTCGCCCGAGAAATGCCTCTTGCCACCATGGACCTTGACCACGACATCCCAGGCCTGATCGATCAGTGACAGATCGACATCCTGCAGATAGTTGGCGGTCAGGATCTTGAGACCCTGAGGATTGATCATTGACCCTGGCATGAAACACCCACCTTCCTGCTCAGCGGTTGATCGCTGCGACAATCCTGGGCGGTAGCACCGTCAACAGTTGCTCCGGCGTCAGTTCTTCGACCTCGCCGCCCTTCCGCTCACGTAGCTCGACGATCCCGTTCTGCAGAAATTTCTTACCTACCGTGATCCGAAAGGGGATGCCAAGGAGATCGGCATCCTTGAACTTGCCGCCGGGTCGTTCATCCCGGTCGTCAAGCAGCACGTCGATCCCCTTGTCGACCAGCCCCCTGTATAGTTCCTGGGCCGCGGCATCAATTATTTCCTCCCGGGGATCGAGATCGAGGATGATCGCCGTGAACGGCGCCAGCGGCACCGGGAAGATGATGCCGTTGTCATCATGATTCTGTTCGATGGCGGCGGCGACGACCCGGCTGACGCCGATACCGTAGCACCCCATGACGAACGGCTTCTCGGTCCCGTCGTTGTCCTGGAACATCGCCTGCATCTTCTCGGAATAGGAGGTCCCCAGTTTGAAGATATGGCCGACCTCGATGCCCTCGGTCAACTCCAACCTGCCGCCGCAGGCGGGACAGGGATCGTCGGTGGTGATCTGGCGCAGATCGGTGAAGGCCTCGGCCTGGAAATCCCGGCCGGGATTGACGTTTTTGAGGTGGTAGTTCTTCTGGTTGGCGCCGGTCACGGCGTTGCGCATCAGGCCCACTTCCTGATCGGCCACGATTCGAATGCCAAGCCCGACCGGACCGATGTAGCCGGTCGGCACACCGGTGGCGTCGAAGGCCTGCTTGTCGTCGGCCAGCTCGACATCGGCGACCTGGAGCAGGTTCTTCAGCTTGACCTCCTCGACTTCGCGATCGCCGCGGACCAGCACCGCCACCGGCTGGCCGTCGGCGAGGTAGACCATCGTCTTGATCAGCCGCGACGGCTCGACCCCGAGAAACTCGCAGACCGATTCGACCTTGCGCTTGCCGGGAGTCTCGACCTTCATCATCTCGAGCATGGTCTCAACTTCAATGGTGGCCGGCATCCGGACCTCGGCCTTTTCCATGTTGGCGGCGTACTCGCAGGCCGTGCAGACAACGATCGTGTCTTCGCCCGTCTTGGCCAGCACCATGAATTCATGGGAGAAATTACCGCCGATCGCCCCCGAGTCGGCCTGCACGGCGCGGAAGGTAAGGCCGCAGCGGGTGAAGATGCGCCGGTAGGCCTCGTACATCTTCATGTAGCTGACCTCGGACTGGGCATCGCTGACATCGAAGGAGTAGGCATCCTTCATGACGAACTCCCGGCCTCGCATCAGGCCAAACCGTGGCCGTATCTCGTCCCTGAATTTGGTCTGAATCTGGTAGAAGTTGACCGGCAGGTCGCGGTAGGAATGGAGTTCCCGGCGGACGATATCGGTAATGACCTCCTCATGGGTCGGTCCCAGGCACGATTCCCGCTCGTGCCGGTCGACGAACCGCAGCAGTTCCGGGCCATATTTGTCGTACCGGCCGGTCTCCTTCCACAGGTCGGCCGGCTGCACCATCGGCATCAGCAGTTCCTGGGCGCCGGCGCGGTTCATCTCCTCGCGGACGATCTGCTCGACGCGCCGCAACGCCGCCAGTCCATAGGGCAGATAGGTATAGACCCCGGCGCTGAGCTTGCGGATGAATCCCGCCCGCAGCATCAGACGATGGCTGACAACTTCGGCCTCGGCCGGGGTTTCCTTCAAAGTCGGCAAAAACAGCTGTGAGTAGCGCATATGCAGTCAGATAGAGGTTGAAAGTTCCAATGTGCAGTCGTTGCCAAGCGGTCGGCAACGACAACAGAGACGAAAGGAATGTAGCAGATTTTCAGCTTTTCTGCCTTTCATCTTCCATCTTTTTCAGTTCGGCGAGGAAGACGTCGAACAGATCGTCCTCGGCCACCTTTCGAAATATCTCGCCCTTTTTGAAGATAATGCCGACACCGTGGCCGCCGGCGATGCCGATATCGGCCTCCCGCGCCTCTCCCGGACCGTTGACCACGCATCCCATCACCGCCACCTTGAGCGGTACGGTCATCGTCTGGACATACTGTTCGACCTGTTCCGCCAGACCGAAAAGATCGATTCGGGTCCGGCCGCAGGTCGGGCAGGAGATCAGTTCCGGCCCGCGCTCCCGGATCCTCAGGGACCGCAGCAGTTCAAAACCGACCCGTACCTCCTCGACCGGGTCGCGGGTCAGCGACACCCGGAAGGTATCGCCGATCCCCTGGCTGAGCAGGATGCCGAGGGCCACGCTCGACTTGACGGTGCCGGCGATCAGGCCGCCGGCCTCGGTCACCCCGAGATGGAGCGGATAATCGGTCACCTGCGACAGCTGCTGGTAACCGTTGATCGTCGTCAACACATCGGAGGACTTGATCGAGATCTTCATCGCGTCATAACCAAGGTCCTCGATCATCCGGACATTGCGGAGGGCGCTGGCGATCAGGGCCTGCGGGTTGTCCGCCGTCGGATAGCCGTGGGCCTTGAGCAGATCTTTTTCAATCGACCCGCTGTTGACCCCGACGCGGATCGGCACCTGATGCTGTTTCGCCGCCGCCACGACCCGGGCAAGCTTGTCACGGCCGCCGAGATTGCCGGGATTGATGCGGATGCCCTGGGCACCGTGCTCCATCGCCGCCACGGCCAGGCGGGAATCGAAATGGATGTCGGCGATGAGCGGGATGGCAATGGCATCACGAATCGGTCTGAGCGCCGCCGCCGCCTCCATATCCGGCACCGCCACCCGGATCAGGTCGCAGCCGGCGGCCTCGAGGCGATGAATCTGCGCCACCGTGGCCTCGACATCGGAGGTGAAGGTATTGGTCATCGACTGGACCGACACCGGGTGGCCGTTGCCGATCCTGACCGCGCCGATGGCGATCTCTCTCGTCTGGCGTCGTCTGATCATGGTTGTATCGTTTCGTGCTGCGGCAAATGAGCGGTTGCCGTCGTCGCCAGGTTGAGCTCCGCCTCGGAGGCCCGAACATACTGGGGTACGGCCGAACCGGGATCGAGCAGGTCGCCACGCTGCAGCTGTTCGGCGGCAATCAGGCCGAGGGATGCCGCTGACGGCAGGTGCAGCTGAGCGGGAGCCGCTTCGAAGCGATCGCCGAGGACCTCGCGCCAGTACTCGCCATAGACGGCGACGGCATCGCCCACCATGTAGACCGGCTCGTGGATCCCTGCGGCCAGTTGTTCGGGGGCGACAACGACTGTTGCCGTCATCTGCTCCAGTGTTCCGGAGGGCAGGCGGCGGAAAAAAGCGGCGTAGACCTGTTTTTTACGGGCATCGAGAACCGCACAGATCCTCTTGCCGGTGCTGCAGGACGAGGCCAGGCCGGTGAGGGTCGAGACGCCAAGCAGCGGCCGATTGCTGGCGAAGGCCAGCCCTTTCGCCGTCGCCATGCCGATCCGCAGCCCGGTGAAGCTGCCCGGTCCGATACTCACCGCAATTCCGTCGAGCCCCATCCAGGCGACGGCCGTTTCAGCGAGGACCTGGTCGATCCTGGTCAGCAGTCGTCGAGAGTGGGTAACAGTGCCGCACAGGGTCATGGCGGCGAGGACCTTGCCCCCATCCTGACCGCCTTCGGTAATCGCCACCGAGCAGCACGGCGTGGCCGTATCGATGGCCAGTATCACGGGACAGCCCGATTGGCTCACTGCAGGATCCTGACGATATCGTTGTAGAAGACAAAGATCATCAGGGCGCCGAGCAGGGCGATGCCGACCTGTTGGGCGATGATCTGGGCCCGCTCGTGCACCGGCCGGCGCATGACCCCCTCGATGGAGAGGAAAACCAGATGGCCACCATCGAGTACGGGAATCGGCAGGAGATTGAGAATGCCGAGATTGACGCTGAGCAGCCCCATGAAATAGACCAGATTGATCCAGCCGGCCTTCATCTGTTCGCCGGCGATCTGAGCGATGAGGATAGGCCCGCCGAGTTCCGACGCCGGCACCACCCGTTGGATGATCTTGACGAAACCCATGGCCGTCAGCGACACATACATCCAGGTCTGGCGGCAGGCATCGGCGAAGGCCTGCACCGGGCCGACACGGTGGTACTCGACCTTGTCATCCTTGACGATGCCGATCATGTACCGCTGCTCGACTTCCTCGCCGAAGACGTTCTTGACGCTGTCCCGCTGCGGTACGACCGACAGTGTGATCTTCTCCTGTCCCCGCCGGATGGCCAGCGTCAACTGCCGCCCCTCACTGCGCTTGACTCCCTCGAGGACGTCTTCCCACCGGATGGTCGGGCTGCCGTCGATACTGAGTATCTCGTCGCCGGCCTTGAGACCGGCGGCGAAGGCCGGTGAATCCTGGTTGACCTTGCCGACCAGGGTGGTGTCGACAGGCTGCGGCACGCCGATGGCGAGAAACAGGCCAAAGAACAGCACCACGGCAAACAGCAGGTTGAACAGCGGCCCGGCGAGGACGATGCAGAATCGTGCCGCTACCGACTTGTGCGAAAAGGAACCACTCCGGTCAGCCTCGTCAATCTGCTGCTCGTCAGGGTTTTCGCCAAACATCTTGACAAAGCCGCCGAGGGGAAACGCCGAAATGACGTATTCCGTTCCGCCAACCACCTTGCCGATCAGTTTGGGGCCGAAACCGAGGGAGAATTTGAGGACCCTCACCCCGAAGAGCTTGGCAAAGATGAAATGGCCAAGTTCATGAACGAAGATGAGGACACCCAGAACCAGGACAAAGGAAACTATCGTATTCATATATATTCGGCCCCTTCGCGGGGATCAATTGATGGCTGCAGTAACAAAGAAAGAGGAAGGTCAGCGGTGTACGGCCAGACCGGATAGCGCGGAAGCCCTGCGCCGTGCCTCAGCATCAGCCTCGAGGATATCTTCGAGATTTTCTTCACTGCCACCCTGCACCCGGTCCATTGTGGATGATACTATATCGACGATGGAGGTAAAATCAATACGGCCCTGCAGAAATGCCTCGACGGCGATCTCATTGGCGGCGTTCAGCACCGCAGGCTGGACCCCTCCGGCGCGGAGGGCGCCGAAGGCCAGATCCAGAGCCGGGAATGATCGGCGGTCAGGCTGGTAAAAATCCAACCTGGCGCATTCGGCAAGATTGAGCGAAGGCAGGGGCAACGCCAGGCGTTCGGGAAAGGACAGGGCGTAGGTGATCGGGATACGCATGTCGGGGATACCGAGTTGGGCGATCACCGATCCATCCTGAAACTCCACCAGGGAATGGACGATCGACTGGGGATGGACCAGGACCTCGATGCCGTCGACCGGCGTACCGAACAGCCATTTGGCCTCGATGACCTCGAGCCCTTTGTTCATCAATGTCGCCGAATCGATGGAAATCTTCCGCCCCATCTTCCATTTCGGATGGTTGAGGGCGTCCTCCATCGTCACCTGCTGCAATTCTTCAGGCTTTCTGCCGCGAAACGGCCCTCCGGAGGCGGTCAGGATGATTTTTTTCACATCCTCCCGGCGCCCGGCCTGAAGGGCTTGAAATATGGCGCTGTGTTCGGAATCCACCGGCAGCATCCGCACCCCCTGCGCCGCGACCGCATCCATGACGATCCTGCCGGCCATGACAAGGGTTTCCTTGTTGGCCAGGCCAATATCCTTGCCGGCCCTGATCGCCGCCAGGGTCGGTTGCAGGCCGGCCGCACCGACAATCGCCGAGACGGTCATATCTGCCGTTTCGTGGGCAGCGACTATCCGGTTGCCCTCGTCGCCCCAGAAAATCCGGTTATGCCAGACAGACGGCAGCCGGCCCTGGAGAAGTTTCGCGTGCCGCTCATCGCAGACGGAGATGCAGTCGGGAGCAAACTCGACGACCTGGGCCGCCAGGAATTCGACATTGCATCCGGCCGCAAGACCGACAATCTTGAAGCGATCGGGAAAACGGCGAACGATGTCGAGGACATTAACACCGATTGAACCGGTCGATCCCAGCAGGGAAATTCGCCGCATCATCGAACAACGACCAGCAGGAAGTACAGGACCGGACCACAAAACAGCAGCGAATCGATACGATCGAGAATGCCGCCGTGGCCGCCAAGACAATGACCGGAATCTTTGACCCCGGTGCCACGCTTGATGATCGACTCGGTGAGATCGCCGGCAATCCCGGCCCCGGTGAGAACTATGGCGGCGATAATGATGAAGAGCCACGGAGGATCGACGAGAAACATCGCGGCAAAAAGGGCTGCCGCCGGCACGCCAAGGGCAAATCCGCCGACGGCTCCCGCCCGCGTCTTGTTGGGACTAATAACCGGACAGAGCTTGCTCTCGCCGTAGGCCCGGCCGATGTAATAAGCGCCGGTATCCGATCCCGCCGTGATCGCAGTCAGAACCAGGAGCCAGCCGCCGCCTTCGGGCAGGAGGCGCAGACCGAGGATGAAGGCGCTCAACACCCCGAGATACATGGAGCCGAAGGCCATCCGACAGAAAAGATCATAGCTGTCGGCAGAATTTGAATACGTGGCGAAGGTAAAAAGGGTCAGGAGGAAGAAGGCAAGCAACAGGCCGTAAAGCGCCCCGGTACCGACCTCCCCGGTAATAATGGTCGCAAAGAGCGGCAGGGGGAGGATGACATCAAGCAGGATTCGCTGCAGGGGGGAAAACCGCTGGCCGCCGGCCATCCGCACATATTCATCGGTGGCCCAGACAGCAACGACGGCGATAACCACCGAAAACAGGGTGATAGAGCCTTTGAAAAGGAGAAAAAACCAACAGAGCGCGATCAGAATTCCGGGCAGGACTCGTTTCATCAATGACTCTTTTTGAGTTGGGCTCCTGTGCGCCCAAACCTTCGCTCTCGTTTCTGGAAATCGGCGATCGCCTTCAGGAAGATGTCCCTACGGAAATCGGGCCACATTACGTCAGTGAAATATATCTCGGCGTAGGACAGTTGCCACAGCAGAAAATTCGACAATCTGGCCTCTCCTCCAGTCCGGATCAACAGGTCGGGATCGGGCAGGTCAGCAGTGTAGAGACAGGAATTGACCTGCTCGACGGTGATCTCCGAAGGCTTCACCCGACCGGCGACACATTCCTCAGCCAGCAGGCGGACAGCCCTGGTAATCTCGTCCCGGGCTCCATAACTCAAGGCCAGGTTGAGTGTCATCTCCGTATTGGAGGAAGTTTTGGCAATGGAGTCCAGCAGGGTTTCTCTGACCCCTTGTGGAAGTTTATCCATCTCGCCGATGCATGATAGCCGTATGCCGTTTTTCTGCATCCGCGACAACTCGGAAACAAGAAATTTCTTCAGGATCGTCATCAGTCCGGAAACTTCCTGCACCGGTCTGTTCCAGTTTTCGGACGAAAAAGCGTAGAGGGTCAGTACCTGGATCCCAAGTTCCCGTGCGGCTTCGACAATCTCACGGACCGAATCTGCTCCGGCCTTGTGACCGAACAGGCGGGGTTCGTGTCTCATCTCTGCCCACCTGCCATTGCCATCCATGATGATCGCAACATGCCGGGGCAGACGATTGAGATCGACGGCTGAATCCTTGGGCATAGATATATTCGTACCCCGCCAGGTAGTGGTACCGGATAGGTTTCAGAGGCTGGAATCGTCTGACCAGTCAGACCTCCATCACTTCCTTTTCTTTTGAGGCGGTAACCTCGTCGATCTTCTTGATGGTACTGTCGGTTTCGTGCTGGGCTTCTTCCTGGAGTTTGAAAAGATCGTCCTCGGAAATTGCCTTGTCTTTCTTCAACTTTTTCAGAACATCAAGAGTATCCCGGCGAATATTGCGCACCGCCACACGGTATTCCTCGGCAACTTTCTTGACCTGCTTGACGATGTCCTTGCGACGCTCTTCCGTCAGTTGCGGGATATTCAGCCGGATGACCTTACCGTCACTGGCGGGGGTGAGACCGATATCCGATTTGAGTATCGCTTTTTCGATCGCCGGCAGAGTCTGTGGATCCCATGGCTGGATGGCGATGGTCCTGCTTTCCGGGATCGTCAGAGAACCAACTTGATTCAAGGGCATATGACTGCCATACACCGCTACGGTGATTCCATCGAGAAGCCCAAGAGAAGCGCGTCCGGTACGAACCTTGGACAACTCGGCCTTGAAGGCCTCCACACTCTTCTCCATCTTCTCGGCCATTTCAAAAATTACTTCGTGCATACCGCCCTCCCGTTACCCCAGGATCTTCGGAATTTTTCGTGAACTGATCAGGGTTCCGACCATTTCCCCGCAAACGGCCCTCCGGATATTGCCAGGGACATTCATGTTCAGGACCATGATGGGTTTATCGTCGTCCATCGCCAGCGCGATTCCCGCCGCATCCATCACCGCAAGACCTCTGCCGAGCACCTCTGAATAAGTGAGATGATCATACTTGACCGCGTCCGGTTCGCGGACCGGATCCTTGTCATAAACCCCATCCACCTTCGTTGCCTTGATGATGATATCGGCATCGATCTCGAGTGCTCGCAGCACACCGGCGGAATCGGTTGTGAAATAAGGGTTGCCGGTACCGGCCGCAAAGATGACCACCCTGCCTTTTTCAAGATGCCGGGTAGCCCTCCTCCGGATATACGGTTCACAGACGGATTGCATGGGAATGGCCGACATGACCCGGGTGATGACATCCATCCGTTCGAGCGCATCCTGCATCGCCAGACTGTTCATGACGGTGGCGAGCATTCCCATGTTGTCGGCAGTTGTCCTGTCCATGCCTTTGCTGGCTCCGGCAACACCACGGAAGATGTTGCCGGCACCGATGACAAGTCCGGGTTCGACCCCCATCCTGACAATTTCTTTGACTTCAGCCGCAACGAATTCAAGGACCGAGGTGTTGATGCCGAAAGCATCCTCACCCATCAGAGCTTCACCGCTCAATTTGAGCAGGATCCTCTTATACTGTAACGGCATGCGGAGCTCCTTGTCTGTTGTGCGTCTTCCCCCGGAGAGGAAAGACTGTTTCAAGAAATGATAATTGGACGACGAGGCCTGAAATTACTCGACTCCTACCTGAAAACGGGCAAAGCGCTTGATCGAGATATTCTCCCCCATCTTGCCGACAACCTCGTTGAGCAGATCCTGAATACTGAGATCAGGATTCTTGACATACTTCTGCTCGAGAAGGCAGACCTCGGCCAGGAATTTTTCAATCTTGCCGGCAACCATTTTCTCGGCGATATTGGCAGGCTTGCCTGAATCGATCGCCTGCTGAATATAGATGCCCTTTTCCCGGGTCAGTACGGATTCGGGCACCTCATCGCGGGAAATCGAGACCGGATTGGTGGCTGCAATATGCATGGCCACATCGCGGGCGAACTCACGGAACGCATCGGTCTTGGCGACAAAATCGGTCTCACACCCGAGCTCCACCATGACTCCGAGTTTCCCTCCGGCGTGGATATACGTCTCGATGACGCCCTCGCTCGTCGCCCGACCGGCTCTTTTCGCGGCCACGGCAAGGCCTTTCTGACGGAGCAGGTCAACAGCCTTTTCCATATCGCCATCCGTCTCGGTCAGCGCCTTTTTACAATCCATCATCCCTGCGGCGGTCTTATCGCGCAGATCTTTCACCATCTGGCTGGTTATGTTCATACGAACCTCCTCAATAGCAACGCATTCGCGTCTTATCTTTTTCGATTCATTTGACTGTAGAAACGAGTACAAGCGATAAATTCCTCTCCATCAGACAATAAAAAGGGGCTGTCACAGGACGCCCCTTTTTATTCATATCAGAACTTCAGCAGATCTCCGGTTAAGGAGAAAGTGAAGTTCACTGTTCATCCGAGGCGTTGTCTTCGATGAAGTCGACCCCACTGTCGTTGACGGCTGCCGCCATGGCCTCCTCGGAGGCATTGTCCCCTTCCCGTTCGGCCTGGCCGCGAAGGATGGCCTCGGCGACATAGGAACTGACAAGCCTGATCGATCGAATTGCATCATCGTTGCCGGGGATCAGATAGTCGATTCCATCCGGATCGCAGTTGGTGTCTGCTACAGCAACTACCGGGATGTTCAGCTTTTTGGCCTCGGTAATGGCTATCGACTCTTTTCGAGGATCGATGACGAAAATGACGCTCGGAAGATTCCTCATGTCCTTGATTCCGCCAACGTTGCGCTCCAGTTTGATCCGCTCTTTCTCCATCAGCAGGATCTCTTTTTTGGGAAATCTATTAATCGAGCCATCCGCCTGCATCGACTCGATGGCCTTCAGACGCTCGATACTGCGCTTGATCGTCTGAAAATTCGTCAACATTCCCCCAAGCCAACGGTGATCGATATAGAACATTCCACATCGTCGCGCCTCTTCACTGATAATCGACTGGGCCTGGCGCTTGGTACCGACAAAGAGAATGGTTCCTCCCTTTATCACTTCCTGGGTCACAAAATTACAGGCTTTATCAAAGAGTTTTTTTGTCAGATCAAGGTTGATGATATAGATGCCGTTTCGTGGCCCGTAGATATAGGGCTTCATCTTCGGATTCCAGCGCCTGGTCTGATGCCCGAAGTGAAGTCCTGCCTGCAGCATGTCTCTTACTGTCGCACTTGCCATTATTCCTCCATTTTTTCCTGGTTTGGCCTCCATCTTCTCTTGATCATCGGCGAAGCGAATTTCAATTTTCCACCAGCGACGATGACACCAGTACTTATCACGAAGATGTGTGTTAAAAAAATTAACGGTAGAAAAACCGCCCTAAAAACAACCCTGTTCTATACCATACGTCGCCATAAATGGCAACTCCACAATTTCGGTTGAGTTTCTACACACTTCTATCTTTTAATGAGTGATGATCTTCCTGTTAGGAACAATTTCAGCCACTCAAATCCGAATTTCATCAGATCGATATCATTATCAGCGATATTTTTCCTGGATTCCTTGGAAATAGCAAACTGATCGACCATCTTCCTTTCTTCAACCATTGCACGAAAACGATCGATATCATAGCAAACCATAAAGGCGAGTTGCTGTCTCATTCCGGCTTGATCTTCACCCTGCCAGGGATTTTCGGAAAATATGGTATCGATCTCCGTCCACAACTCATTCATGACATTATATTCGTGCAGACGTTGATCTCGAATCCACTCCCGCACTGAATAGCTGACTGTCTCGCGATGCCCCAGACAATAAGGATGCTTTACCAGGAAATAGTATTCTCTGGCTCCCCGCTTGTCAGGACGTCTGTCCACTGCGCGCTCCAGCGGATACATGCGGCAGGCAGAAGGCCGATCATGGTAAACGCTACAGCCAACCGGCGCCAGGAAAGGACATGCCCTGTCAGTATCATCATTGACTCGGAGCATGACCGTGGGAAAATGAGGATTGTCGCCCTGAACCACTCGCGCATATCGCTGGAGAAAGATTGATGATTCCATGCGCAATACAGTTTTCAGCCGAATGATATCGTAGGGGTAGAGTATCAAATCGACATTCTTGCAGCAGGTGGTAAAACACTTAATGCCGGGAAAGCAGGAAAATGTAAAACGGCTTTCGCCAAGTGGCTGCATTCCCGCAGGAAACGATTTCTTATCGGCCATTACAATCCACAACTGAGATAATCAATAAAAAAAGGCTGACTGAAATGGTTTTCAGGCAGCCTTGTCTCACATGAGAACGGAAAGAATCTAATTTTCTTTCTCTACTTTCTCTATTTTTTCCTGATATCCAACGAGTTCGATGATCGCCATTTGCGCTGCATCCCCTTGTCGTACTCCGGTCAACAGAATACGCGTATAGCCGCCGGCGCGGTCGGCGAACTGCGACTGAATGGTTGTGAAAAGTTTTTCCACAACGCCTTTACTCCGAATGTACCCAAGAGCCTGCCGCCGCGCATGCTGGTCCCCTCGTTTGGCAAGGGTGATCATCTTCTCAGCTATAGGTCTTAATTCCTTGGCTTTTTCTTTCGTCGTAGTTATGCGCTCGTGCTCAAACAGCGACGTGACCATATTCCTCAACATGGCCTCTCGATGCGAACTGGTGCGTCCGAGTTTTCTACCTGAGTTATTATGTCTCATATCTCTTTCCTTCGGCTTCTTTCCAGGATTTAACCAGGAGTATTGACTTTTAAATTAAAATATATCGAAACAGAAGGCTCATTGCCCCTGATCCTCTTTCTTTTCACGCACTGGAGGTGGAGCCCAGTTTTCAAATTTCATTCCGAGAGTCAAATCCATTTCTGCAAGTAACGCTTTTATTTCGTTAAGGGATTTTCTTCCGAAGTTCTTGGTTTTGAGCATTTCCTGATCGGTTTTCTGAGCCAGATCGCCAATAAAATTAATCTCTGCATTTTTCAAACAATTCGCCGATCTTACCGAAAGCTCTAGATCCTCAACCGGTTTATCAAGATATGGATTCAACGGAACCGGTGGGCCAACGATAACATTGACATCAGGTTCCGCCTTGTCTTCATCGAAGTTAATAAAAATAGTCAATTGATCTTTCAATATCTTCGCCGCATATGCCAGGGCGTTTTCAGGACGAACACTGCCGTCAGTTTCGATTTCAATTGTCAATTTATCGTAATCGGTCTGTTGTCCAACCCTTGCCTGAGACACGACATACTGAATCTTCTTTACAGGAGTGAATATGGCATCAATCGGAATCTGCCCGACTGCCAGATTTTCTTTTTCCTGTTTTTCAGCGGGCTGATATCCCTTTCCCCACTCAATAGTCAATTCAGCATGAAAGGTTGTTTCTCCAGTAACTGTACATATGATATGATCAGGATTCATGATCTCTACAGCACTGGACCCCGTTATATCCCCTGCGACAACCTTGCCCGGACCAGTCTTATCGATATACACCTTCTGCGAGTCAATGGTGTTGAGTTTGATCCGTATCTGTTTGATATTCAGTATGATCTCACTGACATCCTCCATCACATCCTTCATGGAGGTAAACTCGTGCAGCGCTCCTTCGATTTTTACCGTGGTGATTGCCGCGCCCTGAATGGATGAAAGCAGAATTCTCCTCAAAGAGTTGCCAATGGTGGATGCAAAACCTCGCTCGAGTGGTTGACATATAAATTTCCCATACGTTTCGGTATGTTTTGATTTATCAACTTCAAGCTTTTCAGGCTTTATTAGCTCATGCCAATTCCGGTAGAATGGAAGTTTTTCGTCGGTGGCCTGGGTCATATATTTCCCTTGTTGCGCAATATTTCCGCAGAATAAAATGTAAAAATCACGAAGAACAGCCTATATGCCAGTTCATCGTGGTCGAGGAGAAGAAGTCCAAAGGAGCAATTTTCATTTTAGAAAAGTGCTCCTTGTTTCTTTGTTATTTAGAATACAATTCTACGATCAGATGTTCCTGAATAGGCAGAGTCAATTCTTCACGGTTCGGCAGAGTTTTGACCTTGGCCTTGACATTGTCTTTATCAAACTCGAGCCAACTTGGCACACCTCTCCTCGCTACAGTCTCCAGATTTTCCACAACCAGACTGTTGGTTTTGCTTTTTTCCTTTAATGTTATTTCGTCTCCGACAGAAACCATAAACGAAGGTATGTTGACCTTCCTGCCATTGACGATAACATGCTTGTGCCTAACCAATTGTCTTGCCTGATTTCTTGATGATGCCATACCAAGCCTGAAAATCGTACTATCAAGTCTTCTTTCCAGCAGAACCAGAAGATTCTCGCCTGTAACGCCTTTCTGCCGTTCAGCACGTTCGAAGGTGAGGCGGAATTGACCTTCCACCATCCCATACATGCTCTTCACCTTCTGTTTTTCACGTAACTGCACAGCATAATCGGAAAGCTTCTTGAATTTTGACTGACCATGTTGACCTGGACCAAAAGCTCTCCTTTCAAAGGCGCATTTGTCTGAGTAGCACCTATCACCTTTAAGGTACAGTTTCAAATTTTCACGCCTGCAAATCCGGCAAGCTGGGCCTATATTTCTAGCCAATTTTGGCCTCCATTAATGTAATATTACGTATGAAGTAAATCCCGATCAAACACGCCGGCGCTTGGGAGGTTTGCAGCCGTTGTGCGGCACAGGGGTCACGTCATAAATACGACTCACTTCAAACCCGGTATTCACAAGCGCACGTAAAGCTGCCTCTCTTCCTGGCCCGGGGCCTTTCACTTTTACTTCGACTTTTCGCATTCCAAAATCTGATGCCTTTTTGGCAGCATCCGCCACCGCGTTCTGGGCTGCAAATGGAGTGCTTTTTCTTGACCCCTTGAAACCAAGTACTCCGGCACTGCACCAGGATATGACGTTACCCAGCTTATCGGTTATTGTTACTATGGTATTATTGAACGTAGAGTAGATAAAAACTACGCCCTCAGGGATATTTTTCTTTACCTTTTTTTTCACTCGTGCCTCAGCACGTTTTGCTCCTGCCATTTTTATACCATCCGATTGTTATTATTTTCGGCGGGCTGCTGCACCGCGACGTGGACCTTTTCGTGTCCTGGCATTGGTTTTGGTTCTTTGTCCACGGCAAGGCAATCCAGCCCTGTGCCTTCGTCCCCTGTAGCAGCCAAGATCCGTGAGTCTCTTTATGTCCATCGAGACTTCTCGACGAAGATCACCTTCCACAACAAACTCTTCTTCGATAACCTTACGGATGCGATTGACATCGTCGGCATCCAGATCATCACTGTTCATCGTGTAGGGAAGGTCAACTTTATCAAGAATAGTCCTCGCTGAGGTTAGACCAATACCGTGGATGTACGTCAATGCACGATCAATATGTTTGTTTTTTGGAAGGTCAATTCCTGCTATCCGAGCCAATGTCTATCTCCTTAAAAGATATAAGAAAACTATATAGCGAAACTCGATCATCCCTGCTTCTGTTTATGTTTCTTAACCTTACAGGAAACACGAACTATACCGTTTCGTTTGAATATCTTACAGTCGCTACAAATTTTTTTTACCGATGAACGTACTTTCATAACATTCAGACTCTCTATTTTTTCTTTTTGGCATTTTTTGCCCTGAACGTAACCCTGCCTCTCGTGAGATCATAGGGGGAAAGCTCGATAGTCACCCGGTCACCGGGCAGGATCTTGATAAAATGCATACGCATCTTCCCAGAAATATGAGCGAGAACTTTATGACCATTATCCAATTCGACGCGAAACATCGCATTCGGCAGTGGTTCAATAATAGTACCTTCGACCTCAATAGCCTCTTCTTTAGCCATGGACTCTCCTGGAAATAAATTTTTTCTCGAAAACAGGAGATATTAATCTATTTTCTTGCAAAAGAGAAGCAATTTTTATTCTAGTCATTCCTACGACTCAACACGATTGGACCATCTTCAGTCACAGCCACCGAATGTTCAAAATGAGCGGACGGTTTGCCATCTGCCGTTACGACTGTCCAGCCATCACGAAGAACCTTCACTTTTGACGTGCCCTGGTTTACCATCGGTTCTATCGCCAGAACCATTCCAGGGACCAATCTTGGCGAATGATCTGCCTGATGAAAATTGGGTATTTCAGGCCCCTCGTGAAGAGAGGTGCCGATGCCATGTCCAACGAACTGACGGACGACGGAGAAACCAAGCTTTTCGACATATTCCTGTACAGTAATCGAGATATCATCAACCCTGTTGCCGACGACGGCCTTTTCGATAGCCATCTCCAATGACTCTTCGGTAGCCTGGAGGAGCTTTTCTTCATTCTGTGAGATCTTGCCAACAGGTACCGTTATCGCCGAATCACCGTAATATCCTTTGTACCTGACGCCAAAATCCAAAGAGATGATATCCCCTTTTTTCAGCTTATGTTTCCGTGAAGGGATACCGTGCACTACCACTTCATTTATGGATGTACACAAGCTGCCCGGGAAACCTCGATAGCCCTTGAATGCTGGTACCGCATTTTTCGTTTTACAAAAATCCTCGGCTACCCGGTCGAGCTCCAAGGTTGTCACACCAGGCGCGATCATCTCTTGCAGCAGTGTTAAGGTCTCGGCAACGATCCGGTTTGCTTCGAGCATGATCATAATTTCATCATGGCTCTTCACAACGATGGACTTGCCGCTATTGTGCCCGGTCATAAACACACTTACTTCCTGCCCCGAATTCGACCTTGCTTCATGAAGCCTTCGTAATTTCTCATAACGAGATGAGATTCAATCTGAGCGATGGTATCAATCGCAACGCCGACTACGATGAGCAAAGCCGTTCCCCCAAAATAAAACGGGATATTGAATTTCGAAATCAGAACGGTAGGAAGTACACAAATCGTACTCAGATAGATGGCGCCCACCACGGTTATACGCGTCAGGATTCTGTCGATGAATTCTGCGGTCTTCTTGCCTGGCCTGATACCGGGAATAAAGCCACCATTCTTCTTGAGATTTTCAGCGACATCATCGGGCTTGAAAGTCACTGCAGTATAGAAAAAACAAAAGAACACGATCATTACAATATACAGCAGATAGTATAGCGGGTGCCCTGGGCTCATCATCGCCGAGGCTCTTTGTACCCACTCAACCTGGACAAACTGCCCTATCGTGCCGGGAAACATCATGATCGATGAAGCGAAAATGGGCGGAATTACACCAGACACATTAATTTTTAAAGGCAAATGGGTGCTTTGCCCCCCATAGACCTTTTTTCCAACAACTCTTTTGGCGTACTGTATCGGGATTCTTCGCTGCGACGTTTCGAAGAAAACTACCAACGCCATTATGACGAACATGAAGGCAAGCAGAAACGGGACAAAGAATACGGTGATCTCTCCGGCTTTGATAAGCTGGATGGAATTGACTATTGCGGAAGGTCCACGCGCTACGATACCGGCAAAAATTATCAGTGATATACCGTTCCCAATCCCCCTCTCCGTCATCTGCTCACCGAGCCACATGATGAAGGCGGTTCCCGATGTCAGTGTGAGCATCGTCATGAGTTTAAACTCTATACCCGGCTGCAGGACGATCGCCTCTCCACCGGGCCCGGCCATACCTTGAAGACCAACGGCGATAAACGTACCCTGTACTATGCTTAACAGTACCGTTCCGTAACGAGTATACTGGGTAATTTTCCGTTGTCCCGACTCACCTTCCTTCTTCAACGCTTCAAGTTGCGGGACGACAACAGTCAAGAGTTGAATAATGATCGACGCGCTGATATATGGCATGATTCCCAGCGCAAATATGGAGAAATTTTCCAAAGCCCCGCCGGAAAACATGTTGAACATCCCGAAAAGCGTTCCACCATTCTTTTCGAAAAAGGCTGCCAGTGCATCTCCATTAATTCCAGGCGTTGGAATCTCCACCCCGACCCGATATACGGCAAGCATGATCAGTGTAAACAGAATCCGCTTACGTAACTCAGGTATGTTGGCAGCCCTTTGTAATCCACTCATTCGTCTTTCCTGTAAAAAACCTCAGAAATTTGTATCCATCAACTTCGCGGAGGAGTCAATAAGGAGGACACAGTCATTTTTCTCCCTGACCGCTTATTCCTCTACCAAGACGACCTTACCTCCAGCATTCTCTATCTGAGTCTTCGCCTGCGCACTCACCTTGTCGACCTTTACTGTTACAGCCTTCGTTATTTCACCATTTGCCAGGATCTTAACCAAACTTCCTTTGGATACGATGCCGGCTTGGACCAATTTAGTGGTGTCGATTTCGGTGTTGGCCTCGAACTTGTCCAATTGGCTCAACGAAACGATTTCACATAATTTTGCATGTATGTTGGTAAATCCCCGCTTCGGCAGGCGTCGATACAATGGCATCTGACCGCCTTCGAAACCAGGTTTTATCCCGGAACCGGAACGTGCCTTGAATCCTTTGTGGCCTCTGCCTGCGGTCTTACCATGTCCTGACCCCGGTCCACGACCAACCCGTTTTTTTTGCTTGGTTGAACCTTCCTGCGGCGATAAATTGGCAAGCGTTATCATCTTATACCTCTTCTATCCGAACGAGATGATTGACCTTAGCGAGCATTCCCCTCAACTCCGGTGTATTTTTTCTCGTCACTCTTTTATTGAGTTTGGTCAACCCTAAGCCAATCAAAGTGGCCCGTATTTTCTCAGTACTGCCGATACCGCTTCTGACCATGGTAAAAGTAATTGTCTCTGCCATTTTGTTACCTTATCTATAATAATTCACAAAAATCTTATTTCATTCCGGGGCAACAGAACTCACCCATCCTGTTGGTTGGGCCTATGCCTGAATCTCTTCGACACTTTTACCACGCAGTGCAGCAATAGCCTTAACGGAGCGTAATGAACGCAGACCATCGAGGGTTGCTTTTACCATATTATGAGGATTGTGAGAGCCGAGACATTTTGTCAGAATGTTTGAAACCCCTGCCGCCTCGAGCACTGCCCGCACTGGACCGCCAGCGATGAGTCCGGTGCCATCGGAAGCAGGTTTGAGCATTACCTTCCCGGCTCCATATGTTCCAACAATCTCATGAGGAATAGAAGAGGTTGTCAATGATACCACGCTCATGTCCTTTCTGGCTTTCTCAACTCCCTTGCGAATAGCTTCAGGAACCTGATTGGCCTTGCCGAGACCGTATCCGACCTTTCCCTTTCCATCACCGACAACGACAATCGCGCTGAAGCTGAAACGACGGCCGCCCTTTACTACCTTGGCTACCCGATTGATGAACACTATTTTTTCTATCAGTTCCTCAGTATTTTCACTCTTGGAACGCTTAAACTCAGACAAGGGACACCCCCATATGTAGAAATAACATTAAAAAATTAATCCGCCTTCCCGAGCTCCCTCAGAGAGAGATTTGACACGACCGTGATATATGTACCCACCCCGATCGAAGACAACCTTCTCTATGCCAGCAGCCCTTGCCCGTTCTGCGAGTATATATCCTACCATCTTGGCTGCCGCGGATTTCCCTTTCACGTCATCGCCAGGCGAGTATCCCTTATCAATTGTCGACATGGCGATCAGGGTCTTCCCTGTCGCATCATTGATAATCTGCGCATAAATATGCTTGTTGCTTTTGAAGACTCTCAGGCGCGGTCTTTCAATCGTACCGGCAATCTTTTTACGAATCCGACTGATCCTCTTCGCCCTGGCCGTGATTTTTAAATTCGTCTTCGCCATAATAATATTCCATCAAAAAGTAAATGGTTGTAAACAGCCAACCTTATTTCTTAGAACCTGATTTACCAACTTTTCTGACAATATGCTCGCCATCATAGCGGATGCCCTTGCCCTTGTAGGGTTCCGGCTTCCTCACCTGTCGAATTTTCGCTGCAATAAGCCCGAGCAATTCCTTGTCGATCGATTCCAAAACGATCCGGTTATTCCCTTCTATCGATGCTGTAACAGCACTCGGGACGGCAAATTCGACCGGACTTGAATAACCGACATTCAGAGTAAGATTGTTGCCGGCGACGTTGGCCTTGTAACCAACACCTTCAATGAGCAAAACTTTTTTAAACCCTTCTTCAACACCGACCACCATGTTATTGACCAGACTCCTGGTCAATCCCCGGAAGGCGTTGACGGTTTTACCCTCGGTTTTGTTGTTGATGTTAATGACATTGTCCTCACAGACAACTTCAATCTCAGGCTGAATGGTTCTCACCAGTCTGCCCTTCTTCCCGGTCACCGTAATCAGCTGTCCGCTGATTTCGACCTTAACACCGGCGGGTACTGTAATTGGTTGCTTCCCTATCCGAGACATTCGTCAATTCCTCCAATTTCTGCGAAAATTACCACACTTCACAGAGTATCTCTCCGCCAGTGTTCAAAGTCCTTGCGGCTTTATCGGTAACAATGCCTTTCGATGTGCTGATGATAGAGATGCCAAGACCGTTCAAAACGGTAGGCACTTCGTTCGCCTTGGCATATCGCCTCAGTCCGGGTTTACTGACACGTTTGATACCCGTAATAACCGACTCCCGGTTCGGACCGTATTTCAGATCTATAGTCAAAGTGCCCTGAGGGCCTGACTGTGAAATACGATAATCGCGAATGAAGCCTTCCTCTTTCAATACTCGAGCAATATCTACTTTAACATTTGATTTGGGCATTTCAACATGGTCAAATTTCACCATCGTTGCATTGCGTATCCTGGTCAGCATATCTGCCAGGGGGTCGCTCATGGACATAGCGAACACTCCTTCATTTTTTCTGAATTATCGACTGTAAACCGGAGACCACTTCCTACCAGCTGGACTTCGTCACACCAGTGATTTCTCCGCTTGACGCCAACTTCCGAAAGCAGATTCTGCATATCCCGAACTTCCGGATAAATGAACGGGGACGACCACACA
>Ga0209066_10001900_pt1 | contig 26658 bp, 23 predicted proteins | sample All_14_2_FD_187198 | JGI IMG/M metagenome (GOLD analysis project Ga0209066, IMG submission 187198) | Freshwater microbial communities in response to fracking from Pennsylvania, USA - Allegheny Zone_MetaG_DW_15 (SPAdes) (version 2) ...
TGGCGGATCAGGTTGGCCAGCGCCGAGTTGGCCACGCCCGCGGTGCAGGCGTAGGCGCTGGGCTCGAAACCGTAGTGGCCGCCAATGGCCACCAGGCGCGAGCCTTTGACCAGGTGCGCATCCACCGCGCGCACCAGGCGCAGCATGCCGCCCACCTTGATGTTCACGGCGTCGACCACCGCCGAGGTGGGCGCGGTCAGCACCCCGCCGGCCGTGGCCACGCCGGCGCCCTGCACCACCATGCGCACGGGGGCGTCCAGGCTGGCGCGGATGGCGTCAATGGCGCTGTCATCGCCGATGTTGGCCACACAGGCCTGCACGCCGGGCGTGCTGCTGACCAGCGAGGCCAGCGCATCGGCCGTGCGCGCCACGGCCACCACCTTCAAGCCGGCGGCCACCAGCCGCTGCGTGATCACGACGCCCATGGCGCCGGTGCTGCCGACGACGACCGCGATTTCCTTCTGCGACATCGCACTCACCTCAGGCAGCTTTGACGACATCTTTCAACAGGCCGCGTTCCTTGGCCATCGTCATCGCCGTGTCTTCAATCATGTCTTCCTGGCCGCCGATCATCTTCTTGCGGCCCAGCTCGACCAGGATGTCGCGCGCCGGCACGCCAAAGCGCTTTTCGCAACGCTTGGCATGCAGCAGGAAGGTGGAGTACACGCCGGCAAAGCCCAGCGTCAGCGAGTCGCGGTCGACACGCACCATGTGTTCCATCATCGGCACGATGATGTCTTCGGCCACGTCCATCAGCTTGAACAGATCGACACCGGTTTCGATGCCCATGCGGTCACACACGGCCAGGAAGACCTCCAGCGGCGTGTTGCCCGCGCCCGCGCCCAGGCCGGCCACCGAGCCGTCGATGCGGCTAGCACCGGCGGCGATGGCGGCGATGGAGTTGGAGATGCCCAGGCCCATGTTGTGGTGGCCGTGGAAGCCGATCTCGGTTTCCGGCTTGAGCACGTCGCGCAGGGCCTGCACGCGGGCGGTCACGTCATCGGGCAGCATGAAGCCGGCCGAGTCGGTGATGTACACCGTCTGGGCGCCGTAGCTTTCCATCATCTTGCCCTGCTGGGCCAGGCCTTCGGGCGTGTTCAGATGGGCCATCATCAGGAAGCCGGTGGTGTCCATGCCCAGCTTGCGCGCAAAGGCGATGTGCTGGGGTGAGGTATCCGCCTCGGTGCAATGCGTGGCCACGTGCACGCTGCGGGCGCCGCATTCGTAGGCCGACTGCAGCTCTTTCATCGTGCCCAGGCCAGGGATCAGCAGCACCGACACCTTGGTCTGCTTCATCTTCGGGCACACGGCCAGCAGGTACTCTTCGTTGCTGGCCAGCGCAAAGCCGTGCTGCAGCGAGTTGCCACCCATACCGGCGCCGTGGCTCACCTGGATCATCGGCACACCGGCGGCGTCCAGCGCCGTAGCCACCTTCACCATTTGTTCAACCGAGATCTGTTCGCGCTTGGCATGCATGCCGTCGCGCAGGCACATGTCGTGCAGCACGACCTTGCGGCCCTTGAGGTTCGTGGTCATGAGGTGTGTTCCTTCAATCAGCTTCAGGCAGCGGCCAAAGGCTTGAGCGTGATCTTGCCGTTGAGGATTTCCTCGGCAAACATCTCGGCGGTGCGGCAGGCGGCCGCGGTCATGATGTCCAGGTTGCCGGCGTACTTGGGCAGGTAATCGCCCAGGCCTTCAACTTCCATGAAGACAGCCACGCGCTTGCCGTCAAACAGCGGGCCGTTCACCAGCTTGTAGCCGGGCACGTACTTCTTCACCTCTTCGATCATGGCCAGCACCGAATCGATGATCTTGGCTTGATCAGGCTCGGTCTCGCACAGGCAGTTGATCGTGTTGCGCATGATCATCGGCGGCTCAGCCGGGTTGATGATGGCCAGCGCCTTGCCGCGCTTGGCGCCACCCACCTTGACGATGGCGTTGGAGGTGGTGAAGGTGAACTCGTCGAGGTTGGCGCGGGTGCCCGGGCCGATCGACTTGGAGGCCAGGCTGGCCACGATCTCGCCGTACGCCACCGTCTGCACGCGGGCAATGGCGTTCACGATGGGGATCGTGGCCTGGCCGGCGCAGGAGATCATGTTGACGTTCATCTCCAGCTTGTCCGCGTGCGCCTTCAGGTTCACGGGCGGTACGCACAAGGGGCCGATGGCTGCGGGCGTCAGGTCGATCATCAGCACGCCCAGCTCGTTGAGCTTGCGCGAGTTTTCAGCGTGCACATAGGCACTGGTGGCATCAAAGGCGATCTGGATGCCGTCTTCCAGCACATGGGGCAGCAGGCCGTCCACGCCTTCGGCGGTGGTCTTCAGGCCCATGCTGCGGGCGCGTTCCAGGCCTTCAGAGGCCGGGTCGATGCCCACCATCCACACCGGCTCCAGCACGGGGCTGCGCTGGATCTTGTAGATGAGGTCGGTGCCGATGTTGCCCGAGCCGATCAGGGCGCACTTGATCTTCTTCATGAGAGGTCCTTCAATGTCATTCGGGCTTAGTCGGTCGGCTTGGCCGTTTCCTGCTTCTCGGCCGCGGACACACCGGCCACCGAGAATTCGTCAAGCTGGTGCTCGGTGATCAGGATGCGCACCGTGTTGATAGAGCAGTCCAGCGCGTCGGCAGCAGCCTTCGCCACGGCAGCCATCACGCGGCGCTTTTGCTCCGTCGTGCGGCCAACCATCATGTGCATTTCGATGATGGGCATGATTCGTCGTCTCCTTGGTTTCTCCCTCGCCCCTTTGGGGAGAGGGTTGGGGTGAGGGGCGCGCCAACAGCGCGTCTCGTGGTGTGCGCGGCCCTCACCCCTGCCCTCTCCCAGTGGGAGAGGGGGTTTAATCAGGCGAAGCGCACCGACAAGCTGCCCAGCGCTTGGTAACGCGCCAGGATCGTGTCGCCCGGCTTCACTGCCACGGCCTCGGTGATGCCACCGCTCATCACGAAGCTGCCTGCCGGAAGCGTTTCGCCCAGCTCGTACAGCACCTTCACCAACAGCGCCACGGCGTCGGCAGGATGGCCCATCACGGCCGCCGCGGCGCCCATGGTCACGGTCTCGCCGTTCTTTTCCATCACCACGCCCAGGCTGGGCAGATCCACATCCTGCGCATAGCGCGGGCGCCCCCCGGTCACAAAGCGGGCCGACGAGCCGTTGTCGGCCACCACGCTGGCCAGGTCGAACTTGAAGCCTGAAAAGCGCGAGTCAATGATCTCAATGGCCGGCAGCACGAAGTCAGTGGCGGCAAGCACTTCGTCGCGGCTGACGTTGGCGCCCGCCAGCGGCGCCTTGGTGACGAAGGCCACTTCGCATTCCACCCGCGGGTGCACCAGGTCATTGGTTTGCACCACCGAGCTTTCCGGGCGCGACATGTCGGCCATCAGGAAGCCGATGCTGGGCACGTTCACGCCCATCTGCACCATCTTCGCCTTGGACGTGAGCCCGGCCTTCCAGCCCACCTGCCGCACACCACGGGCCAGCCAGCGCTGGCGCAGCGCCATCTGCACGGCGTAGCCGTCATCCAGCGTCATGCCGGGGAAATCATCGGTCAGCTTGGGGATGGCCTTGGCATCGCGCTGGGCCGCTTCCACGCGGTCGGTCAGCGTGGCAATTTGTTCCGGGGTCAACGTGATGTTCACACCGCACTCCTTCCGTGGAAACGCGCGCGGCAGGTGCCGAGGCCGCCCACGGTGCACACCAATTCATCGCCATCGGTGACCGGCACCAACTGCGATTGCGAACCCGAGAGAATCACCTCACCCGCCTTGAACGGCAGGCCCAGCCGGCCCAGCGTGTTGGCCAGCCACACGACGGCATTGACCGGCGAGCCCTGCACCGCAGCGCCCACACCGGTGGAATGCAGCTCGCCGTTCTTCTGCAGCACCATGCCGGCCAGCGTGATGTCGAGCTTGCGCGGGTCGCCCTTGGCATCGCCCAGCAGGAACACGCCGCACGAGGCGTTGTCGGCCACGGTGTCCTGGATCTTGATCTTCCAGTCTTGAATGCGCGAATCGACGATCTCGAAACACGGCACCACGTAGTCGGTGGCGCGGATCACATCGGCCGCGGTGATGCCCGGGCCGATCAGGTCATGCTTGAGCACGAAGGCCAGCTCGGCTTCGGCCTTGGGCTGGATCAGCTGATTCAGATCGACACCGTCGCTCTCGGAGCGCACCATGCCTGAGGTGAGCTGGCCGAAATCGGGCTCGAACACGCCGAGGAAATCCTGCACCGGCTTGCTGGTGACGCCGATCTTCTTGCCAACGATGGTTTCACCCGCTTGAAGACGTCGGTTGATGAATCGCTGCTGAATCGCGTAGGCGTCAACGATGGTGATGCCAGGCTCGCGCTCCAGCAGGGGCGTGAGTACAGTGCGCTCGCGCCACGCCGCATAGAGGGCATCGCCGTGGCGCTCAATGGTGGTTGCATCCATGGTGTGTGCGGCCTCAGAGCTTGATGCAGACGTTTCGCAACTCGGTGTAGAACTCCAGCGAATGCACCCCGCCTTCACGACCGATGCCCGACTGTTTGGAGCCACCGAAGGGCGTGCGCAGATCCCGCAGGAACCAGCTGTTGACCCAGGTGATGCCCACTTCGATGCTTGCTGCCATGCGGTGTGCGCAGCCGAGGTTCTGCGTCCAGATGGTGGTCGACAGGCCGTAGCGGTTGTTGTTGGCCAGGGCGATCACTTCCTCTTCGCTGTCGAAGGGGCGGATGTGGCAGCACGGGCCAAAGATTTCTTCGCGCACCACCGAGGCGGTCTCGGGCAGGCCGGTCCAGATGGTGGGCTGCACCCAGGCGCCTTCGGCCAGGTCAGCCGGCATGTTGGGCACGCCGCCGCCGGTGACCAGCGTGGCGCCTTCTTCCACCGCTTTGGCGTAGTACGACAGCACCTTGGCCTTGTGCTCCTGGCTGATCAGCGGGCCGTAGTTGGAACCGGCATCGCTGGGACGGCCGTACTTCACTGCCTCGCAGCGCGCCTTCAGCGCCGCCACGAAGCGGTCGAAGATGGGGCGCTCCACGTAGACGCGCTCGGTGCCCAGGCACACCTGGCCGGTGTTCATGAAGGCCGAGCGGAAGATGCCTTCCACCGCGTCGTCAAAGTTGGCATCGGCGAACACGATGCCGGCGTTTTTGCCACCCAGCTCGAACGACACATCGCGGATGCCGTCAGCCGCCGCCTTCATGATGGCCGTGCCGGTGCGGGTCTCACCGGTGAAGGTGATGGCGTTGACGTCGTCATGGCGGGTGAGGCATTCACCGGCCGAATCAGGGCCGAAGCCATGCACCACGTTGTACACGCCCGGGGGCACGCCCACCGCGTTCATCACCTCGCCCAGCAGCGTGGCGGTGGCCGGGGTTTCTTCTGAAGGCTTGACGATCACGGTGTTGCCGCAAGCCAGCGCCGGGCCCACCTTCCAGGTCATCAGCAGGAACGGGGCATTCCAGGGGCTGATCACGCCCACCACGCCCTTGGGCTTGCGGATGGCGTAGTTCAGCGCGCCGCGGCCATCGGGGGTGTCGAGCTGGAAGCTCTCGGTGGGCACGTTCTTGACGACGTCGGCGAAGACCTTGAAGTTGGCCGCGCCGCGCGGCACGAAGGCGTGTGCAATCACATGGTGCGGCTGGCCGGTGTCGGCTTCTTCGGCGGCCACGAACTCGTCGAAGCGCTTGGTGATGCCATCGGCCACGGCATGCAGCATGGCGGTGCGCTGGTCCACCGTCATGCGGCCCCAGGGGCCGTTCAAGGCGGCCTTGGCGGCAGCCACGGCGGCATTGATTTCCTCTTGACCACCTTCGGCCACACGGCCAATCACGCGGTTGTCGGTGGGGGCGCGCTTGTCAAAGGCCCGGCCGTTGCGCGAAGCAACGAACTCACCGTTGATGAAATGCTTGAAATCTTGCAAGGTTGTCTCCGAGCCCGGTGGGTGCGAGCCATGTTGGAAGCTTGTTGAACTCAGTGTAGGAAGCCTCCCCAGGGGGGTCCAATACCTTTTGGCCCGAAGACCTCATACCCGGTGGGTATAGGTGCACCCCTTGGGCGACGGATTCGCCGTCGCCCGACCACCGTCAGGTCACGACGGTGAGGAAGGTCTCGTGCAGCTTGCGTTGCGGGAAGTCCAGCCCCTGGCCGAAGTTGTCGAAGCTCCAGGTCAACGGCTCGTAGTCCGGGTAGGGCTGGTAGCCGCCCATGAAGGTTTCGAAGCGGTTGCCGGAGGGATCCCATGCGTAGATGGTGCTGCCGCGGGTCACGCCGTGGCGGGTGGGGCCGATGTCCACCGCCACCTTGTTCATCGACATGATGTCGCCAGCGCGCTGCACCTTCTCCCAGCTTTCCAGCAGGAAAGAGCAGTGGTGCAGCTTGCCCGGCTCGGGGTACTCGGCAAAGGCGATGTCATGCACCTTGTGCGAGCACGACAGCCAGATGGCCAGGTTGCCGCTGCCATCGGGCGTCAACACGCGCTCGACCAGGTAGAAGCCCAGCACCTCGGTGAAGATCTTCTGCACCGCGGCCACGTTGGGGCCATAGAGCAGGCCGTGATCCAAACGCACCGGGGCGATGCCGTGTTCAGCGGCCGCGTTCCAGGGCATCGGGTTGAACGGGTCGATGCCGTTGCCCACGTGAGTCTTCTCGGCATAGAGCTCGATCTGGTGGCCCGAGGGCAGCTCGAAGCGCACGCGCTCACCGGTCTCCAGCATCTCGCCGGCGGGTATGCGCTCGGTGTGCAGGCCGTAGGCGCGCAGGTCTGAATCCAGCTTGGCCAGCGTGGCGGCGTCGCGCACCTTGAAGGCGAAGAAGTCGATGCCGGCCTTGTCGGCCTGGCGGATCAGAAAGCTGTTGTGGTCGCGCTCGTCCCAACACTTGAAGTAGACGCGGCCCTGCTTGTCACGGCCGGTCTCGACGAGGCCGAGCACATCGCGGTAGAACTTGACGCTTTCTTCGAGGTCCAGCACACGCACTTGGGCGTGACCAGGGCGCATGACGCCGGTGATGGCCATGGGGGGTCTCCTTGCTTGTGACACATGGCGGGCAATGCGCCCGCGGTGCGAAAGGTAGGAGAGGCCCCGCGCGCGATCCAATACCGTTGCGGCAGCCGGCCAATACGGCGCAGGTATCGCACTGCGCCTTCCTGATGTGCATCAATCAGCGTGTGGCGATGGCCCTGTAAGCGCAGGGCGGCCAAAGCACAAAAAACCCCGGCCACAGCCCTTCGGTAGCGCTAGCCGCCCCGGCGCCGTTCACCGCAACGGCGCAACCGAGTGGCTGTTTGCGGCGGATCAAGCTGGGATGAATCAGGCCGATCAGGCCGGCGATGCCGCCCCCGCGAGCCCCAGCAATCGCATTGCATTGGTCTTCAAGATGCGCTCGTGCACCGCCGGCTTGAAGCCGGCCTCGGCAAAGTCTTTCATCCAGCGCTCCGGGGTGATCAGCGGGTAGTCGCTGCCGAACAGCATGCGGTCTTTCAGCAGCGTGTTGGCGTACTGCACCAGCTGTGGCGGAAAGTACTTCGGGCTCCAGCCCGAGAGATCGATCCACACATTGGGCTTGTGCAGCGCCAGCGACAGCGCCTCGTCCTGCCACGGCCAGCTGGGGTGGGCGATGACGATCTGCATGTCAGGGAAGTCGATCGCGATGTCTTCCAGCAGCATCGGGTTCGAGTACTGCAGCTTCAACCCGCCGCCGCAGCGCATGCCCGAGCCCATGCCCGAATGACCGCTATGAAAGATCGCCGGCAGCCCGTATTCGGCCACCACTTCATAGATCGGCCAACCGGTGCGATCGGTCGGATCAAAGCCCTGCATGGTGGGGTGGAACTTGAAGCCGCGCACACCTTCTTCTTCAACCAGCCGGCGGGCCTCACGCGCGCCCATGCGGCCCTTGTGCGGGTCGATGCTGGCGAAGGCGATCATCATGTCGGCGTTCTGCCGCGCAGCTTCGGCGATCTCTTCGTTGGGGATGCGACGGCGGCCGGTTTGCGTCTCGGCATCCACGGTGAACATCACCAGGCCGAGCTTGCGCTCGCGGTAGTAGGCCACCGTCTCGGCGATGGTGGGCCGGCGGTCGGAGCCGAAGAAGCGATCGGCCGCACGGTCGAATTCCTCGCCGTAGGCATCGAAGGGGTTGCGGCATGACACCTCGGCATGCGTGTGCATGTCGATGGCGATGAGATCGGCCGTCTGCATGGGGGAAGACTTTCTCAGCGAGCGGTGTAGGCCAGCACCTGCGCCACGATGGCGTCGGCAAAGGCGGGGTCGTTGATGTGGCCCGGGTAGCGGGTGATGTGCTGGCCCGGCGGCATGGCGGCTTCCATGGCATCGGCAAACACGGGGCACAGTGACGGGTCGTGCAGGTAGCCCTCGGGGCTGTCGTGATGGGAGAACCCGGTGAGCGGCACCAGGAAGCTCACCGGCCCCTTGGCCTGGGCGATCAGGCCGCCCATGTGGCGGGCCAGTTTCTGCAGTTCCTCGGCTTCGGCACGCACGGCCGTGAGTGCGGCGTTGTGCACGTGGTAGCGCTTGCCGGGGAATTGCTGCTTGGCCAGGTCCAGCGGGCCCGAGACCATGAAGTCGGCATTGCCGGGGGCGAAGACCACCGGCACACCTTTTTCCAAAGCTGCCTTGGCGCGGTCCGGGCCGGCGCTGCACAGGCCGTTGTTCAGGAAGTCGTTGATCTCCACCAGCGAGGTGTCCACCACGGCGGCCACATCGCGCTCGCGCACGATCTGGTCGAGCGCCATGCCGCCGGTGCCCAGCGTGTGGAACACCATCACTTCGAAGCCCTTGGCTTCGAGCTGCTGGCGCACGCGCACCGTGCAGGCATCGATCACGCTGAGCGTGCTCATGGCGATCAGCGGCTTGGGCTCCACGCGCACCGGCGAATACTGCTTGGCCATTGCAGCCAAGGCGATGGCGGCATTGCGGAACACATCGCGGGTGATGCTGTTGAGCCCGGCGATGTCGCACACCGGGTTGAACATGATGATGTCCTTGGCACCGACGAAGGGCGTGGTGAAGCCCGAGGCCATCGTGGACACCATCACCTTGGGCAGGCCGTAGGGAAAGGCCTTCATCACCATGGTGGCCAGCGTGGTGCCCATCGAGCCTCCCACGCCGATGATGCCGCTGAAGCTCTGCTCGGCATGGCGCTGCAAGGCCGCCTTGATGGCGCCTTCAGTCATCACCCCCTGGCACTTGCCTTCATGGCGCAAATCACGCACCTGCTGGATGGTCTGGCCCGCGGCGGCGGCCACGGCTTCTGGCGGGATCTCCACGCTCGGGTCGGTGGAAACACGGATGCTGGCATCCAGGTGCACCACGTCCACACCTTCTGATTCGAGCACCTGACGGATGTAGTGCGCTTCCACCGCCTTGGTGTCGAGCGTGATGATCATCAGGACTTTGGGTTTGCTGCTCATGGTTTGTCTCCTGTTGGCGGCATTGTCAGTAACGAAGGGCGTTGGCCGGCACCTCTTGGGGCGCGCAGCCGTCAAGCGGTTATCGCATCACAGCCGGGCCAACAACTGGTCAATGCCCGACAGCGACAGGTGTGGCTGCCGCTCCGGCGGCAGCGCGGCAAAGCTCTCGGCCGTGCCCAGGCCGGTGTGTACGGCCACACTCACGGCGCCGGCACGGTGGGCCATGGGCAGCTCCAGCGTGGCATCGTCACCCACGATGGCCAGCGCGTTGCCAGGCACCCCGAGCCGGCCCACCACGCAGCGGATCGACGCGGGCGACGGCTTGCCCACGATGACGGCCCGGCGCCCCGTCACATTGCGCACCCCCGCCGACAAGGCGCCCGAGATGCCCACCGTGCGGCCCTCGCGGCTTGCCACGAAGGGCGCGGTCGAGGCGGTGTAGAAGGCCGCCCCGCCCCACACGGCGCGGGAGGCGGCTTCCAGGTCGGCCAGGCCGAAGTCGGGGTACCAGCTGATGAACACGGCGTCGGCATCATCAGCCCGTTGGGGCGCGCGCACCACCTCGAATCCGGCTTCTTCCAATGGCTGATACACCGCCTCGGTGGCCAGCACCAGCAGGCGGCGGTAGCCGCGGGTGCGGAAGTGGTCCACCGCCACGCTCACCGGGGTGAGTGTGCGTTGCTCATCGAAGTGCAGGCCCACGCTGGCCAGCGCCTTGCACAGCTCGGCCGGCGTCTTGGTGGTGCCATTGGTGAAGGCCGCGCAGGGCACGCCGCGCTCGCGCAGCAGGTTCACCACGTCGATGGCGCCGGGCAGCGGCTGGTAGCCGCTCAGGCGCTTGTCAGCCAGCGCCAGCGTGCCGTCGACGTCGAAGACGAAGCCTTGCACGCCGGCCAACAGCGGGTCAATCGACAAGGGTGTTTGTGGACGGGCGTTCATTGTCTCTCTGTGTTCTGATGCCGCATCGCGGCCTATTCGGGTCTTCCCTGGGGGCCTTAGAAGCCCTGCGAAAACGACTGACGGCGAGTGTTGATGCGAGCCCCGGTGGCGCGTTAGCATTGGTCCACAAGTTTTCTCCTGGTGAAAAGCTCGGCATGCGTGTCTACAAGGTCAAGACCATCCGCGCCCTCGATCGTGGGCTGGAAGTGTTGGCGGTGCTGCAGGCGTCCAAGGCCGCCACGCTGCACGAGTTGCACGTGGCCACCGCGTTGCCCAAGGCCACACTCACCCGCATCGTGGCCACGCTGGAAGCGCGCGGCATGATCTGGCAGCGCATTGCCGACAACGCCTACCTGCCCACGCACACACTGCTGCCGCGGGCCTCGCAGATCAACGACGAAAGCCACCTCGTGGAGGTGGCATCACCCGTGTTGGAGCGGCTGTGCCGCAAGGTGGACTGGCCCTCGGTGCTGGTGGTGCCGCGCTTGGATCACATGGAGGTGATCGAGACCAACAGCCCCAAGTCGTACTTCTCGCACATCCCGCTGGGGCCGATCGGTTTTCGGGTCAACATGCTGCGCTCGGCTTCCGGTCGGGCCTACCTGGCCTTCTGCGGTGAGGCCGAACGCGAGGCCGTACTGCAGCGTCTGCGCGCCTCCAGCGAACCGGGTAACTACCTGGCCCGTCGGCCGGCGATGGTGGAGCGCTTGCTCGAAGAAACCCGCCGCCTGGGCTATGGCCGGCGGGCGCAGGATTTTGGCGGCCACTTCGAGCTGTCGAGGCGCGAATCCGACGATGGCCGAGATTCGATCGCTGTACCGGTGATCGCCGGCACCGACGTGATCGCAGCCATCAACCTGACCTGGCTGCACAAGGTCAAGAGCGTCACGCAGATCGTCGACCTGCACCTGGACAGCCTCAAGGCCACTGCCGCGGAAATCGCCAAACGGCTGGCCCAGTAGACCGTGCCCACACCACTGCCGCGCCAGTCCTCCCGGGCGGCGCGCAACGGCTGCGCCGGCTCAGCGCGACAGGTAGCCGCCGTCCACCGCGTGGTAGTTGCCGGTGATGAAGCCAGCCCGGTCACTGGCCAGCCAGCACACATGGTCGGCCACCTCCTTCACCTCGCCCAGGCGGCCCAGCGCGTGCAGCTCAGCCAGATGCTGACGCGCTTCTTCGGGCACGTTGTCAAGCAGGCGGGTCTTGATGAACGCCGGCCCCACCGCATTGCAGCGGATGCCCTGGCGGCCGTATTCCAGCGCCACCGTGCGGGTCAACCCCACCACGCCATGCTTGGCCGCGGTGTAGGGACTCAGCTCTTCCAGGCCCACCTGGCCGAGGATCGAGGAGATGTTGATGATCGAGCCGCCACCGGCCTGCAGCAGCGCCGGGATCTGCGCCCGCACGCCGTAGAAGACGCCGCTGAGGTTGATGTCGATCACCTTCTGCCAGTTGGCCGTGGTCTGCTCGGCCGTGCGCAGGAACTCGCCGCTGATGCCGGCGTTGTTGCACGTCACGTCCAGCCCGCCGAACAGACGCTGGGCCTCGGCCACGGCGTGGGCATGGGCCTCGGGCTGGGTCACGTCCAACCGGCAGTAGGCGGCGCGGCCGCCGGCGGCTTCGATGTCGGCCACGGTGCGTGCGCCGGCCTCGTCTTCCAGATCGCACACCAGCACCGCAGCGCCCTCTGCGGCCATCGCCATGGCAATGCCCCGGCCAATGCCCATGGCCGCGCCGGTGACCAGCGCGCGTTTGCCTTGCAGCAGCATGAATGTCTCCTTGTGAGTGAGCGGAACGTGATTCGCCACGCGTTGTTCTTGCGAACCGATGATCAGCGCGTCACGCAGCGCGGCGAAGCCGGGCCGCCCCGCTTTTCACTGAGTGAAAACAAGCGCGACAACCGCCCGCACCACAGCCAGCCATGGCAACCTCACGGCCCAGAGTCAAGCACAGCCTTGATCCCACCGCATCGAGCCCCACGATGCCGGCCCACACGACCGGTGCTCGCCACGAGCACCGACAAGATCGACACGAGACATCCCAAGAGGCAGACCGTTGAAGTCCACCCGACCCCTAGGCGTGCAGGAAGGCGAAGTGCTCTGGACCCCCAGCAAAGACTGGGTGGCCGGTAGCAACATGACCGCGTTCATGCAATGGCTGGCCACGCACCGCCAGCTGCAATTCAAGGACTACGCGGCGCTGTGGCAGTGGTCGGTCACCGATATTGAGGCCTTCTGGCAGGCCCTGTGGGACTGGGCCGGCGTCACCGCCTCGGTGCCGGCCACCCAGGTGTTGGGCCGGCGCGAGATGCCCGGCGCCGAGTGGTTTCCCGGTGCCCGCCTGAACTACGCTGAGCAGGTGCTACGCCAGGCTCGTCCGGGCACCGATGCGCTGCTGTACCTGAGCGAACAGACGCCCCTGCAAGGCTATGGCTGGGACCGCCTGACCGCCGAAGTGCGCCAGCTCGCCACCGCACTGCGCCAGCACGGCGTGCAGCCCGGTGACCGCGTGGCCGCCTACCTGCCCAACGTGCCGCAGGCCGTGGTGGCCCTGTTGGCCACCACGGCGGTGGGTGCCATCTGGTCGAGCTGCTCACCCGACTTCGGCAGCCAGGGCGTGCTCGACCGCGTCACCCAGCTGGCACCCAAGGTGCTGTTCTGCGTCGATGGTTACCGCTACAACGGCCGCGACTTTGATCGGCGCGGCGAGCTGAGCGCCATCATCGCGGCCCTGCCCTCGCTCAGCCTGGTGATCGAGCTGCCGCAGCCCGGCCAACCCGCACATGAGCCGATGTGCGCCCACAGCGTCACCTGGGATGCGCTGTTGGCCGGCCCCGCCGTGGCAGCAGCAGACTTTGCTTGCGAGCAAGTGCCCTTCGATCACCCGCTGTGGGTGCTCTTCTCATCAGGCACCACCGGCCTGCCCAAGGCCATCGTGCATGGCCACGGCGGCATCGTGCTGGAGATGCACAAGACCCTGAAGCTGCATTTCGACATCCACCCCGGCGAGCGCGCCTTCTTCTACACCACCACTGGCTGGATGATGTGGAACGTGGTGGCCAGCATGCCGCTGGTGGGCGCCTGCCCGGTGCTGTACGACGGCCACCCCGCCTTCCCCGATGCCGACGTGCTGTGGAAGATGGCGCAGGACAGCGGCGCCAGCTTCTTCGGCGCCAGCCCCAGCTATGTGGAGATGATGCAGCAGGCCGGCATCGTGCCGAAGGAGCGCTTCGATCTGTCGAAGCTGCGCGCCATCATGCCGGCGGGCTCGCCGGTGTCGCCCGAATGCACTGCCTGGTTCTACGACCAGGTGAAGACCGATCTGTGGATCGCCACCGGCAGCGGCGGCACCGATTGCTGCACCGGCCTGGTGGGCGGCGTGCCGCTGCTGCCGGTGCGTGCCGGCGAGATCCAGGCGCCCTCGCTGGGCGTGGCCGCTGCCGCCTTCAACGATGCTGGCCAGCCAGTGGTCGACGAAGTGGGCGAGCTGGTGATCACCCAGCCCATGCCGTCGATGCCCGTGGCCTTCTGGGGCGACACCGACGGCAGCCGTTACCGCCAGTCGTACTTTGAAGACTTCCCCGGCCTCTGGCGCCACGGCGACTTCTTCCGCATCAACGCCCACATGGGCTGCTTCGTGCTCGGCCGCTCCGATGCCACGCTCAACCGCCACGGCGTGCGCATCGGCACCGCCGAGATCTACCGCGCCCTGGCCGGCATCGACGAGGTGGTGGACGGCCTGATCGTCAACCTCGACCTGCCCGGCGGGCACTTCTTCATGCCGCTGTTTGTGCAGCTGCAGCCCGGCGTGACGCTCACCGACGCGCTGCAGCGCCGCATCAAAGACCAACTGCGGCGCGAATACACCCCGCGTCACGTGCCCGATGCCATCGTGGCCATGCCCGACATCCCGATGACGCTGACCGGCAAGAAGATGGAAGTGCCGGTGCGCCGCATCCTGATGGGTATGGCGGCCGAGAAGGCCGCCAACCTGAGCGCCATGCGCAACCCGGCTTCGATCGACGACTACGTGGCCTATGCCCGGGCCCATGGCCCCGACTACGCCACCCCCACCGCCTGACCCACCGAACGCACCACGAGACCCCACCATGAGCCTCAGCCCCCAGGACATCCAAGACATCCTGCGCCTGCTCGATGCCACCGAGTACCAGGAACTGCACCTGCAGAACGAGCGCTTCGCCCTGCACCTGCGCCGTCAGCCCGACGGCCAATGGACACAGAGCCAGCAGGTGCGCACCGAAGCCAACTGGACGCCGTTGAAGCCCCCCGGCAACGCCGCAGCCCAGAGCACCAAGAGCAGCCCCTCGGCCGCTTCGTCCGCCGCCGGCCTGGTGGACGTGGTGGCGCCACTGCTGGGCACGTTCTACGTGGCGCCCAAGCCGGGTGCGCCGGCGTTTGTGGAGATCGGCACCCCGGTGGACGAGACCACCGTGATCGGCCTGATCGAGACCATGAAGCTGATGAACTCGGTGTACGCCGGCGTGCGCGGCACCGTGGCCGAGGTGTGCCTGGGCGACGCCGCCTTTGCCGAGCAGGGCACGGTGCTCGTGCGCATCAAGCCGGACGCTGCCGCATGAAGCCGCTGCACCGCATCCTCATTGCCAACCGCGGCGAGATCGCGGTGCGGGTGATCCGCACCTGCCAGCAGCTGGGCATCGAAACCGTGCTGGCCGCCTCCGAAGCCGATCTCCACTCGATGGCCGCGCGCCTGGCCGACCGCACCGTGTGCATCGGCCCGGCCCGCGCCACCGACAGCTACCTGAGCGTGGCCGCCATCCTGGGCGCTGCCCAGCTGAGCGGCGCCCAGGCCATCCACCCGGGCTATGGCTTTTTGTCTGAAAACCAGGTGCTGGCCAAGGGCGCGCGAGAGGCCGGCCTGGTGTTCATCGGCCCCACGCCCGAACAGCTCGACGCCGTGGGCGACAAGCTCAAGGCCCGCCACCATGCCCTGCAGGCCAAGCTGCCCGTGGTGCCTGGCGGCGAGATCAACCAGCCCGAGCAGGCCGACGCACTGGCGCGCGAGATCGGCTGGCCGGTGCTCGTCAAGGCGGTGGGCGGCGGCGGTGGCCGTGGCATGAAGCTGGTGCATGCGCCCGAAGACCTGCAGGCCACCATCGAGCTGGCCATGTCCGAAGCCCAGGCGGCCTTTGGCGACAGCCGCGTCTACCTGGAACGCTACGTGGCCGCCGGCCGGCACGTGGAGGTGCAGGTGCTGGGCGACGGCGAGCGCTTCCTGCACCTGGGCACCCGCGACTGCTCGGTGCAGCGCCGCTACCAGAAGCTGGTGGAAGAAGCCCCCGCGCCGCACCTGCGCCCCGCCCTGCGCGAGCAGATGCACGAGGCCGCCGTGGCCTTTGCCAAACACCTGAAGTACCAGGGCCTGGGCACCGTGGAGCTGCTGGTCGACTGCGAACGCGACACCTTCTACTTCCTGGAGATGAACGCCCGCATCCAGGTGGAACACCCGGTGACCGAAGCCATCACCGGGCTCGACCTGGTGGCCGAGCAGATTCGCGTGGCCGAAGGCCAGCCGCTGCGCCTGACGCAGGCCGACATCACCTTCGACGGCCATGCCATCGAATGCCGCCTGAACGCCGAAGACTGGACCCGCGACTTCCGCCCCAGCCCCGGCACCGTCACCGACGTGGCCTGGCCGGCCCAGCCCTGGGCCCGCATCGACAGCCACATGCAGCCCGGCGCCACGGTGCCGCCCTTCTATGACTCGCTGATGGGCAAGCTCATCGTGCACGGTGCCGACCGCGACGAGGCCGTGGCCCGCATGCGCCAGGCCCTGGCCCTGAGCCGCATCGACGGCGTGGTAAGCAACCTGCCCATGCACGCCGCCGTGATGGCCGCCCCCGACTTTGCCCGCGGCGGCTTCACCACCGCCTGGTTCCCTCAATTCCTGGCCACCCAGCAGCCCGCAGGAGCCGCCCCATGAGCCGCATCGAACTGATCGACGTTTCCATCCGCGACGGCAACCAAAGCCTGTGGAGCGCCACCGGCCTGAGCACCCCGCAGGTACTGCAGGTGGCCCCCTGGCTGGACCGCGTGGGCTTTCGCGCGCTGGACTTCAGCTCCAGCACCGCCATGGGCGTGTCGGTGCGCACCTTCCGCGAAAACCCGTGGGAGCGCCTGCGCCTCACCCACGCGCTGATGCCTAACACGAAGCTGCAGTTCATCGGCACCGGCCTGCGCTTCATCTCGTGGGAAAGCCAGCACCCGGACTTCATGCAAATGGTCTATGACCGGCTGGTGGACAACGGCATGTCACGCTTCGTGGTGCTCGACCCGATGCACGACATGGACGCCGCCCGCGACACCGCCCGCATGATCCGCAAGGCCGGCGGCACCGAGGTGATCGCCGCGCTCACCTACACCCTCAGCGCCGTGCATGGTGACGACTACTACGCCGGCCTGGCCGCCCAGATGGCCGCCTGCCCGGACATCGACCGCGTCTACATCAAAGACCCAGCCGGCCTGCTGACCCCCGACCGCGCCCGCACGCTGCTGCCGGCGCTGAAGGCGCAACTCGCCGGCAAGCCGCTGGAGCTGCACTCCCACTGCACCATCGGCCTGTCCGCGCTGAGCTACATGACGGCCGCCGAGCTGGGCATCGACGCGCTGCAGGTGGCCTGCGGCCCGCTGTCGAACGGCAGCTCGCTGCCCGATGCCCAGCGTGTCACCGCCAACCTGCGCGAGCTGGGCCACACGGTGGACATCGACGACACCGCCCTGGCCCGCGTGGCCGATTACTTCACCGCCCTGGCCGCCGCCGAAGGCCTGCCCGTGGGCCGCCCGCAAGACTACGACGCCGCCTTCCTGCGCCACCAGGTGGCCGGCGGCGTGATGTCCACCACCCGCCGCCAGCTGCGTGAGCTGAAACTCGAACACCGCTTTGACGACGTGATGCGCGAAGTCACCCAGGTGCGCGCCGAGCTGGGCTACCCGATCATGGTCACCCCCTTCCCGCAGATGGTGTGCACGCAGGCGCTGTACAACATCTTGGGCGAGCGCTACGGCAATGTGTCCGACCAGGTGATCCGCTACGTGCTGGGCAGCTTCGGCCGCCCCACCGGCGGCCTCGACCCCAACGTGAAGGACCGCATCCTCGCCCGCCCGCGCGCCCGCGAACTGGCCAACGAGCCGCCGCCGCTGTCGCCCGCCGAACTGCGCAAGCGCTTCCGCCCCGGCATCTCCGACGAAGAGCTGCTGCTGCGCGCCACCATGCCCGGCGAACAGGTCGAAGCCATGCTCGCCAGTGGCCCCTCCAAGCGCCACTACAACCCGCACCTGCGCCCGGTGCTGAAGTTGCTGGAAGGCGTGGCGCAGCGCCCGGCGGTGCAGGATCTGAAGATCGAGCGCGGCGACTTCAGCCTGTCGTTGCATCGGGCGGTGCAGGCGCCGGTGGAGCCACTGCCGACGGCCCTCTAAGCGCTGGGCCCCTCGGGCGGCCCTTGCGTGGCGGCCCGATGCTCAGCGCTTCAAGCTTCTCTTGTGCATCGCGATGCGTTTCCGCGCGGCAGGTAGCTCGCCCTCCAACGCGGGCGCCGTGCCAACGCGGCGCTCGATGACATCGATGTCCAGCAGCTTGGCTTTCAGCCCGGCCCGCAACCACCTCAGATCACGCTCCTCACCACGCATGTACTTCGACACCGCAACATCGTTCGGCTCGACAAAGTACGCCTTCACCCCCGGAAACTCGATCAGGATCAGCCGGTCTTGCCAGCCCTCCGGGAAAGAGGGCAGGTTCGGTGACACCGGATCCAGGTAGTAGCCAAACTCGTCTTCGAACGCAGACCCCTGGCCCAGCGCCTGCACCAGATCGCCGGTACGTCCGGGATCGGCCTTCAGGTAAGTGTCGACGTCGATGGACACCACCATCGCGTCTGGCGGCTCACTCACGGCACCCAGAATCGACAGCGAACCGACGATGACAAACTCCTTGTGCCCCGTCAATTCAGCCGCCTTGCGTAGCAAGTGGTGCAACTGAAGCCGGTTCACCGACGCTCTCTCATGAGAAACGAGAAAGGCGTGTTCTGCATCATGCCGATGGACCGGCGACGGGAGGCGTTCAGCACCTTGGCCTTGAAAGTCTCACCGTCCCCCGCCTCAACAACCGAAGACCAGAAACGGATGTAGTACCGGCTGCACAGCTTGTTCTGCTTCCACAGGCTGATGCGTTGTGCGGCGCGCTGCAGGATGTCGTCCTTGCGGGGCGTGCTGAGCTGGGCATAGACGTACTGATGGAACGACTGCATCTCTGCGTCTTGCTCCTGCTTTCGCAGGCGAGCATCTTGTCGTTCCAGTTGCATCATTTGCGTCACCGTCGTAGGAGCCAGCTCGCCCCGCATCAACCGAGCTGATTCATGGTAGCAAAAGCCCTGCCTGTGCTCGTCCACCCGCACAGCCATGATCAAATGGATGCCATCCCCAACCGTTGAAGAGACACCCCCATGAAGACACGCGCCGCTGTGGCCTGGCAGGCCGGCCAACCGCTGACCATCGAAACCGTGGATCTGGAAGGCCCGAAGGCTGGCGAGGTGCTGGTGGAAATCAAGGCCACCGGCATCTGCCACACCGATTACTACACCCTCTCGGGCGCCGATCCGGAAGGCATTTTCCCGGCCATCCTGGGCCATGAAGGCGCCGGCATCGTGGTCGACGTGGGGCCGCGCGTGACCAGCCTGAAGAAGGGTGACCACGTCATCCCGCTGTACACGCCCGAGTGCCGCCAGTGCAAGTTCTGCCTGAGCCGCAAGACCAACCTGTGTCAGCTCATCCGCGGAACCCAGGGCAAGGGCCTGATGCCCGACGCCACCAGCCGCTTCAGCCTGGACGGCAAGCCCATCTTCCACTACATGGGCACCAGCACCTTCAGCAACTACACCGTGGCAGCGGAAATCTCGCTGGCCAAGATTCGCGAGGATGCACCGTTTGACAAGGTCTGCTACATCGGCTGCGGCGTCACCACCGGCCTCGGCGCGGTGATCTTCACCGCCAAGGTGGAAGCCGGCGCCAACGTGGTGGTATTCGGCCTGGGCGGCATTGGCCTGAACGTGATCCAGGGCGCCAAGATGGTGGGCGCCGACAAGATCATCGGCGTCGACTTGAACCCCGAGCGCGAAGCCATGGCCCGCAAGTTCGGCATGACGCACTTCATCAACCCGAAGGATCATGCCAACGTGGTGGACGCCATCGTGCAGCTGACCGATGGCGGCGCCGACTACAGCTTTGAATGCATCGGCAACACCAAGGTGATGCGTGACGCGCTGGAATGCACCCACAAAGGCTGGGGCCGCAGCATCATCATCGGCGTGGCCGAAGCCGGTGCCGAGATCAGCACCCGCCCGTTCCAGCTGGTGACCGGCCGCAAGTGGGAAGGCTCGGCCTTCGGCGGCGCCCGCGGCCGCACCGATGTGCCCAAGATCGTCGACTGGTACATGGACGGCAAGATCAACATCGACGACCTGATCACCCACAAGCTGAAGCTCGAAGACATCAACGAAGGCTTCGCTTTGATGAAGCGCGGTGAGTCGATCCGCTCGGTGGTCGAATTCTGAGGTGAGCCATGCCTTTTGACCACCTCGAACTGCTCAGCGAGCACGGCAGCTTCGGCGGCGTGCAACGCTTCTACCGCCACAACGCCAGCGAGATCGGCCTGCCGATGCGCTTTGCGCTGTACCTGCCGCCGCAAGCGGTGGCCGGCGCCAAGGTGCCGCTGGTCACCTTCCTGGCCGGGCTCACCTGCACCGAAGAAACCTTCACGATGAAGGCCGGCGCCCAACGCCTGGCCGCCGAGCTGGGCCTGGCCCTGCTGATGCCCGACACCAGCCCGCGCGGTGCCGGTGTGGTGGGTGAAGACGCCCACTGGGACTTCGGCGTAGGCGCCGGCTTCTACCTCGACGCCACCGCAGCCCCGTGGTCAGGCCACTGGCGCATGGAAAGCTACCTGATCGACGAGCTGCTGCCCGCCGTCACCGAAGCCTTCAACCTGCAAGCCGATCGGCAGGGCCTGTTCGGCCACTCGATGGGCGGCCACGGCGCGCTCACCCTGGCGCTGCGCCACCCCGGCCGCTTCACCAGCGTCTCGGCCTTCGCGCCCATCTGCGCACCCACCCAATGCCCGTGGGGCCACAAGGCCTTCACCGGCTACTTTGGCCAAGACGAAAGCACCTGGGCCGCCCACGACGCCAGCGCGCTGATGGCTGGCCAAAACACGGCTCCCTACCCCGGCGGCATCCTGATCGACCAAGGCCTGGCCGACAAGTTCCTGGCCGAACAGCTGTACCCCGAAGCCTTCGAAGCCGCCTGCGCCAAGGTGGGCCAACCCCTCACGCTGCGCCGGCATGAAGGGTATGACCACGGGTATTACTTCATCAGCACGTTTGTGGAAGACCACCTGCGGCATCACGCGCGCCTGCTGATCGGCTAGGGACGGCGGGGCGCGTGAGCTGACCCTCACAGACTTGAACGGAGACAACGCATGCATCCCCAACACCCCACGGCGGGCAACGACCCCGCGAAGAAGAAACTGCCCTTCGTGCTGGTGCATGGCGCCTGGCATGGCGCCTGGACCTACGAACGTGTGATCCCTCTGCTCGCGGCTGGCGGCCATGCTGCCGTGGCGCGGGATCTGCCCGCCCACGGGTTGAATGCCACGTTCCCCTCGGCCTATCTGGCCCGTCCGCTCGACGCGGCGGCGTTTGCCACCGAACCCGCGGCCTGCGCCAACACCACGCTGGACGAGTACGCCGACAGCATCGTCGCCACCATCGAACAGATGCGGGCGCTGGGCCATGACCAAGTGGTACTGGTAGGCCACAGCATGGGCGGCGTGGCCATCACGGCGGTGGCCGAGCGAGTGCCCGAGCACATCGCCCGGCTGGTCTACCTCACCGCCTTCATGCCGGCGTCCGGTGTACCCGGCGTGAGCTACATCGCCGCCCCTGAAAACGCCGGCGAGATGGTGGGCCCGCAGTTGCTGGCTGACCCCGCCACCATCGGCGCGCTGCGCATGGATCACCGCAGCACTGACGCGGCCTACCGCGCCAACGGCAAGCAGGCGTTCTATGGCGACGTCAGCCCGCAGGACTACGACGCCATCGCCAACCTGCTGACCCCCGATGTGCCGGTGGCGCCCTTTGCCACGCCCATTGCCACCACCGCCGAGCGTTGGGGCTCGATCCCGCGCCACTACATCCGCTGCCTGCAGGACCGCGCCATCCGGCCACCGCTGCAGCAGCGCTTCATCGCTGAAGCCGATGCGTTGGTGCCCGGCAACCCGACCCAGGTGCATGAGCTGGACGCCAGCCATTCGCCGTTCATGTCGATGCCGCAAGCCCTGGCGGATGTGCTGCTGCGCATTGCCGCCTGACGGCGGGCCGGTCCCCTCAAACGCCGAAGGGCCCGCCGAAGCGGGCCCCTCAACGGCGGAACCAATTCCTCCCAATCAGGCCCGCACGCGCTCGGGCAATGGCGCGTTCTTCCCCCCCTCGCCCTGCTTCAGCGTGTCGGTGTTCGTGCGCTCGCTGGGTGCGCGCAACAGAAAGTGCGCCAACGCCGGCAACAGCACCAGCGCACCCAGCATGTTCCACAGGAACATGAAGGCCAGCAGGATGCCCATGTCGGCTTGGAACTTGATGTCTGACAGCGACCACGTGGCCACGCCCAGTGCCAGCGTCAGCCCGGTGAGCATCACCACCTTGCCGGTGAACAGCAGCGCCTTGTAGTAGGCCTCGGCCAGGGTTTTGCCTTCGCGCAGGTGGGCCAGGGTGACGCTCAGGATGTACAGCGCGTAGTCCACCCCGATGCCCACGCCCAGCGCGATCACCGGCAGCGTGGCCACCTTCACCCCCATGCCCAGGGCCACCATCAACGCTTCGGCCAGCACGCTGGTCAGCATCAGCGGCAGCACGGCCACCAGCACCGCCGCCCAGGAGCGGAAGGTGATGAAGCACAGCACGATCACCGCGCCGTACACCAGGGCCAGCATCTCGTACCAGGCGCGTTTGACCACGATGTTGGTGGCCGCCTCGATGCCGGCGCTGCCAGCGGCGAGCTGGAACTTCACCTCATCGGTGTCGTTGGCCACCTTGAAGGCTTCCACCGCCTTGACCACGCCTTCCAGCGTGGCCGCCTTGTGGTCTTGCAGGTACATATACACCGGCACCAGGGTGCAGCTCTCGGGGAACAGCTCTCGCGGCGCGTTGGTCAGCAGCGTGCCCAGGGCGCCTGCATTGGGCACCAACTCATACCACTTCAGGCTGCCTTCGTTGTAGCCCACCGAGCTCATCTTGGCCAGCACGGCGGCCGAGGTGGTGGCCTCCACACCGGGCAGGCCTTGCAGTTCCACGGCCAGGTCGTCGATGCGCGAAAGCGCGTCGTAGTCGGTGCAGCGGCCTTGCGGCATCGTCACCATCACCACGAAGATGTCGGCACTGGCGGCGTAGTGCTGCACCAGGTAGGCGTTGTCGCGGTTGTAGCGCGAGTCAGGGCGAAGTTCCGGCGCGCCGGGATCGAGGTCGCCGATCTTCAGGTGCAGGCTGCCCCACACGCCCACCGCGGCCAACACCAGCGCCACCGCAATGGCGCCCATGGCGCGCTTGCGTTCGGTGAAGCGCATCAGCGTGTGCCAGACCACGTGGGGAGCCGCCCCCGCTTCATCAGCCGCTTCGGTGCGCAGGCTGCGCTGGGCAGCCGAGGCGCTGACGCCGGTATAGCTCAGCAGGATAGGCAGCAGGATCAGGTTGGTGAACACCAGCACCGCCACGCCCAGGCTCGCGGCAATGGCCAGTTCCTTGATCACCGGGATGTCGATCACCAGCAGCACCGCGAAGCCCACGGCATCGGCCAGCAGCGCGGTCAGCCCGGCCAGGAACAAGCGGCGGAAGGTGTAGCGCGCAGCCACCAGCTTGTGCGTGCCGCGGCCGATGTCCTGCATGATGCCGTTCATCTTTTGTGCGCCATGGCTCATGCCAATGGCAAACACCAGGAAGGGCACCAGCATCGAGAACGGGTCGAGGTTCAACCCCAGCGTGGGCAGCATGCCCAGCTGCCACACCACCGCGATCAGCGAGCTCATCACCACCAGCGCGGTGGAGCGCACGTCGCGGGTGTAGAGGTACACCGTCACCGTGGTGATCAGGATGGCCAGCGCAAAGTACTTCAGCACCTCGGCCAGGCCTTCGATCAGGTCGCCGATGATCTTGGCAAAGCCCGTGATGTGCAGGTCCACCCCCTGCGCGGCGTACTTCACCCGCAGCGTTTCCAGCGCCTTTGAGAGGGCCGCGTAGTCGAGCGGCTGGCCCGTCTTGGCATCGCGATCGAGCAGCGGCACGTAGATGATGCTCGACTTGAAGTCCCCCGCCACCAGTTGGCCGATCTGGCCCGAGCGTTCCACGTTGGCACGCACCTGCGCCAGGCTCTCGGGGCTGCCGTCGTAGTCGTCGGGGATCACGGTGCCCCCGTCCAGGCCTTCTTCGGTGACGGTGGTCCAGCGCGTGGCCGGGGTCCACAGTGACTTCATGTAAGCACGGTCCACACCCTGCAGCAAGAACACCTCGTCACTGAGCTTGGCCAGCGTGTCGAGGTACTCCTTCTGGTAGATGTCGCCCTGGCGGACCGCCACGGCAATGCGCACCGAGTTGCCCAGGCCCTTCAAGGTCTCCTTGTTGGCCAGGTAGTTCACCACGTACGGGTGACTGTTAGGAATCATCTTCTCGAAGCTGGCATTCAGGCGCAGCTTGCTGGCCTGCCAGCCGAACAGCACGGTCAGCAGCAGGCACAGGATCATCACCACCGGGCGGTGGTTGAAGAAGGCGCGCTCGACGATGTTGCCCGAGCGTTGATCAAAGTCTTCCAGCCGGGTAACCACGTGCTGCGGGCTGGCGGAGGCGGGTGCGTGCATGATGAGAAACAGGTAATCGATGGGCCGCGTCAGCGGGCCACAGGGCCAAGCGAGGTGCGTAGCGGGCCGCGCAGGCTGGCCACCACCAGGGCGCCATCGGCGGCCTCGGTGGCATCGGCCACCGGCGCGCCCAGCGGCAGGCCCCGGCGCTCGAAGTTGGCGGCGGTGGCATCACTCACCAACACATCGCCGTTCTGTGTGACCAGCACCACGCGCCCATCCTTCAGGCGCAGCCCGCTGCTCAGCGTCACGGACACCGCCGTGTTCACGGCTTGCCAGCTGGTGCCACGGTCGGTGCTGCGATAGGCCGTGCCTCGCAGGCCATACACCAGCCAGTCACTCTCGCCCAGCACCACCAGGCCGAACCACGTGCCCTTGTAGGCGCTGGGCATGGCGGTGAACGTGGCGCCACCATCGTCCGAGCGCATCAGCAAGCCCTGCTCACCCACGATCACCACGGTGTTGCCCACCACCTTCACGCCGTACAGGTGCAGGCTCTTGGGGTTGGGCAGCGCAAAGCTCAGCGGCTGCCAGGTGGCGCCGCCATCGGCCGTGCGCAGTGCCAGGTTGTAGGCGCCCACCACGATGCCGTGCTGGGCATCGCTGAAGTGCAGGCCCAGCCAGGGTTTGTCGGGACCGTCGTCAGCCAGCAAGCCCACATAGTCTTCAGCCGCCTTCGCGGCGTTGTCCGACAGCCCTTGCGCAGCCTGTTCGTAGAGCTTCACGAGCTCACGACCGTCCAGCTGCTTGGTCCAGGTGGCGCCACCATCCTGGGTGCGCAGGATCACGCCCAGATGGCCCAGCGCCCAGCCCCGCTTGTCGTCCACGAACTGCACCGCCGTCAGGCTGGCACGGGCCGGCGTGGCGGCCTGGCGCCAGGTGTTGCCCTGGTCGTCCGACAACAGCACCACACCCCGCTCACCCGCGGCCACCAACCGTTGCCCCGCTCGGGCCACCGCGAGCATCGCCGCCGTCTGTGATTTGGGGGACATCACCGCAGGTTGCGTCAAGGCCAACACCTTCGCCACCGACGCGGCCTGCACGCCACCGGGCCAGGTGACACTGGAGGCCACCGCCCCCAGCGCGCCCCATCCGAGCATCTGTTTCAGCAATGCCCGCTTGTTCAACATCAAAGGCCGACCGCTCATCAGGACCCACTCAATTCAACTCAACTCGATGAAGGGTCGCCCCACACGGGGGGCGACCTCGGGTGATCTGCACGGTGCCGGATTGGCACCGCGCAGTCACGATCAACGCGCGCCGGTGGCGATGGCTTCAGGCACCAGCATCGATTCGTTCAAGTCCTTCGGGATCTCGGGAATCGGGTAGTGGCGCTTCTCGCCGTTCCAGTTGCAGTTGTAGTAGTACTGGCCAGTCAGCAGGTTGTAGATGCCCGAGTTCACCGAGCTGGTCACCACCGCCGGCACGTCGGGGGCCAGGTACGGCAACTGGTAGAACATGTGATAGAGCTGGCCCTGGGCATCCCAGTGGTCTGACATCACGATGCCCCAGCTGTCTTCATCGAGGTAGTAGCGACGCTTGGGCAGGGCGTGGCGCTTGCCGGGCAGCAAGTCGGCCTCCACCACCCACACGCGGTGCAGCTCCCAGCGCACATGGTCGGGGTTCAGGTGGTTGGGCTTGACCAAGTCATCCACCGGAGCCAGCGGCGTGCGGTTGGAGTTGTACGGGATGTACATCTCCTGCTTGCCCACCAGCTTGTAGCCGTGACGATCATGCGGACCGAAGCTGCCGAAGGCCTCGTCGAACAGACCGGTGCCGGAGGTGACGGTGTCTGGGGTGTCATACGCCACCGAAGGCGCCTTGCGCACACGGCGCTGGCCCACCAGGTACTGCCACACACCACGCGGCGTGGCGGCCGTCAGGTTTTCGTGCAGCAGGATGGTTTCACCGGCCACGGCCGACGGTGCCGATTTGACGAAAGCACCCATCTTGTAGAGGCCTTCGAACTTGTCACGACCATCCTTGTAGTAGTACGGCCACAGCCACGATTGCACACCGCCCGACGACAGCGTGCGCTGACCGGCGCCCGTCACCACCCAGGTGTTCAACGGGTACAGCTGCGCCACGCCGGCCCAGGCCAGGCGCGCATTCAGGAACGCCTCGAAGCCGTCCTTGGGAACGGGAAACGGGATGCCGCCGTAGGCCCCTTCCACGCCGTAGCCGTTGTCGATCAGCTTGCCGGAGGTGGCATTCTTGAAGGTGTTGTCATACACCCACTGCGGCGCGGCATGCGTGCGGTGCGTGGGGTACACGTCGATGCGAAAGCTCGGGTAGCGCTTCATCATCGCCTTGGTGCCTTCGCTCAGCTTGGCGTCGTACTGCGCCATGTTCTTGGCCGAGATCGACACCAGCGGC
>Ga0209066_10001901_pt1 | contig 26652 bp, 28 predicted proteins | sample All_14_2_FD_187198 | JGI IMG/M metagenome (GOLD analysis project Ga0209066, IMG submission 187198) | Freshwater microbial communities in response to fracking from Pennsylvania, USA - Allegheny Zone_MetaG_DW_15 (SPAdes) (version 2) ...
TATCCCGCAGGCTTTCAGATTTGCTAAAAACCTGTCTCGGCTTTCTTACAAACGGACAACCTCATGGGCGCCCTTATCTGGCTTGCCTCTTATCCGAAATCCGGCAACACCTGGTTGCGGTCGTTTTTGCACAATCTGCTGCGCAATACGCAGGAACCGCATGATATCAACAAGATCGACAATTTCTGTCTCGGCGAGTCCTATATCAAATGGTATGAGCGCCACACGGACAAACCGATGAGTGAACTCAGCCCGGCAGAAATGGCGCGGTTGCGGCCGCTTGTCCATCGGGACTTTACGAAGGTCTTTCCGGATTCTGTTTTTGTCAAAACCCATAACTATCTGGGCGAGTGGTGCGGTGTGCCGATTCACAATATGGATGTGACGGCGGGAGGCATCTATGTCGTCCGCAATCCGCTTGATGTTACCCTGTCGATGACGCATCACTTCGGTTTGAGTGTGGAAGATGCCATTGAGCAATTGGGCAATGACAAGTCAGCGACAGGTCTGACCGCCGACCACATGCCTGAATTTCTCTCTTCCTGGTCTGCCCATGTCAAAAGCTGGACACAGATTCCAAATCCACAATTGCTGGTGTTGCGTTATGAGGATCTGATGCTCCAGCCCGTCAAATATTTCGGGAGTGTTGCGGCATTTCTCGGCTTGCGTCCGTCGCAGGAGCGTCTGGAACGTGCGGTACGCAACTCGTCTTTTGACGCCTTGAAAGCGCAGGAAGAAAAATCAGGGTTCAAGGAAAAATCAAAACATGCCAAGGCCTTTTTCCGTGAAGGCAAATCGGATCAGTGGCGCGATCATCTCACGCCGGATCAGGTACGCGCCATTGTCAGCCGACACCGTGAGCAGATGGCGCGATTTCGTTATATTCCGTCCGACTATGCCTGAATATGGCGCAGATGCTTTTCGACCAAGGGGAATGTGAATACATGGGCGGTCTTGTCTGGCTCGCATCCTATCCGAAATCCGGCAATACCTGGATGCGGGCCTTTCTTGCCAATTTGCTGATCGACACGCCCGAGCCGGTTCCCATCAATCATCTCGCGAAATTCTGTCTGGGCGAATCCGCGCGTGTCTTTTATGAAGGCGCGTTTGACAAGCCGCTTGATGAAGTATCGGTTTCAGAGATTGCCAGATTGCGCCCGCAGGTTCAGGAGTCGCTCACGCGATTCTCCGTTCAACCTGTCTTCGTTAAAACGCATAATTACATGGGCACATGGTTTGATGTGCCGCTCATCAATCTGAAAGTCACGGCGGCGGCGATTTATGTTGCCCGCAACCCGCTTGATGTGGCGATTTCCTGCTCGCATCATTTTGGCGAAACAATTGATGAATCCATCAAGCGGCTTGCCCTTGCCGGTTCAGGCACCAAGATGTCAGCCTCGCATGTGCCCGAAATATATCATACATGGTCGCATAATGTGGATAGCTGGGCCTTGCATCCAAATCCACGATTGCTGCCGCTACGCTATGAAGATCTGGTTGCGCAGCCCGAATTATATTTTGGCCGTGTTGTAAGGTTTCTCGGCATAAATCTGCCGGAAGAACGCTTCAGACGCGCCCTGCGACATTCATCATTCGATATATTGAAGGACCAGGAAAAAGAACAAGGCTTTTTGGAGCGCCCCAAGACATCCCAATCCTTCTTCCGTGAGGGGCGCGCCGAACAATGGCGCGATGTTCTGTCGCCTGAACAGGTCCGGCAGATCATTCACGATCATCGCGCCACGATGGAGCGACTTGGCTATATTCCGAAAGATTATGCCTGAAGCAGGGTAATGCCTGCGATGCCGCTGATGCCGGTGTCGCGCAGGCGGCGGATGTGAGCCGCTCTGGTGATGCCGCCAAGCGCATAAACACGCAGGCCAAGGCTTCCGGCCAGCCGGGTGAGGGCGGCAAGCCGCACGACGCCAAGTGGCTTGCCGTCGGGATGGCTCTTTGTCGCAAAGACGGGTGAGATCAACAGGCAGGATGCGCCAGACCGCGCCGCTGACATGATGGCGGCTTGCGAATGGACGGCGGCGGTCAGGGGCCTATTATCCTTATACGGACGATAAAGCAGGCTTTGCGGCAGGTGGCGGGCATCGGCGAGCTGGACGTGGCCTGCGCGTTTTACAACGGATATGATCAGGCGGATGTTGCGGCCATGTGCCTGCCGCAACAGGGATCGCAGCACCTCAAGGGGCAGGGGGGCTGCGGGGCGCAGCAAAAGAATGCCGCCGCGCGGCGTGGCGCGCAGGGCCCGCGCATGGTCGGGGAGTCTCTCGGGATCACTTAAGCCGATCAAGGGCCGCGCTGCCGCGCAGGGCAGTCTTGCTGCCTCGCGCCACATCGCCGTTGCCTTGTCGGGCCCGTCATGCATCACTGGTTTTCCTGTCATCAATGTTGTGAGAATAGAGCGCCCCTGATGCCGTATGACAAGCAGAGCCTTGATGTTGAAGAGAGGCTGGCGGCCCTTTCCGGGCGCATGGCGGCAGCGGCGCGCGAGGCGCATCGCGCGCCCGATACCATCACGCTGGTTGCCGTCTCCAAGACCTTTGATACGGCGGCCATCGAGCCTTATCTGGTGGCGGGCCAGCGTGTTTTTGGCGAAAACCGCGTGCAGGAGGCGGCTGGCAAATGGTCGGTTCTCAAGGCGAAATACACGGATGTCGAACTGCATCTCATCGGACCCTTGCAGACCAACAAGCTTGAGGAAGCTCTCGCTCTCTTCGATGTCATCGAGACGCTCGATCGCGAAAAACTGGCGCTGGCGCTGGTCAAGGCGCGGGACGGGGGCAAAAAATTGCCGCGGCTTTTCGTGCAGGTGAATACGGGGGCCGAACCCCAGAAAGCGGGGCTTTTGCCCGGCGAGGTTGACGCATTTCTCCGGCAATGCCGGGATCAGTGGCATCTCGAAATCGAGGGGCTGATGTGCATCCCGCCGCTCCATGAAGAGCCGATGCCGCATTTTGAGATGCTCGCCCGTCTGGCGCGGGCGCATGACTTGCCCAGGCTCTCCATGGGCATGAGCCATGATTTTGAGACGGCCATTGCCTGTGGTGCGACGCATGTGCGGATCGGGAGCGCGCTTTTCGGCGCGCGGGGCGCTTAGCCGATACGCATCATGGTGTCTGCTTTGCAGAGTGCCAGCACATCAAGTAACTGGCTGAGCGGGAGGGCGACACAGCCCGCCGTCGCCTCAAGACGGCCGTTTATTTCATTTGCGACATGAAAGAATATGGCGCTGCCACGCCCATCGATAACGGGATCGTCATTGTAGCCGAGCGGCACAACGATGTCGTAAAGAGGGTCCGGTCGCCACATATGTTCGGCGCTGGCCGGATAAGGCAGGGATACGGGGCGATTGTAATTGGGATCGCCGGGGGCGTCGCACCAGCCATCATCGGGTGCAATGGGCATGAGTGGAAGGGCGCTGCGAGGCGCTGAAAGCCTGTCCTGGCGATAACGGATTGCGCGCAAGGCAAAGGTGCCGACCGGCGTGCCGCCATCGCCTTCGCGTTTGTCGCTGACAAGGCCGCTGCGGCCAAGCGCACATTCAAAACGCAGACCGGCCATGCGCAGCAGGCCGGTATGGGCGCCGGGGGCGGCGGTGACATGGATGTGCGGGGCGCGTTTCATGGTGGCAGATTAGGCGGACCGGGTGTCCAGCGCCAGATGGGGCGAAACTAGAATTGCGCTGATGTGGTCGATATGGCGCCTGATTTGAGGGCCTGATATTTATCCAGCGCCTCCTGCATCCTGGCCATGAGATCGGTCGGGGTCTGCGTTGTGGCGGGTGTTTTTGGCAGCAAAGCCAGAGGGGCCGCCGGTTTAGGGCTCTCGCTGGTCGCAAGGGTGGCGGGCGCTGCAGGCTTGTTCTCAAAGGCATTCATCAGCGCGTCAAAAGCCTGCGGGCTCATTTCGGGGATGGGTTTGTCGGTCGTCTGTGCAATGCCCTGCGGCGCGATGCTGGCCGTCTTCTCATTTGCCTCGCGGCTTTCGCGCAGAAGGGCATCAGGCGTCGCCGGGATGGCTTCATCTGTCACGCGGGCGCGTTTCCCGGGGGCTGCCGGGGTTTCTTCATCGGGACCAAAGACGGCGGCAATCGCCTGTTGCCCCGGGCCCTCGCCATCATTTGCCGCCGCAATCGCTGCCGTTGCCACCGAAGAGATCAAGCCGATGGGGCCGCCATATAGCGTACCGCCCATGACACGGGCCTGTTCGCTGATGCTGTCCCCGGTCAATTCCCGATAGATATCGGAAATGACCGGGATGTGCTGGAGCGGGTTCAGGGTGTCGAGAAAATCATTGAAGGAGAGTTTGCCGCCTGCCTCAGCCTTGCTGCCATCCCGCCGCGCGGCTCGTAATGCCGCAAAGGAGTCGGCGGCCATATTGTGTTTGCCGGCGTGAAGCGTCAGGTTCGCGGAGGAGAAGTCGGACATGGCTTGCCTTTGTCGTGCAGAGGGATATTGCTGATGCACAGCCATCACTCCGCAAGAGGCGGGCCAGTTGGAATGTCAGTGTATCCGCCGCTTTCAAGGCCCTTTTCGGTGGCCGGGTTCCTGCTATAGGCAAATTCTGCCGCTGTTCCAGGTAAACTCTACATTGTCGGGCACCACTTGGTCATCTGCGTTCAATATGTCAAAATCAGCCAAACAATTAAGGAATTCAGAGAGATGGTCAGGATGCCACCCAAGTCGGGAAAACCGCGTGCCTTATTTCCCGGCCAGGGACAAGGAATTGGCGGCGGAACGGTTCCTTTGCCTGCGGGGGTTGGCGCCATGGCCCGCCTTGATCCTGATGCTGAGCGTGCTGCGCTGACTGAAAATGTCCGGCGTGGTGCAATGGAGATGGAGAGCGGGCAGCTTGGTCGTGCCTTGCAGCGGGCCAAGGAGGTTCTGCGCCTCGACCCAAGGCATGGCGATGCGCTGCATCTGGCGGGTGTGGTCGAATTCAAGCTTGGCAATCTTGAACAGGCAAAAATGCTTCTGGGTTTGGCCGTCAAGCGGCTGCCCAAAATGGCGCTGGCCTGGGCCAATCTTGGCAATGCGCTGCGTGACCTTGTGGAGGAAAAAGAGGCACATGAAGCTTTTGACCAGGCACTGCGTCTTGATCCACACAATATCGTTGCGCTGGTTGGGCGCGCGCAGCTTTATCGCCTGACGCGGCGCCTGAATGATTCCATGGCCGACTTTGATCTCGCCATGAAGTTGCGGCCCGATAGCGCCATCATTCGCGTACGGTCATGCGAGACCTTGATTGATCAGGGGCGTTTTCGGACCGCGCTTGAATATCTGCACAAGGCCGAGGAACTCATCAATGAGCCTTTGCCGGATGTTTATGCGTTGATTGCAGAGATGAATGAGCGCATTTCCGATCTTGAGAAAGCACTGGTTTACGCGCAAAAGGCGCTTGATCTTTCCCCGACCCATCCGCTTGGCTTGCGCACGAAGGTTAAATCGCTGCGGCGCCTGAAGCGATATCAGGAAGCGCGTGACGTACTGAAGAATGTCAACATCAAGGACATGGCGCCGGTCCATAGCGGCCTGCTTTATGCCGAGCTTGGGCAGGTTTGTGACAAGCTCAATGATATTGATGCGGCCTTTGAAAACTTCACACTGATGAATGAGGCTCATGCCCGCAATACCGAAACCAGAAAAGTCGACACGCAATTTTATACTCGTCATCTTGATGAGATGCTGGCGACATTCACGAAGGATTTTGTGGCGAGCTGGACAGAGTTGCCGCCCATCGAGCTGGAGCCGGGTCACAAGTATCCCCCTGCTTTTTTGATCGGCTTTCCGCGATCCGGCACGACATTGCTCGACTCGATACTGGACGCTCATCCCGATGCCGTTGGTATCGAAGAGCAGCCGATGACACGCATCATGCGGGAAAAGATCGAAACATTCCCGGGCGGTTACCCCGGAGCGCTTGTCAATCTCACGTCGGCGCAACGACAGATCGCACGCGATGTTTACTGGGATGCCGTTCGCGAGCAGGGCTTCGAACCCGGCCAGAAACTGATCGTGGACAAGATGCCGCTCAATCTGACCAATGCGGCAATGATCCGGCGCATCTTTCCCGAGGCAAAAATTATTTTGGCGCTGCGCCATCCGGCCGATTGTGTCTTGTCCTGCTTCATGCAGGACTTTGTCATCAATTCCGCAATGGTCAATTTCCAGCGGCTCGACACTGCTGTGCATACCTATGACCAGGTGATGCGTCTCTATCAGATTTATGAGCATCTCCTGCCTATAAATGCGCTGCGTGTGCGCTATGAAAATCTCGTCGTTGATTTGCGCGGCGAGGTTGGCCCCGTTCTTGATGCAATGGGGCTGGAATGGCATGACGCCGTCAATGACCCTGCTGCCCATGCACTCGCGAAGGGTGATATTCGAACCCCATCCTATTCGCAGGTGACGGAGCCGCTCTATACTGCGTCGCGGGATCGCTGGCGCCGGTATGAAACCTATCTGAAGCCCTATTTGCATGTGCTGGAGCCGCATATCAAATATTTCGGCTACACGATTTGAGACATGAATGAGCAGTGTGAAGAAGATTCTTCTGGTCGATGATGACAATACACTTCGCGAGTCGCTGGTTGAGCAATTGCAGTTGCATGAAGAATTTGAGTGCGGCTCGGTCGCCACGGCAACGGCGGGCATTGAATATGTCCGCGCTCATCATGTCGATCTTGTGCTGCTTGATGTCGGCCTGCCGGATATGGATGGGCGCGAAGCCTGCCGCCTGATGCGCAAGGATGGCGTCAAGGCGCCGATCATCCTGCTGACAGGAGTCGATACGGATAGCGACACCATTCTGGGTCTTGATGCCGGTGCCAATGACTATGTGACCAAGCCGTTTCGCTTCGGCGTTTTGCTGGCGCGGCTTCGAGCGCATTTGCGCAGCCATGAACAGAGCGAGGATGCGGTCTTCAAGGTTGGGCCCTATCAGTTCCGTCCGGCGGCAAAAGTGCTGCTCGATGCGCAGGAAAAGAAAGTGCGGCTCACCGAGAAGGAAACCGCCATCCTCAAATATCTCTATCGCGCCGGCCAGAAGGTGATCGGTCGCGATGTGCTGCTGGCCGAAGTCTGGGGCTATAATTCAGGCGTTACCACGCATACGCTTGAAACGCATATTTATCGTCTACGTCAGAAAATCGAGAAAGACCCCTCTCACGCCGAAATACTGGTGACGGAAGCAGGCGGCTATCGACTGGTGCCTTGAGCGGTGTCAGATATTTTCTTCGCGTGGTGCCGTCAGTGCATAAGCCTTGATGAATTGTTCCGGCATGCGCGCCGGTTTGCCGGTTTCGATGTTGATGCAGATAAAATCGCTCAAGCCGCGCAGTAGTGTTTTCCCCGTTTGGGCATTCATTATCTGAAAGCGCCGCCGCAAGCGCAGCTTCTCATCATTGCCCGTGATCCATGTCCCGACCATGATCTTGTCGCCCTCATGGGATGGCGCAAAATATTCCATCTCGTGGCGGCGAACGACCATGCCGCGATTGATGGCACGATAGGCCGCGAAATCGAGCCCCAGCGCTTTGGAATGTTCCCAGGCGGTCTTGGCCATCCAGGTCAGATAAACAACATTATTGGTATGCTGGAACTCATCAATATGGGTCGGGCTGACTTGAACGTCGTGGATGAAAGCATTGGGAAAATCCCATTCGATCATTGGCGTCTCCCGTTTTCCATCCTGCCGCCGGGTCAATTTCCTTTATACGGTCACATATGCGCGGCGGCATGCCTGGCACAAGACTAGGCTCGTTCATCGCGCTCGACTAGACTGAAGCCATGAGCCTTGCCACTGAGATCAGATTTCTGCAAGCCCAACCGCTTTTTTCCGGTCTCGATCCGGTGCGGCTGGAGGTGCTTGCCTTCACGGCGGCGCGCCAACAATACGAAGCGGGTGCGACAGTCTTTATGCAAGGCAGCCAAGCAGACGCGGCTTATCTCATCACGTCGGGTGAAGCCGTTTTGCTTGACCATGATGCATCGGGTCAGGCGCGCGCGCGGCGTGTCGACGCTGGCGATCTCATTGGTGAGAACGCCCTGTTCAAGTCTGAGATATGGCGCGCCAGTCTGCGGGCTGTCACGCCCATTGAAATGCTTTGCATCAGCCGCGACATGTTTCATCGCCTGATGGGCGAGTTTCCGGAAATGGCAGGTCAGATCGCCGCGACGATTGCCGATCGGCTTGAAGATATCGGTCAGGCGCTTGCCGGGCTTGGCAAAAAGCATGGCGAAAAGGAAAAACAATAATGAGCGATGCAACAAGCAAGAGCGATAGCTGGCCACCAAACATCAAAGCCGCGTTGAAGCGCATGGCGCCTGCCAGCAAATATCTCGGCCTTGAAATCCTTGATGCGGACAAGGAGCAGGGCATCGTCAAACTTGCCTTCAATGCCGGGCCGGAGCTCTGCAATATGTGGGGCGGTATTCAGGGCGGCATGGTGGCGGCCATGCTCGACGATGCCATGGCTTTTGCGGTCGGGCTCAATCTCGAATGGGGTCAGATCAGCCCGACACTGGAACTGAAAGTCAGCATGATTGCCCCGGCGCGACCGGGGCGCATTTATGCGACGGGCAAGGTCATCAAGCGCGGTCGCTCGGTTGGTTTTGTCGAAGGCGAACTCACCGCCGAAGACGGCACCCTGCTCGCCACGGGCAGTTCGACGGCCACTTTCGTCACGCTCAAGCGCAAGGACGAGACGCCCGCTCAGGCATAGGCATGGGCGCTGAAATAGCTGCGCGCCTCGGAAGTCAAATGCAGATCAAGCAGGGTGAAATGATGCTTGATACCGGCATTCAGCGCCGCCTTGTCGAGTTTGACCACCCGCATCGCCTCACGCAGGAAGCTCGGCCAGTAGCGCACGATGATCCAGATATTGTCAGCCAGGGTTGGCAGGTCGCTATCCGGCAGATTTAGGTGTCCGGCCGCGAGCATCTGGCGATAGAAGGTTGTCAGCATCGTTGTTGTCATCTGATAGACGTGGCGCACGCGACCTTCGAGCTCGGGTGAGGAGCGGCCATAATCGGCCTGGTCGCGATAGAGGAACTGATAGTTCCAGACCTCCTCGAACATCATCCGGTTAAACAGCGCATAGTTTTCGAGCACGCTTTCCGGTGTGCTCTCAATCGTCAGGCGCGTGTCGATGATGGCGAAGAGCGCCAGCTGATGGGCGCTGACCAGGTCCTTCTTGCTGCGAAAGTGATACCAGAGATTACCCTCGGATATGCCGACGTCTTCGGCGATGCGCGAGAGGGGAACGGCGTCATAGCCCTGTTCGTTAAACAGACGCAGACTGGTGGCGAGAATTCGCTCTTTCGTATCGTTGGCCATACGCTCTTCTTTCTCGCTCCGCTGCGGCTCTTCACGGTCGCATCCGGATCAGGCGTTTCACCTTCAGGTGTTTGAATATGTTGGCCGTTCCGCCTGTGACGGTCAACACATGACTAAACGTCAAGCACGGCCAGAACGGGGGCATGGTCGGATGTCTGCTGCCAGCCGCGCGCATCTTTGCGCACATGCATGGAGACCGGTGACTCCGCCAGCGCCGGCGTCACCCAGATGTGGTCAAGGCGGCGGCCCCGGTCTGCCGCTTCCCAATCCTTGGCGCGATAGCTCCACCAGGAATAAAGCTTCTCATCCGCCGGTACGAAACGTCGCATGACATCAATCCAGTCATGCGACGCCATGATCTCAGCCATGAGTTCGGTTTCAACAGGCGTATGGCTGACTATTTTCAGAAGCTGCTTGTGCGACCAGACATCATGTTCAAGTGGCGCGACATTCAGATCGCCAACCAGCACCATGCGGTTTTTCGATCTGGTTTTATGTCCGGCATACCAGTCCGTCATCTCACGCATGAAATCGAGCTTGTGGGCGAACTTGTCGTTAATGCTCACATCCGGTTCGTCGCCGCCAGCGGGCACATAAAAATTATGGATGCGGACAGGATCCTTGATGTCGAGATCGACGCTGATATGACGCGCATCGCCCTTGTCGCAAAACCCATGTGTTTCGATTTTCTTGAAGGGAATGCGGCTCGCTATGGCGACGCCGTGATAGCCCTTCTGGCCGAGAATGGCGAGGTGCTCATAGCCTGCCTTGTGAAATGCCTTGGAAGGAAAGGCATCGTTGATGCATTTGATTTCCTGAAGACAAAGGACGTCAGGGGATTCTTCAGCCAGCAGCCGTTCAACAAGATTGATCCGCAGGCGAACGGAATTGATGTTCCAGGTGGCGATTTTGATTTTCACGGGCGTCAGGCTTTCGCAGAAGGGGAGGATCAGAAAAGATTGAGCGTCATGCCAGCCACGCCAATCGGCCAGCGCCCGCGGGCAAAGAGCGCGAGCTTGCGGCGGAAGGGGTGGTCATATTCGGCGCCTGTCACCAGTGCGAGGGCGGCGGAATGGACCGTGCGCATGGCGTCGCCAGCGGCGGCGTCCATCAAGCCTTCATCTTCGACTTCCCAGAAGGCAGCGGCATCGCGGATGGCGTTGCCCAGACGTTCGCCGAGCAATGAGGCCATATGGGTCAGCGCGATCGAAAGCGCTTCCTCGCTGATCACCATCAAGGCTTCGGCGGCGAGATGGGCGCGCAGCGATTCCTCGGCTTCCCATTGGGCGGTGTCGATATCCAGACTGAGCGCGGCGTCGCTTGCCTCTTCCCAGTCGCGCAAGCGGGCGACCTCAACTTGTGGCAGGCCGAGACCGTCAAGATAGGAACGGGCAAGGGCCCGGGTTTCCTTGTCGATCGGGCGGCTGAGCTGCGAAAACCAGGGCAGGTGGACAGCCTCCTCCGAAAAACTGCGCAGGCCTGCCAGGATCGGGATTTCGCCCTCCAGCGCCAAGAGGTCCGCGCCTTCCATCTCGAAATCATGGTCATCATCAGTAAAGCGGCCCATGGGGCTTTGTCTCCCGGCGTGAAATCGTCAGTGCTTCTAGCATTTTCTGGCAAGTACTTAAAAAAGTTACGCCCCGTCGGGGGAGGACGGGGCGTAACGGCGCTCATCGCGCGGACATCGGGAGGGGGGGCTTCCGATGTCGGGGGCCAGAACCACGAACGGATGGATCTCGCAAGAAATCGGAAATCCCGACATTTTGCGTTTATCCTTTATTTTCAAGATGTTGTGGCATTTACCCGCCCGGGAACAGGCCGGGCGCGGCAGGTTGCCGCGCCCATGCCGCTTTTCAGATGACGCCAAGATCCCTGGCGATCAGATCGATGCAAAGCTTGGCAAGGCCGAACAGCTCGTCAATTTCTGACACCGAAATGATCAAAGGCGGGCTCAAAACCATGGTGTCGCCAATGGCGCGCATGACGAGACCATTGTTGAAGCAATGATTGCGGCAGCGCATGCCGACATCCATGGCGTCGTCAAACTTCTCGCGGGTTTTCTTGTTTTTCACCAGTTCGATGGCGCCGAGCAGGCCAACGCCGCGTGTTTCGCCGACAAGCGGGTGGTCATTGAGTTCCGCGAGCCGCTTCTGGAAATGCGCCCCAATTTCACCACCCGCCTTTTCAACGAGCTTTTCCTTCTGCATCAGTTCGATATTGGCGAGCGCGACGGCACAGGCCACCGGATGTCCGGAATAGGTGAAGCCGTGGCTCCATTCCTGATCGGAATTGAAAATGACTTCACCCACGCGACCCCCGAGACCAACAGCGGCAATCGGCTGATAGCCAGACGAGAGGCCCTTGGCCATGTTCATCATGTCGGGGGCGATGTCATAGGTCTGGGCGCCAAACCAGTTGCCGGTGCGGCCAAAGCCGCAGATCACTTCATCAAGATGCAGCAGCACATCATATTTCTGGCAGATGCGCTGGATCTCGGCCCAATAGCCTTGCGGCGGGAAAATGAGACCGCCCGCGCCCTGAATGGGTTCGGCGACAAAGGCCGCAACATTTTCAGCACCGAGTTCAAGGATCTTTTCTTCGAGCGCGCGCGCCGTCTTGAGGCCGAAGGCTTCGGGCGTCATGTCGCCACCTTCGCCATACCAGTAAGGGCAATCAATATGGACAAAGCCCGGCAGCGGCAGATCGGCCTGCGGATGCATGGAGGTCAGACCCGACAACGAGGCCGCGCCCAGCGTTACGCCGTGATAGGCCTTCTTGCGCGAAATCATGACCTTCTTGTTGGGCTTGCCCTGAAGGTTCCAGAAATAGCGGATGATCTTGATGGCGCTGTCATTGCCTTCGGAGCCGGAATTGGCAAAGAAGAATTTGTCGATGCCCCTGGGCGTCACTTCGGCAAGTTTCTGTGACAGTTCGGCGGCATAGGGATGTGTTGTCTGGAAAAACGTGTTGTAGAAAGGCAGTTCCTTCAGCGCCTTGTAGCCCGCCTCGGCGAGTTCCTCGCGACCATAGCCGACCTGCACGGCCCACAAGCCCGCCATGCCGTCGATCAGGCGATGGCCTTCCGAGTCATAAATATAGACGCCCTTGGCCCTGACGATGACGCGCGCGCCTTTTTGCGCGAGGTCCTTATGTGTCGTGAAGGGATGCAGATGATGGGCGGCGTCCATCTCCTGCCAGCGTTTGGTCTGATTTGAAATAGGTGCAGCTTGCGACATGGTGCTTCTCCGTTTCCGAGACGTTGGTTTTATGTGCGGAAAGTGACGCCGCTTCGGCGGCGCGGAGAGCGTCTAGGGATTGTAGCCGATGCGCGCGCAGAGGATCAGAAGCTCACGCTTCTGCGGGCGGTTGTGATGATGTCCCTGGTTCAGCATGGCGGCAGTATAGCCGGATAGGCGTCAAAGTGCCAATCCGGCTGATATCCCGTTCAAAACATGAGCTTTATGCCGATAACGGCTGAGAGCAGGTCAGGGTCCTCGCCTGCGGCGCGGGCAAGTCTTGAGGTTTCACCCAATCGACGCTCCCAATTGACGCCGATATAGGGGGCGATCTTGCGGCTGATCTCATAGCGCAATCGCAAACCTGTTTCGAGCTTGCTGAAACCGCGTCCGACATCTATCGCCGCGTCATTCTTCAGGGACGCGTCGAGTTCCATATCGGGTTCGAGATAGATTTTCTGGGTGATCGGTATCTCATAGCTCACATCAAGTCTGGCAGAGGCCGCGCCCGTCTCGCTCACAAAGCCCGCCACGTCGATTTCAAACCAATGCGGCGCAAGGCCCGTTATGCCGAATGTGGCGTAGCTGCGGGCCGGGTCGGGCTTTACATCATGGCGCAGGCCAACATAGGCATCGAAGAAATCACTGATGATGTGCTGATATCTCAGATGAAACTCTGCCCGGTCAAACGTGTGGGCGTCGCGCAGATATTCGCTCTCGACTTTCAGAACGATTTTTTGCTCACCCGTGCCAATTTGCAGGGCCCCTTTGGCCGCAACGAGATCATCGCCCGATTGCCAGCGATGCTCCAGTTGGTCGATCTTGATCGAGGTGAAGATCTCATGGTCCATGTCCATGGCGGAAGCAGACGTGGCAAGCGCCATGCCGGGAAGCACGAGTAAGGAGAGGATATTTTTCAATGCATCATCTCCTCTTCTGGTGCGTAGGCAGATGATGCAACAGGACCACCGTCAACAATGATCCTGCGGAACATACCCGTCATCATGTGATACATGAGATGACAGTGGAACGCCCATTGTCCCGGCGCATCGACCTCGGTCTCGGTGTAAACCGTCATGCCCGGTGCGATGCTGATGATGTGTTTGGCCGGGTTCCCTTTGCCCTGACCATTGTCGAGGATCAGCCACATGCCATGCAGATGCATGGGGTGGGTCATCATGGTCTCATTGACGAACTTGAAACGCACGCGCTCGCCATAGGTCAGATGGATCGGTTCGGCGTCTTCATATTTGACGCCGTTGATGCTCCAGTCATATCGCTCCATATTGCCCGTGAGACGCAGTTCGATTTCGCGCGTCGGTTTGCGTTCGGGAAAGAGCGGCGTCTGGGCGCGCAAGTCCGCATAGGACAGGAACTTTCCACCACCACCCGCTTTGGGGGCAAGACCGCTACCAGCCCTATAAAAGGGATCGGCCTTCGCGCCCATATCCATGTGGTCCATGTCCATGCCCTTCATATCCTCATGGCTCATGGTCGTCCCGCTCATGTCCATGCCGTCATGTGCCATGCCCATATCGGCCATGGTGAGAAGAGGTGCTGGCGAGAGCGGCGGCACCCCGGCTTCCATGCCTTCGCGCGGGGCAAGTGTGGCGCGGGCAAAGCCGTTGCGCGCCATGGTCTGGGCAAAAATCGTCAGGGCCTTTTCGGTTTTGGGTTGAACGATCACATCATAGGTTTCAGCTACGGCGAGGCGAAACTCATCGACCTTTACAGGTTGAACATTATTGCCATCGGCAGACACGACCGTCATGGCGAGGCCCGGAATGCGAACATCAAAATAGGTCATGGCGGAGGCGTTGATGAAACGCAGGCGGATGCGCTCGCCGGGTTTGAATATCCCGGTCCAGTTCTCCGCCGCGCTCTTGCCATTGACGAGATAGTCATAGCCGGTGACATCGGCAATGTCGGTCGGCATCATGCGCATAGAGCCCCACATGCGGCGATCATCCATGGTGGCGCGCCACCCCTTCTCGGCAAGATCCTTGAAGAAGGTCGAGATCGTGCGCTGCGAGTGGTTGTAATAGTCCGACATCATTTTGAGATTGGACAAGATGCTATGGGCATCTTCCGGGTGCATGTCAGAGAGCATCACCACATAGTCACGATCATATTTGAAGGGCTCGCGCGCCTGCGGCTTGATGATGATGGCGCCATAGACGCCTTCCTGTTCCTGCATGCCTGAATGGCTGTGATACCAATAGGTCCCGCTTTGCTGCACCTTGAAATGATAGGTGAAGGTCTCACCGGGCTTGATGCCGTCAAAACTGAAACCGGGTACGCCATCCTGATCGGAGGGCAGAATAATGCCGTGCCAATGCAGTGACGTGTCTTCTTTCAGTTTATTCGTGACGTTGATTGTCACGTCCTCGCCCTGGGTGAAGTGCAGTGTCGGACCGGGGATCATGTCATTGATGGCATAGGCGTCCTTGTGATGGCCGAGCACCTCAATGCTCTTCTCGCCAATGGCGAGGTTATAGGTGCCTGCATGAAGGGCGGTGCCACCTGTCGCCGTCAGAAACACGACAGGCAGCATCACACGCAGGCCACGCGCGAATAGGTTTCGCATGGGCAACTCCTGAGTTTATGTGCGGGATAGGACGCCTTGGGGCGTCCTATTCAACGGTGAATGTGCCGACCATGCCGGATTCGGCATGACCGGGAACGCCGCAGGAAAACTCAAGTGTCGCATCGCCTGAAAATGTCCAGATGATCTCGCTGGTCTTGCCGGGTTCGAGCAATGTGGTGTTGGGATAGTCATGTTTCATGGTGTGCCCATTGCCCATGTCCATCTTCATGGCGTCATGGTTGAGCCTGTCACCCATGATGGCCCCGTGATCGACCATCATCTGCATCTCAGGCGCGTGTTCCTCATGCATATGCGTCGTGCCGATATTGAACTCATGCACGAGTGTGCCTTCATTGCGGATAAGGAAACGCACCGTCTCGCCTTTCTTGACAGTGATCGCCTCCGGTTCGAAAAAATTATCCTTCATCACAATGGTGATGGTGCGGTCGGCATCGGCGGCTTTGCCGGGTTTGCCGATATTGTCGGGCAGCTTGTCATGCATGGGTGTGTTACCCATCATTTCACCCATCTGATCGCCTGACATGGGGTGCATGGATTGAGGTGAGCCGGGCATGCCCATCGGCTCAGCCGAAGCGGAAGCGGCGATAGAAAAGGCGGCAAGCAGCAGAGCGCCGGCGAAGATCGATTTGATTTTCATGATTCAATGATTCCCGTGATGTGAAATGAAATGCGCGTTGCCGCGCGGTGTCTCACAGGCGGGTCTTGGGCGGCGGCGAAACGGGCAGGGCTGCATAGGGCCGCAGGCTATGCGTGATTGATGCATAGGCGACACCGGCCATAAAAAGCGGTGAGGCGAATATCATGGGGGCTTGGGCGGCGAAGACGGACGTTTGGCAGCAAGTGGATATTTGGCCCTGCGTGTCGAGCGCGGAAAGGGGCGCTGCCTTGTCCGTCGTGGCGTCTTTCTGGTGATGCGCGGCATGTTGCGGGCAGACATGCGTTGATGCGAACCCGCCCGACGCCGTTGCAGGGCTTGCAAGCAGCATCGTCAAAGCCAGAAACAGGTGCAGCCAGTGGCGCATCGACGATCCATAAATCATTCAAGCTCGGGGTAGCCTAAAGCTTCCAGCAAGGGGAAGGTCAAGCGCCATCACACATTCAAGAGCAGATGCTCGCGTTCCCAGGCCGAGATGACCTGCTGATAGGCTTCATGCTCGGTATATTTCACGTCCATATAGATCTGCACAAAGCGCGCACCGAGGACTTCCTTGAGTTCGCTCGCCGTGCGCAGATGGTCAAGCGCATCAAGCAGATGGCGGGGCAGGGCATAGCGTTTTGACTCATAGGCATTGCCCTTCATCTCCTTGGTCGGCGTCAGATTGTTGACCATGCCGATATAGCCGCAGGCGAGCGAAGCGGCGATGGCGAGATAGGGATTGGCATCGGCACCGGGCACGCGGTTTTCGACGCGGCGGCCGGGGCGCTTGGCTTCCGGGATGCGCAGGCCCACGGTGCGGTTTTCATGGCCCCAATGCGTGTTCACGGGCGCGGCGAGGTCGCGCACGATGCGGCGATAGGAGTTCACATTGGGCGCGATCAGCGCCATGGCGGCGGGCAGGTGTTTTTGCAGGCCGGCGATATAGGAGAGAAACAGTTTTGTGTCGCGGCCCTGCTTGTTGGCGAAAAGATTTTCGCCGGTTTTCACATCGACGATGGATTGGTGAATATGCATGGCGCTGCCTGGCTCGCCTTCATAGGGTTTGGCCATGAAGGTGGCATAGATGCCATGGCGCAGCGCCGCCTGACGCATGGTGCGCTTGAAGAGGAAAGCCTGATCGGCAATGTCGAGCGGCTCGCCGTGATCGAAATTGATTTCAACCTGCGCCGCACCTGACTCATGGATCAGTGTGTCGATGTCGAGATCCTGCGCTTCGCAGAAATCATACATGTCCTCGAAAATCGGATCGAACTCGTTGACCGCATCAATGCCGTAAGACTGGCGCGCGGTTTCCTGCCGGCCATTGGCCCCAACGGGGGGTTCAAGCGGATAGTCGGGGTCGATGTTTTTGGCGGCGAGATAAAACTCGATTTCCGGCGCGACGATGGGCTGCCAGCCTTTTTCCTCATAGAGCTTCAGGACGCCCTTGAGCACATTGCGCGGCGCAATCGGCACAGGTGTGCGGTCGCGGAAATTGGCGTCGCAAATGATCTGCGCCGTCGGCTCGCTATACCAGGGTACAATGCGCACGCTCGTCGGGTCGGGATCGAGAATGATGTCGGGCTCAAGATCATCAAGCACTTCGCTCTCGACATAATCGCCCGTCACGGTCTGGCCGAAAATCGATTCCGGCAGCCGCAGGGTACGATCCCCAAGGCTTGAGACAAATTTGCGCGTTGGCAGGATTTTGCCGCGCGCAATACCTGCCATGTCGGAGACCATGCACTCCACCTCGGTGATGCGATGCTCCTTCAGCCATTTGACCAGATCGTCCTTGTTCTTGACCTTGTCGCTCATCGGGGGGCCTCAAAATGTCAAAGGGTGCTTCGTGTTCCGTGTCGGATGCGTGCAGCTTGCGCGACCGCCTCGCCAAAGGCGCCGAACAGTTTCAGCGATACCGGATTTTCCCGGTAACGCCACTCGGGATGCCATTGCACGCCCATGGCGAAAGCGCACGCCCCGGTCACGCTCAGGGCTTCAATCGTGCCATCGGCGGCGCGACCTTCAGGGGTGAGGCCGGGGGCCAGTCTGGCGACGCCTTGACCATGGAGCGAATTGACCATGATGACGCGCTCGCCCAGCAGGCGCTCAAAGAGGCCGCCCGGGGTCAATGTCACCTCATGGGCCGGCCCATATTGCGTGTCGAGTGGCGCGTCCTTGTCTTCGCGGTGATCAAAGCGCGCGGCAAAGCCCGGTTCACCCGGCTCCTCGTGGATATGCTGATGCAGGGTGCCGCCAAAAGCGACATTCAATTCCTGAAAGCCGCGACAGACGCAAAAGAGCGGCACAGCGCGGGCGACGCAGGCGCGGATGAGGTCAAGGGTCAGCGCGTCACGCTGCCGGTCAGCCAGCACCCCTTCGCGTGGCGGCACGCCGCCATAATTTTCAGGATGCACGTTGGAATGGGAGCCGGTGAGGAAGATGCCGTCGCACAGGCTCAGGATTTCGTCGAAATCCGGGGCGGTTTCAAAGGGTTCGCGCGGCACAGGCAACAGCACGGGCAGGCAATGCGCGCCACCCTCGAGCGCGGCGATATATTTCTCGCCGACCGCGTGGAAGGGATGCGGTCCAAGCATTTTCACGTCGCAGGGGATGCCGACGACAGGGCGTTTCATGGATCTAAGGGTCATGCCCCCTAGAGGTAGCACGGGCCACGGGGGGCGCTCAAGGCATGGACGCTCCTTGTCAGCCCGGCCTGTGCAGGATAATTGACAGGATCAGTTCTTGTTGCCGAAGGGCCGCTGCTCGTCGCGCATGACAAAAAGATCATTATTGGCGCGAATGCCGGACTGGATATTGCGCAGGGCCACCGTGGTTTGCAGTCCCTGGGCGTCGGTCACGACCCATTGGCGCAGTTGCAGGCGGGGCTGGTCAAAGACCAGCGTGATGTCACCCGGGGCCTTGTCGGATTTATCGGCCAGCGTCAGGCGCAGGACGCCGGGCTGACGATCAACACTGACAATGCGCGTGTCACGCCTGAGATCAATGGACTCATCGAGCAGCAGACTGAGCGGGGTTGAGCCCAGCGGATAACGCTGCGCGGGACTTGACCCCTCCTTGATGCCCACCCAGATGCCGTCGGCAACGACCAGAAGGTCCGAGGGCGGGTTATATTCAAAGCGCAGCCGTCCGGGACGTCGCAGAAAGAACCGGCCTTCCGCGATCGAGCCGTCAGGACCGATTTGCAGGAAATTGCCCTGCATGTTCTCAACGCCTTGCAGATAAGTGGCGACTTCGGTGAGGGTGGCCTCATCTTCTGCGCTCAGCATGGCGGCGGCAGGCGCGGCCTTTGCCTGATTTGCGCCAGCGGTCAGCAGGGTCACGCAAAGCAGGCTCAGGCCGATGATGGCGAGCACTACCAGTACGCGCTGGCGAAACCGATGGTGATTGAGTTTGTCAATATGGCTCATGCTGGCAAACATGGGCATCCTTTGTGGCGAAATCGGGAAGCCTATAAGGCATCTCCGGGGCATTTCAGAAATGGCTGGTTCACCCAGGCGCTGCCCATTGGCGTCATTTGTCGCTGAAAAAGCAAGTGCTGCTAGTGATCGCCAACCAGAACCTCGCGCTTGCCCTGATGATTGGGAGCGCTGACAACGCCTTGTTCTTCCATCAATTCGATGAGGCGCGCCGCACGGTTATAGCCGATCTGCAGGCGGCGCTGGATATAGCTTGTGGAGGCGCGCTTGTCGCGGGCGACAATGGCGACGGCCTTGTCGTAGAGATCGTCACCTGATCCGGGTCCTTCAAGGCCAAAGGGGTCGCCTTCGGCTTCTTCGGCTTCTGCGGTAATGGCTTCAAGATATTCAGGCGTGCCCTGACGCTTGAGGAAGGTCACGACCTTTTCGACTTCTTCGTCGGACACGAAGGGGCCATGAACACGGCGGATGCGCCCACCGCCAGCCATATAGAGCATGTCGCCCTGACCCAGGAGCTGTTCGGCGCCCTGTTCGCCCAAAATCGTGCGGCTGTCGATTTTCGAGGTCACCTGAAAGGAAATGCGGGTCGGGAAGTTCGCCTTGATCGTGCCGGTGATGACGTCAACCGAGGGGCGCTGCGTCGCGGTGATGATATGGATGCCGGCGGCACGCGCCATCTGGGCGAGACGCTGCACGGCGGCTTCAATTTCCTTGCCCGCGACCATCATCAGATCGGCCATTTCGTCAACGATGACGACAATGAAAGGCATGGGGGAGAGGTCCATTTCCTCTTCTTCGTAGATTGCCTTGCCGGTTTCCTTGTCAAAGCCGGTCTGCACCGTGCGCACCAGCACTTCGCCCTTGGCGTTGGCCTCGCCAACGCGGCTGTTATAGCCCTCGATGTTCCGCACACCGACTTTCGACATTTTGCGATAGCGGTCTTCCATTTCCTTGACGACCCATTTGAGGGCGACAACCGCTTTCTTGGGTTCGGTCACGACGGGCGCGAGAAGATGGGGAATGCCGTCATAGACGGAGAGTTCCAGCATCTTGGGGTCGATCATGATGAGCTTGCATTGATCGGGCGAGAGCCGATAGAGCAACGACAGGATCATGGTGTTGATGCCGACCGACTTGCCCGAGCCTGTGGTGCCTGCGATCAGCAGATGCGGCATGCGCGCCAGATCGGAAATCACCGGCTCGCCGCCGATATTCTTGCCAAGCGCCAGGGCGAGCTTCGAGCTTGAGCTTTCATATTCGCCGGTTTCGAGCAGTTCACGCAGCATCACCATTTCGCGTTTGGCATTGGGCAATTCGATGCCGATGACATTGCGGCCCGGCACGACGGCGACGCGGGCTGAAACGGCGCTCATCGAACGGGCGATGTCATCGGCGAGCGAAATCACGCGCGAAGACTTGATGCCGGCGGCAGGCTCAAGTTCATAAAGTGTGACGACGGGGCCGGGTCGGACATGAATGATTTCGCCGCGAATGCCAAAATCGTCCAGCACGGTCTCAAGAAGCCTTGCATTGGCTTCCAGCGCATCATCGGTGAGCTTGGCGGTCGTCAGCGGCTTTGTCGGCTTGGTCAGAAGCGAAAGGGGCGGCAGCTGATGATCGCTGGCCGGTTCGAGAGCGAGGCGTGGCTGGGCTTCGCGGGCGGCGCGCTTGGAGGGTTTTGAGGCGCGCGTCGCATTGCGCTCAATGCGGGCGGCGGATTTGGCGGCTGATAGTTGTGGCTCGATGCGCTCATTGCCGTCGCCCGTTTTGCGAAGCGGAGAGGGGCGTTTGCGGGGCGTGGGCGTTTTGACCTCAGCGGCACCGCGACGGCCGAATTCACCAAAACCGCCGGTGCGGGCGGCGATCACTTCGGCTTCGCTCAGCGGGGCGAAATCCCCCCAGCGCAGCAGGCGATCACGCCAGTAGGTCAGATGGTCGGTGACGAACCACCAGACAAGACGTGTGCGCCCCGGCAGGAGATCGGGGCGATCGGCGAGCAGGTCCGCCTCTTCCTCAATTTCGTCCTCCCTCTCAATGGCGCGGGGACGGCGACGAACCGGCTCATAAACATCCTGGCGCAAGGTGACGCTGTCGCCGTCATCGCTCCGGCGCAGGCGCGTCATGAGATCACGCAAATCCGACAGGCCGATATTGCCGGCAAAGACAAGCAGGGCCGCCGTGACGGGTGCCGCGATGAGGGCTGTCAGGGAATAGGCGCTGACGCTGCCAATCAACGGCGCAAAAAAACCAAGACCCAGTGTGGCCAGCGCATCGCCCACAACACCACCCAGCCCGATCGCCAGCGGCCAGAAAAAGGGGCGGGGCAATGCGCTCAGAAACATCGCCGCCGTGAAAGTGGCGGCCAGCCAGGCCGCGACACGAAAGACGATCTTGTCGGGCGACTGATGCGTGAAGGCGCGCGCCCCCCAGATGATGGGCGGCAGGAGGAAGGCCACGCCGCCCAGGCCCAGCGCCTGCAGCATGATGTCGGCGAGATAGGCGCCAGGCAGGCCCATCCAGTTGCGCGGTTCCAGGCCGGTGGCGTTGTTGAGGCTTGGATCGGTGCTCGACCAGCTGGCCATGGCGAGCAATCCAAAGATGCCCGCGACAAGCAGCGCCATGCCAAATCCCTCCTCAACGCGACGCGCCAGAAACTGACGCACGCCATCGGGCAGGATCGTGAACAGATTGGCGAGCAGCCTCACGCGTGGCTTCCTCTGCTTGCCGGCAAGACGCGGCGCGGCCAGAGCCGCTTTCGCGCCTTTGCCCTTGCCGTTGCGTTTCGGACCCGTCGCCTCCCTTGCCGAACCGATCACAACACCTCCGCAATCCGCGTCAGTGCTTCTTCTGTCTGCGCCTCGCTATCGACCAGCGCGACGCGAATATAGGCCTTGCCGGGATTTCCGGACTGACCCGACGTCGCGAATGAATCATCGCGCGCGAGATAGGCGCCGGGCAAGACCTTGACGCCCCCCTTGGCCCAAAGTTCGCGCGCGGCGGTTTCACCATCGCCCACATCCAGCCACAAAAAGAAGCCACCTGAAGGGCGGTAAAAACCAAAACGATTGCCGATGATGCGCTCGGCAATATCGAATTTGCGGCGGTAAAGCGCACGATTGGCCTGTGCATGCGCGTCGTCGCGCCAGGCGGCGGCGGAGACGGCGAGAAGCGGCATCGGCACTTGCGGACCTGCCACATTGCGGAAGGTGCGATAGCGCAGCATGAAGGCGCGATCACCCGTGACAAATCCCGAACGCAAGCCCGGCAGGCTGGAACGCTTGGACAGCGAATGAAAGACAATGATATTGGCAAAGGGGTCGCTTTGGGCGGCATCGGCGTGATGGCTGCCAGCCAGTGCGATGGCGGCCTGAAGCGCGCTCATTGGCGGTTCAACATCATAGATGTCGGCATAGCATTCATCGATGGCCAGCATGATGTCGTGTTCGCGCGCCAGTTCGATCAATTTGGTCAGATAGAACAGATCGGCGACCACACCCTGCGGATTGGCGGGGCTGCAAAAATAGATCATCGCCGTGCGGGCGAGCAGGCCCTCTGGCAGGGCGGCGAAGTCAGGCATGAAGCGGTTTTCGCGTGTTGCGGGCACATAGACCGGGTCGGCGCCCGCCGCAATCGCGGCAGCGGCATAGCATTGGTAAAAGGGGTTCGGCATCAGGATCGCCGGTCGCTGCCCGGTTTTTGACAAGGGGGTTGCCACCAGAGCTGCGTTGAACAGGGCCTCGCGGGTGCCATTGACGGGCAGGATCTGAAGTTCGGGATCCAGCGGGCGGCCTTCACCGATCACATGGGCAAGATGATAGCGGCGGCCGAGCCAGCCAGCGACGGCCTGGCGGAAATCCGGCGTGCCGATGATCGGGGGATATTTGCCAAATTCATGGGCATGGGCGCTGATGACCGGCATCACGAAGTCGGGAACGGGATGCTGCGGTTCGCCCAGCGACAGGATGAGGGGCGGCTTGCCGGGGGTCACGCCTTCGAGCAAGGCGTTGAGGCGTGGAAACGGGCTGTCCGGCAGCGAGGCAAACCGGGCCTGATCGGGCGATATGGAAGCGGTTTGCGTCATCTTGTGCCAGTTGAGGTCGCATGTGGCTTCAGCCGAAGCGAGAATAGCCGCGATAATGCGCAATGATACTTGGGGCGCCCCAAGCGGTCCAGCATGGTGAATAGCCCCCAAACCGTGGAAAAAGCTGTGGGATTCCCAAGCCTTATCCACAAAGTTCGAAGGAATTTTTTAAGATTCGGTTAACTTTTTCAAACCGGGCGGTGGCAAGCGCGCCAATCGGATGCATCAGATCCGAACCGGCACAGACAGCCACCAGACCCGCCAGCGCGCCGTCATGCACAAAGCCCGGATCATTGCGTCCTGCGATCAGGGCCGAGAGAATGCCGCCAGCCATGCCCGTGGTGCTCAGTTCAGTCGGATTCATCAGGCGTTCCCCATCAAGCGCTTTTGCCAGTCATTTAAGTATCCGGCAAGCATCTGGTAAGCATCTGGCGTGTCAAATCGCTGCCTGCATGGCGGGCCCTCTTCGTGACGTCGTCTTGTCATCGGGGCCCAAAAGGGAAATGCCCGGAAAGCGATCTGCTCTCCAGGCATTTCAATCCGCATCGCCACGTCGCACTCACTTGTTACCCGGTCTGGCGACCCTGTCTCAGATGGCGTCAGCGTCGGTTTCGCCCGTGCGGATACGCAGGACCTGCTCAACCGGCGTCACGAAAATCTTGCCGTCGCCGATCTGGCCCGTCTTGGCAGCGCCAGAGATGGCGGCCACGATCTTGTCCACGAGGTCCGACGTCGCCACGACTTCGACCTTGAGCTTGGGCAGGAAGTTCACGGCATATTCAGCGCCACGATAGATTTCAGTCTGACCCTTCTGACGGCCATAGCCCTTCACTTCGGTCACGGTCAGGCCCTGAACGCCAAGGGCTGTGAGAGCTTCACGAACTTCGTCAAGCTTGAATGGCTTAATGATTGCCATAACCAGTTTCATTTTCAGTTTCCTCATTTTTGAAGCCAGCCGACCGCACCTTGCCGTCGGCTCTATGCTCGTCGAAGCATTCGGGTCTGAGCCCTCATTGCATCCGACTTGCCCCCTTCTAATCAAGAACCGTGCCGCGCCCGTTTTGTCTCATAAGATATTGTTTTTATTGTTATATTCGTCTTTGCGCAAATGTTGCGCCGCAACCATTTTTGCTGGGGCATTAACCTAGCCGCGCGATCTTGGGCAGTTGCACAAAAAATATGCACATCAATCTGGCAATTTTCGAGGCAAAGGGGCCGGGTATGGGGCCGTGTGTGGCGGGGCCCTGTCATGCGATCCGAAAAGTCCGAAAAGAAAGAGGGCGCCCGGTGGGGCGCCCTCTCCGGCTCATCCAATGTAACCCGTAGATTACTGGATGACTTCCCCGTGGAGGCTGATATCGAGGCCTTCGATTTCTTCCTGCGGGCTGACACGCAGACCGAAGAAGATCTTCACAATCATCAACAGGATGAAGGTGCCGATGCCCGAATAGACGAGCGTGGCAACGACGCCCTTGGCCTGAAGCGCGACCTGGCCCCAGTTGCCGTCGATGCCGCCAACCGGTGCATCAGCACCTGTGATGGCCATCGTGGCGAAGACGCCGGTCAGCAGAGCGCCGACGATGCCGCCGATGCAGTGAACGCCAAACACGTCGAGGGCGTCGTCATAACCGATGGCACGCTTCGCAGCTGTTGAGACGATGAAGCAGAGAACGCCAGCCGCGATACCGATCCAGAGCGAGCCCATGGGATCAACAAAGCCGGAAGCCGGGGTGATGGCGACGAGGCCAGCCACAGCGCCCGAGCACATGCCGAGAAGTGTCGGCTTCTTGTGCACGATCCATTCGGCAAACATCCAGGCAAGCGCAGCAGCGGCTGTGGCAATCTGTGTCACAACCATGGCCATGCCTGCACGACCGTCAGCGGCAAGTTCCGAACCGGCGTTGAAACCGAACCAGCCAACCCACAGCAGCGATGCACCGATCATGGTCATCACGACGTTGTGGGGCGCCATGTTTTCGGTGCCATAGCCCTTGCGCGGTCCGAGCACGAGGCAGGTCACGAGACCGGCGATGCCGGCATTGATGTGCACCACGGTGCCGCCAGCGAAGTCGAGCACGCCCGCCGCACCGAGGAAACCACCGCCCCATACCCAATGGCAGATCGGGGCATAGATGAAGATCAGCCACAGGCCCATGAAGACCAGCATGCTGGAGAACTTCATGCGGTCGGCAAAGGCGCCGGTGATGAGCGCCGGTGTGATGATCGCGAAGGTCATCTGGAAGACCATGAAGACGCTTTCAGGGATCGAGCCCGAGATTGCGTCAACCGTCAGACCGTTGAGGAAGGCATGGCTGAAGCCGCCAACGTAAGGCTGCAATGCGCCACCATCCTTGAATGCGAGCGAGTAGCCGATGATCATCCAGAGCACAGTCATGAGCGCGACGATGGCGAAGTTCTGGGCGGTGATCGCCACAACGTTCTTCTTCCGCACCATGCCGCCGTAAAACAGGGCGAGGCCCGGAATGGTCATCAGCAGAACAAGAGCCGTCGAGGTCAACATCCAGGCGGTGTTGCCTGTGTCGATCGTCGGCACGTCTTCCGCAAAAGCGGCGCCCGCAGTTGCGAGCAGCGTCACGGCCCCCGCCGTCACGCCGAGCGAGAGCTTTTTGAAGGCTCCCAGCTTGTTGATGTTCTCAGTCATCCGTTTCTCCAATTTATGCCGGACCATTTGCGCCGCCGGCTTGATTACGCGGGCAACCGGAAGCCCCCGATCTCCACGGGAGTTGCGCCTGCGCCTGGCAACTGTTTCTCAAGAACCGTGCCGGAAGGGTTCAAAATGGCAAAGCCTTGATTCTAAACACTTCTTTAATTCGCCCCCGTAATGTCCGCCCGATTCTCGCCACAAATATGCATAAATAATATGCGAATGAAATCAAACGCCCATTTATTGTGCATTATGGGGCGTCAGGTCGGGTGTTTGACTCAAAAATGGTCAGCCGAAGCGGTGCGCGCGCCTCAAGAATCGAGATTCTAATTTTCATCTGTGGCTTTCTTGCCAATCGCGCTTCAGTTAAGGTCGGTCAACCGGCGGAGAACAAGCTGGAGCGTCGGGTCAGGGCCCATAAAAACAACAGGCAACAGAAGGCGGGGGGGAAATGGCGCAACCATCAATCAAAAGATGGCCAATTGCGGTCAATGCGGCGGCATTGCTGGTCGTGGCGGGCGTTATCGTCGGGCAGTTTGTCGGGGGCGAAAGCAGGGCACCTGAGGCGACGGCACCCGAAATGGCCGCGGATATACCGGCAGCGGCCAATACGCCCGGCAATATTCCCGGCAATATT
>Ga0209066_10001902_pt1 | contig 26651 bp, 14 predicted proteins | sample All_14_2_FD_187198 | JGI IMG/M metagenome (GOLD analysis project Ga0209066, IMG submission 187198) | Freshwater microbial communities in response to fracking from Pennsylvania, USA - Allegheny Zone_MetaG_DW_15 (SPAdes) (version 2) ...
GATGAACTCCAGCGCCTGCTTGAACTGGTCGCGGGCCAGCTGGTAGTCGCCCTGCTCCATGGCTTTGCGGGCGGTCTCGAGCGAGGCATAGCCGTGGTCTCCGAGCTGATGACCCTCGAAACGATCCGCCGCAAATCGCTCGACGACCACGGCTATGCCTCGCTCGAGACCGCCCGCAAAGCCATGGAGCAGGGCGACTACCAGCTGGCCCGCGACCAGTTCAAGCAGGCGCTGGAGTTCATCGGCAACCGCCCCGGCACCCAGGCCGCGCGCGATGAGGCCAAGGCCGGCATCGGCGAGGCGTTCTACCGCGATGCCAAGCTGGCGATGAAGAAGGGCGACACCGAGAAGGCCCAGCCGCTGGCCGTGCAGGCCAAAGAGTACGGCCACCCGCAGGCCGAGCGTCTGATCGAAACGCTCAAGCGCGAACCCCCGAAGACCGCCGCCGACACCTCGAGCATCTCCCACCGCATCAACGACGACGATTACAAAGAGCAGCGCGATGAGATCCGCCGCCGCCTGCGCCGTTCGCGCCAGTACTTCACGACGGCCGAGTACGACAAGGCCCTGGAGGAGTGCGAGCTGGTGCTGCGCGACTATCCCCACAACACGGAAGCCATGGAGCTGCGCGACAAGATCGCCGACCGCATGCACGAAGTCGCGAACATCGAGTTCGAGGCGACCCGCAGCATGATGATCAAGGACGTGCGCAAGAACTGGACCCCCGACCGCTACGCGATCGAAAGCGCCCAGATGCCCAAGGGCAAGGCCGACATGACCTCGAAGACCGCGACGGTCGGCATCACCGACACCAAGACCGCCGAGCAGATCATCCAGCAGAAGCTGATCGACATCGTGATCCCCGAGGTGACGTTCCGCCCGCCCGCGACTATCATCGACGCGATCGACTTCTTCAAGCAGGCCAGCCGCGACTACGACAAGCCGGAAATCCCGATCGAGCAGCGCGGCGTCAACCTGGTGCTCAAGTTGGCGTCGGGCTCGGGCCCGGCCGCCCCGTCCGCCGACGCGGCCGCTCCGGCCGATCCGTTCGCGGCTCCGGCCTCAGCGCCGGCCGCCGGCGGCATCCCGCAGATCTCCGCGCTGAGCGCCCGCTTCATCAACCTGTACGACGCGCTCAAGCTGGTCTGCGACGTGACCGGCATGAAGTTCCGCATCCGCGGCAACATCGTGATGATCGTTCCCGCCAACGAGCCCGAATCCGAGCTGGTGACCCGCTCTTACAACGTGCTCTCCTCGCTGACCGAGCGCGTGGGCGCGGCCTCGAGCGAGATGGCCAGCGCGGGCGGCGGCGGCGGCGGCGGCGACAACACCTTCATGGCCACCACGGACATGAGCCAGAAGCAGGACTGGAAGACCTTCTTCCAGCAGATGGGCGTGACCTGGCCGGACGGCTCTTCGATCTCTTATCTCGCCACGATCGGCAAACTGCGCGTCACCAACACGGCCGAGCAGCTCGCCGTCTTCGAACAGGTGCTCGAGGACCTCAACGTGACGCCCCGCCTGATCGAGATCGAGGCGCGCTTCGTGGAAGTCTCCCAGGAAGACCTCAACTCGCTGGGCTTCGAGTGGCTCCTCAACAGCGACTTTAGCTTCGACGCCGGCGGGTTCCTGGACGACGCCCTGAATCTGCAGGAGCACAGCAACAGCACGATCCCTCTGACCGATGCCAACGGCAACCCGCTCTACAGCGCGAACGGCTCGCCGCTCTACGCGTATGAGCCCTACAAATCGGTGAGCGGCACGCAGTCGGGGTATGCTTTGGATCCCGTGACCGGTAAACCCAATATCGCCGGCGGCTTGAAGTCGGGCACGGCGGCCTATACCCAGGGTTATGCCGCGAATCACAACGCCAGCGTGAACGCCATCGATGGCCAGAACTATAGCACGGGCAACCGCTACCTGAGCTCAACCGGCAACCCGATCGCGGGCGAAGGCAACAGCATCAACGACCAGTTCATGAAGGTCAACGCGTTCATCGGCAGCGCCGATCTCTCGATGATCCTCCACATGCTGAGCCAGCGTTCCGACACCGACCTCCTGTCCGCTCCGAAAGTCGTGACCAAGTCCGGCCAAGAGGCGATCATGAAGGTCGTCACCGAGTACATCTACCCGACCGAGTACGAGGTGCAGATCTCGGAAGTCTCGGGCGGCAACAGCTCGTCGTCGGGCAGCTCCAGCGACCCGCTGGCCATGGTCGAGCCCCAGAACTTCGAGATGCGCGAAGTGGGCGTGATCCTGCAGGTCGTGCCGGAAGTCTCGGCGGAAGGCCAGATGATCAACCTGATGCTCAACCCGCAGGTCGTCTCCGAGCCGGTCTGGAAGAACTACGGCACGCAGGTGCCCAAGACCACGTACCGCCAGCCCACGGCGGCCGAGCTGCTGCTCAACCCGCTGTTGACGTCGGTCCCCGTGACCGGCTACATGGAGCTGCCGATGGAGCAGCCCTTCTTCCACGTCCGCTCGGTGAGCACGCAGCTTTCGGTGTACAACGGCGCCACGGTCGTGATGGGCGGTCTGATCACCGAAGACCGCAAGGCGATGGAAGACAAGATTCCGTTCCTGGGCGACCTGCCCTACGTCGGCCGCCTGTTCCGGAGCCGCTCCGAGCAGTCGACGAAGCGCAACCTGTTGGTCTTTGTGACGGCGCGGCTGGTCGATCCGGCCGGACGCGCGGTGCGTACGAGCGGCGGCGAGTCGGCCCTGATGCAGGGCGGCGGCGCGGCTCCGGCTCCGCAGACGGCGGCAGCGCCGGCGGTTCCGGCAGCGCCGGCGGCGGAAGCTGCGGCTCCTGCGGTCAACTAGTCTGAGACCGCCCGATGTTTCCTTGATCACGATGCGGTGTGACGGTTCTGGTGAGCCGTCCACCGCTTGTGGGTTATTCAGACGGGGCGTCCTGTTGTCGCGTCGCGGCCCAGGCCTGACGGGCCGGTTGTGTCGCGCGCGCCAGGGTGTGAGTCTGCCGCGCCGGCTGGGGCGAGTCGTGCATTCCCGGGGCGGCGCGCGAGTCCCGCCGGCACCATCTTCATGAGCTTGCGCGTAGCCATAACCGGCGGCATTGCGTGCGGCAAGAGTCTCTTTTCCCGCTATCTTGTGCAGTTGGGGGTAGAACTCCTTGACGCCGACGACGTCGTACACCGGCTGGAAGCGCCGGGCGGGGGCGCCGTGTCCGAACTGGTCCGCCTGTTCGGCGACGGGGTGCTGGACGCGCAGGGCGGCATTGACCGCCAGGCGCTCGGCGAGCGGGTGTTCGCCGACGAGGCGGTCCGGGCCCAGGTGAACGCCGTGCTTCATCCGCTCGTGCGGCGCGAGATCCGCGCTTGGGTGGAGAGCCCCGGCTGCGGCGTGCGCGCGGCCGTGATCCCGCTGCTTTTCGAGGTCGGCTGGGCCGACGACTGGGATGTGATCATCTGTCTGGCTTCGAGCGAAGCCTTACAGCGAGAGCGCTTAATGCGGCTCAGGGGCCTTTCGGAAGAACAGGCCCGGAGGCGTATCGCCGCGCAGATGCCGGTGGCGGAAAAAGCCGCCCGGTCGCATCTCGTGGTACACAACGATGCCGATGTCCAAACATTGGCGCGGGAAGCGGAGAAAGTCTACCGCTTCCTTTTGGAGAGAGCCTATGAGTACAGAGCAAGAGTCGCCGGAGCAGAATCCTCAACAGGGCCAGCCCGCTAACCGCGAGCCCTCGTCGGAGGCGCCCCGCTCCAAGTGGTCGCGCTTCGCGCCACGCCCCCCGACCAACCCTGTGGCGCGGCCGTCTTCCGGCGAGCGCGGCGACCGCCGCGGCGGAGAAGGGCGCGGCGGCAACCGCGGCCGCCAGCGCCCGCAGAAGCACCACCCCCGCGGGGGCAATATGCCGCATGGCGGCATGCACAACAAGCCCCACCTTCAGGGATTGCCGGCCGACTACGACCAGCAGCCGATGCCCCAGCAGCCGCAGGCCGCGCCCCATGCGGTTGAGGGCCAGCCCCTGCCGGACGGCGCCGCTGCGCAGCCGCTCAACCGCGGGCCGATCATGGAGGTGTACCAGCCTCCGGTGCCGGAGAACCTGCCCGACCTGTATCTGACCGACCTGCAGAAGAAGGAGGTCTCGGACCTGGTGGAGCTGCTGCCGAACGTCAATCCCGAGGACGTCAGCTCGATGCGCAAGCACGAGATCATCTTCGAGATCATCCGCAGCTACCTGCGCCGCGGCGGCACGGTCATCACCAGCGGCGTGTTGGAGATCCTGCCCGACGGCTACGGCTTCCTGCGCTCGCCCAAGAGCAACTACCTCCAGTGCCCCGAGGACGTCTACGCCTCGCCGTCGCAGGTGCGGCGCTTCGCGCTGCGGACCGGCGACCTCGTCGAAGGCCCCGTGCGCGACCCCAAGGAGAAAGAGCGCTTCTTCGCGCTCGGCCGCGTCGACATCGTGAACGGCAAGCCCGCCGCCGAGGCGCGGCGCATCGTGCATTTCGAGAACCTCACGCCGCTGTTCCCGGACCGCCGCATCCGCCTGGAGACCTCGCCCGATGAGGTCTCGATGCGCGTGATGGACATCTTTACCCCGATCGGCTTCGGCCAGCGCGGCCTGATCGTGGCCCCGCCGCGCACCGGCAAGACCGTGCTCATGCAGAAGGTCGCCAACGCGATCTCGGCGAACCACCCGGACGCGATCCTGATCATCCTGCTGATCGACGAGCGCCCCGAAGAGGTGACCGACATGCAGCGCAACACCAAGGCCCAGGTGCTGAGCTCGACCTTCGACGAGGCCCCGGAGCGCCACGTGCAGGTCGCCGAGATGGTGATCGAGGTGGCCAAGCGCCAGGTGGAGAACGGCAAGGACGTCGTGATCCTGCTGGACAGCATCACCCGCCTCGCCCGCGCCTACAACACGGTGCAGCCGCACAGCGGCAAGATCCTCTCCGGCGGCGTGGACGCGAACGCGCTGCACAAGCCCAAGCGCTTCTTCGGCGCGGCCCGCAACATCGAGAAGGGCGGAAGTCTGACCATCATCGCCACGGCGCTGGTCGACACCGGCAGCCGCATGGACGAGGTGATCTTCGAAGAGTTCAAGGGCACGGGCAACATGGAGCTCTGCCTGGACCGCCAGCTCGTCGACAAGCGCGTCTTCCCGGCCATCAACATGGAGAAGTCCGGCACCCGCAAGGAGGAGCTGCTGCTCTACCCCGAGGAGCTCAACCGCACCTGGATCCTGCGCCGCGCCCTGAACGGCGTGCCGCCGGTCGAGGCGATGGAGATGATCGTCAAGCGGATCAAGAACACCAAGAGCAACGCGGAGTTCCTGGTCAGCATCAAAGAGCAGTAGGCCCGGAGCGAGGGGCGGCAGGCGCTGCCGCCCCAGTTTTTGCGTGAATTCCGGTGGCGGGCATGCTATTCTAACAACCCTTTTTTTGTTGCGGAATGAATGTGAAAGGTTTTTCGGATGAAAGTCGATAAGCAGAATGTGGGGCCGTGCAAGGTCAAGGTGATCGTCAAAGCTGAGGCGGACGAGACGCGCAAGGAATATGAGGCCGTGATGAAGAGCTTCATGCAGCATGGCCGCGTCCCCGGGTTCCGTCCCGGCAAGGTGCCCCGCGAGATCATCAAGCGCGATTTTCACAAGGAGATTTCCGAAGAGGTCCAGGGCCGTCTGTTCCGTGCGCTCTACCGCCAGGCGCTCGATCAGGAGGGCGTCAAGATGGTCTCGCTGCTCGACGTCAGCGACATGCTGTTCTCGCCGGAAACCGGCATCACCTTCACGATGACCGTGGACGTGAAGCCGGAGTTCGAGCTGCCGAAGTACAAGAAGATCCCCGTGACGTTCGAGGAGCCCGCGGTGACCGAAGAGCAGGTGGATGAGCACATCGACCGCCTGCGCAAGGCCTTCGCCAAGTTCGAAGAGGCCCAGCCGGACCACGGCATCGAGGCGGGCGACCTGGTGAGCATCGACTTCGCGGGCCTGATCGACGGCCAGCCGGTCAAAGAGGTGGCGCCCGAAGCCAAGTCGATCTCCGAAGGCACCGACTTCTGGATCCAGGTGGAGGAGGACCGCTTCCTGCCGGAAATCATCAACGCCCTCAAGGGCATGAAGGCCGGCGAGTCCAACGAGGTCAAGTTCAAGTTCGGCAAGGACCAGCCGCTCGAGGCGCTGCGCGGCAAGAAGGCCGTCTACAACGTGACGGTCAAGACCGTCCGCATGCGCGTGTTGCCCAAGGACGAGGACCTGCTCGCGCAGGTCAAGCTCGAGAGCCTGGATAAGCTGCGCGAGCAGACGCGCACCCATCTGGCGGAGTCGGCCCAGCAGGCCGAGAAGCACCGCCGCGAGCAGACGATCATCGAGTTCCTGCTCAAGAAGACCGAGTTCGACCTGCCGGAGTCGCAGGTCTCCGAAGAGATTAACACCACGCTGGACCGCATGATGAACGAGGCCCAGTACCGCGGGCTGACGCGCGAGGATCTGGAGAAGAACCGCGAGGCGATCATCGAGAACGCCACGGGCAGCGCCAAGCGCCAGCTGAGCCTGCGCTACATCCTGGGCAGCATCGCGGAGAAGGAAGGCATCCAGCTGACCGACGCCGAGGTCGCCCAGAAGATCGAGACGCTGTCGGTCGACTTCCGCATGAAGCCGGAGCAGCTGCGCGCCCAGATCGAGAAGAATGGCCGCATGGAGCTGCTGCGTTCGCAGATCCGCGACGAGAAGACCATGCAGTTCCTGCTCGACGAGGCCAAGCGTTAACTGCGGAGAGACGACCATGCACAACCCCCAAGCGAACATGTTGGTTCCGATCGTCGTCGAGCAGACCGGCCGCGGCGAGCGCGCGTATGACATCTACTCGCGCCTGCTGCAGGACCGCATCGTCTTCATCGGCACGGGCATCACGGACGAGGTCAGCAACCTGATCATCGCCCAGCTGCTCTTCCTCCAGGCGCAGGACGCGACCAAGGAGATCTCGGTCTACATCAACTCGCCCGGGGGCTCGGTCACGGCCGGCCTGGCCATCTACGACACCATGCAGTTCATCACCTGCGATGTGGCGACCTACTGCGTCGGGCAGGCGGCGAGCATGGGCGCGGTGCTGCTGGCGGCGGGCCGCAAAGGCAAGCGCTATTCGCTGCCCAACGCGCGCATCATGATCCATCAGCCCTGGGGCGGCGCCGAAGGCAAGGCCTCGGACATCAGCATCGCGGCCAAGGAGATCCTGCGGCTCAAGGACCGGCTCAACGAAATCCTCGCCTTCCACACCGGCAAGAGCGCCGACGTGCTGGCGAACGATACCGAGCGCGACTATTTCATGTCGGCCGAAGAGGCCAAGGTGTACGGATTGGTGGACGAAGTGCTGGTGAAGCGTCTGCCGGAGAAATAAAGTATGGCGCGTCGCACCCCTCCCTCGACTCCCGACCTGACCTGTTCCTTCTGCGGCAAAAGCGAACACTCCGGGGCCCTCATCATTCCCGGCCCCGGCGCCAACATCTGCGGCGACTGCGTGGAAATCTGCACGCGCATCGTGGCCGAGAACAAGCCCGGCAAGAAAGCCGGCCCCGGCGCGCTGCCCGCGCTGAAGGTCCCGCCGCCCGCCGAGATCAAGCGCTTCCTGGACCAGTACATCATCGGCCACGACTACACCAAGAAGATGCTGTCGGTCGCGGTGCACAACCACTACAAGCGCCTCAACCAGCCCGTCGGCGTCAAGGACGACCCCTACGCGGACGTCGAGATCGAGAAGAGCAACATCCTGCTGATCGGTCCCACCGGCTGTGGCAAGACGCTCTTCGCGCGGACGCTCGCCCGCCTGCTGGACGTGCCCTTCGCGATCGCGGACGCGACGACCATCACCGAGGCTGGCTACGTCGGCGAGGACGTCGAGAACATCCTGCTCTACCTGCTGCAGGCCGCCGACATGGACGTGGCCAAGGCCGAGCGCGGCATCGTCTACATCGACGAGATCGACAAGATCGCGCGCAAGACCGAGAACGTCTCGATCACGCGCGACGTCTCCGGCGAGGGCGTGCAGCAGGCGCTGCTCAAGATCCTCGAAGGCACGGTCTCGCGCGTGCCGCCCCAGGGCGGCCGCAAGCACCCGCAGCAGGAGTACATCGCGATCAACACGCGCAACATCCTGTTCATCTGCGGCGGCGCCTTCGTCGGCCTCGAATCGATCGTCAAGCAGCGCGAGGGCCGCCAGACCATCGGCTACTCCGAGCAGAACAAGGCCGCCGCCAAGCAGCAGCAGGCCAAGAGCGACCGCCCGGTCCCGCTGGCCGTCCAGCCGGAAGACCTGATCCGCTTCGGCCTGATCCCCGAGTTCGTCGGCCGCCTGCCGGTCCTGACCTCGATGAGCGAGATGACCGAAGAGGACCTCGTGCGCATCCTGACCGAGCCGAAAAACTGCCTGACGCGGCAGTACCAGAAGCTGCTCTCGATGGAGAAGGTCGCCCTGGCCTTCGACGAGGCGGCGCTGCGCGAGATGGCCCGGCTGGCCATGAAGCGCAAGGCGGGCGCGCGCGGCCTGCGCGCGGTCATGGAAGAGCTGATGATGGAGATCATGTACGAGGCTCCGGGCAATCCGAAGCTCAAAGAGATCCGCATCACGGCCGAGATGGTCAAGACCCAGGCCGAAGGCGGCGCGGCCGCTTCGAAGCTGCTCGCCTGAAGAGGCCGGCCGCCTCGGTGAGGCGGCCCTGCCCAGAACCGCGGCCCGGTAGCCAGCACCGCTTATACGGCCGCGGCGACGATCCGGTTCTTCTCGTCCAGGCGCACGATCTTGGGGTGGTGGTGCGGCCGCTCGGCGTCGTCGAGCTGGCACCAGACCATGACGATCAGGCGGTCGCCGATCGCGCCCTTGTAGGCCGCCGCGCCGTTGAGACAGCCGACGCCGCTCCCGCGCGGTCCGCGGATCGCGTAGGTCTCAAACCGCTTGCCGTTGTCGAGGTTCGCCACGAGCAGCTTCTCGTAGTTGAGGATCCCGACGGCGTCCATCAGATCCTCGTCGATCGTCAGGCTGCCCTCGTATTCCTTCTCGGCTTGCGTGACCCGCAGGTGGTGCAGTTTGGCTTTCAGCAGCGTACAGAGCATGGTATCCCTTTGAAAAAAGAGGGCCAAAGAATAAGCCGAACCCGCTAAATATGCAAGGATTCTTAGTCGGCAGTTGCAAAAGACCCCGCCAGCGCTTATCCTATCCCCAAAGGGCGGAAAAGCGACTGCCGGAAGCCGGCTGGCCCCGTCCCTCAAGCGAATGAGGAGTATTTATGGCGTTGAACCTGGTAAGCGAGATCGATGACCGCGTCGCCGTGCGGCACGTGCTGATGAGCGTATCGGACAAGACCGGGCTGGACACGTTCGTGCCGGGCTTGGTCCAGGCCTGTCCGGAGGTGAAGATCTATTCGACCGGCGGCACCTATACGGCGGTGCAGCAGCTGCTCGGGCCGGAGCTCTCCCGCAAACACCTGGTGGCGGTCTCCGACTACACCGGACAGCCCGAAATGCAGGGCGGGCTGGTCAAGACGCTGGACTTCAAGATCTATCTCGGCCTGCTGAGCGAGACCTACAACGGCGCGCACCAGCAGGACCTCGCGCGCACGCAGGCCGTGGCGCTGGACATGGTCGTCGTGAACCTGTATCCCTTCAAGAAGACCGTGGCGCGCGCGGGCGTGACCCCCGAAGAGGCGCGCACCAACATCGACATCGGCGGGCCGTGCATGGTGCGGGCCTCCGCCAAGAACTACCTGCGCGTGGCCTCGGTGACCGATCCGGCCGATTACGGCGCCTTGCTGGGCGAGCTCGCGGCGCGGGGCGGCTCGTTGGGGTTCGACACGCGGCTCTGCCTGATGAAAAAGGCCTTCGCGCACACGGCGGAATACGATACGGCCATCGCGGCCTTCTTCGCCGGCGTCGCCGAGGAAACCGCCCGAAGTACGTATAAGGTGCATGTCCCGTCATGATCGACCTGCATCTTCATTCGACGAACTCGGACGGCTCCGAGTCTCCCGAGGAGCTGGTGGCCCGCGGGCGCCGCGCCGGACTTTCGGCCATGGCGCTGACCGACCACGACAACATGAACGGGACCGGGGAGTTTCTCGCCGCCTGCCGCACCCAGGGCATGACCGGCATCGCGGGCGTGGAGATCAGCGCCCATGTCGAAGAGGGCCACGGCTCGCTCCACATCCTCGGCTACGGCGTGAATCCCGACCACCCGTTGGTGGTGGAAAACTTGGGGCGCGTGCTCGACAGCCGCGCCTGGCGCAACGAGCAGATCCTGGAGAAGCTCAACGGGCTGGGGCTGGAGCTCGACTGGAGCGAGGTCCAGGCGTGCGCGGGCGAGGACGTCGTGGGCCGCGCCCATTTCGCCCAGGCGCTGATCGACCGCGACTACGTCTCGTCGGTGGCCGAAGCCTTTGAGCGCTACCTCGCCAAAGGGCAGCCCGCCTATGTCGAGCGCTACCGCCTCTATCCCGAAGAGGGCATCCGCATGATCCGCGAGGCCGGCGGCGTCGCGGTGATCGCGCACCCCTTCTCCTGGGAGCTGGACGAGGCCCGGCTGGAGTCCGGCGTGCGCACACTCAAGGCGATGGGGCTGGCCGGCATCGAGGCGGTCTACTCCGAGTATACCCCCGAACAGACCGTCGCCCTGCTGCGGCTGGCCAAGCGGCTGGAGCTGCTGACCACCGGGGGCTCCGATTACCACGGCCTCGCCAAGCCCGACATCGCGCTGGGCAAGGGTTTCGGCGCGCTCTGCGTGCCGGACGAGTTTCTGCCGCCGCTGCTCCACGCCTTGGGCCCCGGAAACCCGTGGGTGGCCGTGGCGGGAAAGGCCTGACGCGCAGCGCGCCTGTGGCGCGCCGCAGAGCGGGTGCCGAGCATGAACATGAACTGGACTGAAACACTGGCCGAACTGATTCGGCGAACCACCAGCGACCTGCCCGCCGACGTCGAAACGGCGCTGCGCGCGGCCGCCGCCTCCGAGCCCGCGCAGTCGCAGGCCGCCTTGCTGCTCAACGCGCTCGTCGAAAACACCGGGCTGGCGCGCCGCCAGTCGACGCCCCTCTGCCAGGACACGGGCACGCTCACCTTCTTCTGGACCGTGCCGCGCGGCACCGACACCCAGGCGCTGGAGGAGGCCGCCCGCGACGCGGTCGCCTTGGCCACGCGCAACGGCTGGCTGCGCCGCAACACGATCGACACCCTGTCCGGGAAATCCGTGGACACCAACGTCGCGGAGGGCTGCCCCGTTTGCCACTTTGAACAGAGGGCGGAGGACGGAGGGCAGAGGGCGGAAGACGGAGCCGCCGGCCTCGGGCGCCCGTCCGAGCTGCCCACGGAGGTCTGGCTGATGCAGAAGGGCGGCGGCAGCGAGAACATGAGCGCCCAGTTCAGCCTGCCGGACGACGATCTGCACGCGGGACGCGACCTGGAAGGCGTGCGCAAATGCCTGCTCAAGGCGGTGTGGAACGCGCAGGGCTTCGGCTGCGCGCCGGGCGTGCTCGGCGTCTGCATCGGGTCGGACCGCGCCGAGGGGTTTCTGGTGGCCAAGCGGCAGCTGTTGCGCCCGCTGGACGACGCCGCGCCGGAGCCGGCGCTGGCGGCCTTGGAGCGCCGCGTGCTGGACGAGGCCAACCGGCTCGGCATCGGGCCTATGGGCATGGGCGGCAACACCACGCTGCTGGGCGTCAAGATCGCGGCGCGGCCGCGGCTGCCGGCCTCCTATTTCGTGACCGTCGCCTACCTGTGCTGGGCCTGCCGCCGCCGCGGCGCGCGGGTCTGCGGCGAAACCGTCGAGTGGTTGGGGTGAGGATGAAAGAGCTGCGTTATCCCTTTGACGAGGCCTCCGTGCGCGCGCTGCGCGCCGGCGAGGTCGTGCAGGTCTTCGGCCGGGTCTTCACCGGCCGCGACCGGCTGCACAAACACCTGGCCGAAGGCGGCGCGTGCCCCGTGTCGCTGCAGGACGGCGCGCTGTTCCACTGCGGACCCGTGGTGGTGCCGCAGGACGGCGGCTGGCGCGTGGTGGCGGCCGGTCCGACCACCTCGGTGCGCGAAGAGCCCTACATGGCGTCGGTCATCGCGCGCCACGGCGTGCGGGTGATCATCGGCAAAGGCGGCATGGGCGCGGCCACCCAGGCGGCGTGCGTGCAGAGGGGCTGCGTCTACCTCCAGGCCGTGGGCGGCGCCGCCGCGCTCCTGGCGCAGCGCATCCGGCGCGTGGACGGCGTCCACTTTCTCGACGAATTCGGCGCGACGGAAGCGCTGTGGCTGCTGGAGGTCGAGGCCTTCGAAGCGGTCGTCGGCATGGACACGCACGGGCGCAACCTGTTCGACGAAGTCCGCCAGGCCTCGGGCAAGGTATTGAGCGACCTCACCGCGTGAAGCACGGCCCACGCCCTGCGGCCGCCTCAGAGCGCTTCGGGCGCACGCACGTTTCATTTGAGACGCAGGGAGTCGTACAGGCAAGCGACGCTTGCCCATGAGATCCGGCCGTGCAAAGGGGAGGGACGAGCGTCTGCTCGTCCTCTCGTCAAAGAAACCGTGCGTGCGCCCGAGCGCTTCCGCCGTCGCTTGACTTTAGTCGCTTCTCAATGAGATACTGTCAACCGTTTATTGTGGTTAAGTCTGCTGTCTGAAGCGCTCAAAATAGCGAGGTGGTTATGATCACGAGGGTGAACTGTGTCCACGCGGGGTCAGTCGTTTCGGCATGTGTGTGGCTCTCGGTGCTCTCGGCCTCGGCGGCCAACGGCACGTGGGACAGTACGGCCGTGGGGTCCAATGCGTTCTGGACCAACAGCCTCAACTGGAGCGCGTCGCCTTATCCCTCCGGCCTCGACACGGCGCTGTTTGCGACGGACGGCAACAATCGGACGAACATCGATGTCGCCGGGCTCTCGTCGATCAAGTACATCACCTTCGACACGCCCGCGGTGGCGGCCTACACCCTCGGCACCGGAGCGGCCAACAGCCAGACGCTCTTGTTGGCCGATTCCGGCGAGATCAAGCTCTCGGCGACGGCCGCCAAGAGTCAGCTCTTCAACTGCGGTCTCCAACTCGGCGCCGACCGCTCGGGCCAGACTTACAATTTCCGCAACGACAACCCGTCGCAGGCGTTGACGCTCCAAGACCTCTTCTTCGTCGGTCCAGAGATCGGCGGCAGCACGGGCAACAAGACGATCGCCGTCTACGGTTCGGGGCCGGTGAACATCCTCGGCTCGATCCGGCCCAACGGCGCCACGGCCGTCTATCTCAACAACAACAGCAGCGGCACCGTGACCCTCGGCGGGTCGAATGTGCTCTTTACGCTCAACATGTACGGCGGCCCGTCCAGCGTGCTCGACATCGGCAGCCAGGAGCTGGTGCTCAACAACAACGGCGGCAACGTGCTCAACTGCACCTTGGGCGGCACGATCACAGGCGCCGGCAAGCTGCGCCTCAGCACCTGGGACGGCTTCTCCAGCGGGGGGTACAACTATGCCGACCTGAACGTCACCGCCGGCAAGACGCTCGTCATCAACTGCGAGATCACCGGCCTCGGCGGCTTTGAAAGCAATAACGGCACCGGCACGTTTGTGCTGAACGGGCTCAACACCTTCTTGGGCCACATGAACCTCGCCACCGCAGGCGGGACGATCAGCGTCGCGACGATCGGCAACCGCGGCGTCGCCAGCAACTGCGGCAAGGGCACGAACCTGTACTTCGCCAGCACCAGCCGCCTGCTCTACACCGGCGCCGGCGAGAGCACCGACCGTGTGATCGTGATGAACAGCAACCCCACGATCGAGCAGGGCGGCAGCGGCACGCTCCGCTTCACGGCCACGCCGACGCTCACCGCCGGCCGCACGATGACGCTCCAAGGCTCGACGTCCGGCGTCGGCGAGTTCAGCGCGCCCCTGAGCAACACGGGCGGCAACACTCTGGCCATCATCAAGGCCGGCACGGGCGCCTGGCGCTTCACCGGCACGAACACCTATACCGGCTCGACCACGCTCAACAGCGGCAAGCTGATTCTCGGCAGCGCGGGCTCGCTGGCTTCCGGCAGCGCCGTGTACGTGAACGCGGGCGCGGCCCTCGCCGGCTCCGGCAAGGCGAACGGCAACGTGTTTGTCGCACCCGGCGGCGCGCTCGCGGCGGGCGACATCGGCACCGTCGGCACGCTGGCCCTGGGCGGCACGCTCAACATGACCAACGCCGTCCTGTGTTACGACCTGGTTTCGGCCGACGCCGTCGGCGTCGCCACCGACAAGGTCGCGGTCGCGAGCACGCTGACGCTCACCGGCACGAACACCGTCGTCCTCTCGTTCCCGAACGGGGTCGCGCCCGCCGGGACCTACACGCTGATGACGTTCGCCTCGAAGGCGGGCACCGGCCTGTTCCAGCTGGCCGCACCCTACGCGAACGCCACGCTGACGACCGGCGCAAACAGCCTCACGCTGACGGTCGTCGGCTCCGCCTACGCCACGACCTGGACCGGCGCCGAGTCGACGAGCTGGGACGGCTCCGACCTCAACTGGACCAACGGCAGCGCGGCGGTCGCCTACACGCCCGGCGACTCCGTCGTGTTCGATGACACCGCCTCGCAGTTCACGGTCGCGGGCGCGGCGCCCGTGGCGCCGGCCTCGACGGTCTTCAACAACAGCGCCAACGCCTACACGGTCTCCGCAGTGATCGACGGGACCGGCACGGTCTACAAGCTCGGCTCCGGAACCGTCTCTCTCACCGGAAACAATGTCTACACGGGCCAGACCTCCATCCTGAACGGCACGCTGCGGATCGGCGGCGCCGGCCTGCTCGGCGGCGGCGTGTACGCCACCAACCTGATCGTCAACGGCGAGTTCGCCTACGCCAGCTCGGCGGCGCAGACCAACAGCGGCGTGATTTCCGGCGGCGGCAACCTGACCCAGTTCGGCCCGGGCCTCCTGACCCTCTCCGGCAACAATACCTTTGTCGGGCTGACCACGGTCACGACCGGCGTGCTGCGCGCGCAGCACGCCAATGCGCTCGGCAGCACGGCCCAGGGAACCGTCGTGGCTCCCGGCGGCACGCTGGAGCTCGCCGGCGGCCTCGTGACGGCCTCAGAGGCAATCAACCTCTACGGGACGCTCTCCTCGGCCGCCGGCTCAAACACCGTCGCCGGCATCGTCAGCCTCCAGCAAGGCGCCACGCTGCACGCCGCCGCGAACGCGACCCTCGTCCTCAGCGCCAGCACGCCCAACATCGGCTCGAACCTTGTCACCAAGACCGGCCCGGGAACCTTGCGCTTCACGGCCGACCCGAACCAGACCGGCATGTTCGTGATCGACGAGGGTGCCGCCGAGTTTCAGCACTCGGGCAGCACCGACATGAATCTCATCATCAACCCCAACGGCACGCTCCGCCAGTATACGCAAAACGACCTCGGCGACAACTACACCATGCAGGCCGACGGCGTGCTGGACATGCGCGCCTCAGACGGAATCGGCGGCTTCTCGGGAAGCGGCCTCGTCACCAACAGCGGCACCAGCGCGATCACGCTCACGGTCGGCAACAACAACCAGTCCGGCGCGTTCTCGGGCTCGATCCGCAACGGCGCCTCCGGGACCGTGGCGCTGACCAAGACCGGTTCGGGCATGCAGACGCTCTCCGGCGTCAACACATTCAGCGGCGGCTTCAACTTCTCGGGCGGACAGCTGAACATCAACAGCGCCGCGGCGCTCGGCACCGGCACGTTCACCCTCGGCGCCACCCTCATTGACAACACGAGCGGCGCGGACGTGACGCTCTCACCCTCCATGGCGCAGAACTGGAACAGCGATTTCACTTTCATTGGCAACAAGAGTTTGAATCTCGGGACGGGCGCGGTCACGCTCAACGCAGGCCGCACGGTCACGGTGGGGACCAACACACTGACGGTCGGCGGCGCGATCGGCGGCGCGATCGGCGGCTACACGCTGACCAAGAACGGCGCGGGAACCCTGGTCCTGAACGGCGCCAACACCTACAGCGGCGCGACCACCGTGAACGGCGGCGCGCTGATCGTCAACGGATCGACGGCAGCCGGCAGCGTGACGGTCAACTCCGGGCTGCTGGGCGGCAGCGGCACGCTCAACGGAACGGCGACGCTGGTGACGGGCAGCCTGCTTTCGCCCGGCGGCCTCGGCTCCGTCGGTACCCTGACGCTCGCCAACTCGGCCATCACCAATCTGACGCTGAACGGCAACACCCTCTTGTTCGACCTGTCGACCGTGGCCGACGCCTGCGACAAGGTCAAGCTCACGGCCAGCGCCGCCAAGATGCTGCTCAACGGCACCAATACGGTCGCCTTGACCTTCCCCGCCGGCGGCGCGCCCGCCGGCAGCTACACGCTGATGACCTGCCCCGGCGGCGTGATCACCAACGCGGGCGCCGTGCTGAAGCTGCTGACCGCGTATCCGAACGCGACGCTCGGCATGGTCGCGACCAACCTCGTCCTGACCCTCTCCGACACCGCGACCCCGGGCGTCGCCTGGACGGGCGCGGCCTCCGGCAAATGGGACGGCGGCGACCTCAACTGGACCGCCGACGGCTCGACCTCGATCATGTATCCCGCGGGCGTCGCCGTGACGTTCGGCGACACGGCCGGGGCCTTCAACGTCTTCAGCGACGCGGCGGTCGCGCCCGCCAGCGTGCTGTTCAACAACAGCGCCAACGCCTACACCGTCTCGGCGCAGCTCAGCGGGACCGCGCCCTTGGCCAAGGTGGGTGCGGCTCCCGTCACGCTCGCGGGCTCCTCGGGCTACAATCCGGTTTCGATCCTCGTCGCCGACGGCCCGCTGACGCTCTCCGGCGCCAGCCTGCTGAACAGCGGCGATTACGCCGGCACCATGGTCAACAACAGCGACCTGATCGTCTCGAACGCGGGTTCGCAGGTGTTCGGCGGCACGATTTCGGGCGGCGGCAGTTTGACCAAATTCGGCAACGGGCAACTCACCCTTTCCGGGTCGAACTTCTTCAGCGGCGTGACGGCCGTCAACCAGGGCGTTCTGAAAGTGACGCACGCGTACGGCCTCGGCACCACACACAACGGCACGGTCGTGAATCCGGGCACCACGCTGGAGCTGGCCGGGAACGTCTCCACGCTGGGCGAAGCGGTGACGCTCAACGGACTCCTCTCCAGCCAGACCGGCAACAACACGCTGGGCGGCACGCTCACGCTCTACACCGGTTCGTCGATCGACGTGGGCGCGGGCTCCACCTTGACGCTGAAGGGCTTCCAGGCGAACGGCCCCTTCACCAAGACGGGCGCGGGACTCATGAAGCTGACCAGCGACTCCAACGGCAGCGGCATCATGACGATTCAGGCCGGCTCGGTCGAGTTCACGACCGGCACGATGGACGCCAGCGTCTTCGTAAACAGCGGCGCCACCTTGATCGCGACGGCCGCCAACGCGCTCAACGACAACTCGACCCGCCTGCAGCTGGATGCGGGCAGCACCTATGTCTTGCGCCAGTGGGACCTCATCGGCGGGCTCGCCGGAGCGGGCACCATCACCCAAGACCAGGCGGTACAGTCGTGGCTCGCCTTCGGCAACAACGGCCTCTCCGAGACCTTCTCCGGCACGATGCAGAACGGTGCCGGCCTCCTCGGACTCACCAAGGTCGGCATCGGCGTCCAGACGCTCACCGGCGCCCACACATACTCCGGGCCCACGGTCGTCGGGCTCGGCACGCTCCTTGTGAACAGCCCCGGATCGCTGGCCGGGACCGCCGTGACGGTGAGCAACAACGCGACGTTCGGCGGCAGCGGCTCGGTCGGCGGCCCCGTCACCCTGCTCTCCGGCGGCGCGCTGGCCGCGGGCGACCTCAATGCCATCGGGACGCTTTCGCTCGGCAGCACGCTCGCCCTCAACGGCAACACGCTGCTCTTCGACCTGCCCGCTTCGGGCACGCTCTGCGACACCGTGGCGGTCTCAGGCGCCCTCGCGCTGGAAGGCGTGAACACGGTCGTCCTCGCGTTCCCGGCCGGCTCGGTCGCGGCCGGCGACTACACGCTGATGACGTTCGCATCGCGCTCAGGCTCGGGTTCTTTCGCCCCGCTGGCCAGCTACCCGGGCGCAACGCTTGAACTCACCGACACCAGTCTGGTTCTGCACGTCACCGGCGGCGGCCTGAGCGGCCTGACGTGGAACGGCTCGCTCTCGCCGCAGTGGGACGGCGGCGTCTTGAACTGGAAGAAAGTCGGCGCGGACGCCAGCTTCACGGCGGGCGACGCCGTGCTCTTCGACGACTCGGCTCCCGGCTCCTATACGGTCAACAGCGCGGCCAGCGTGGCGCCTTCGGCGGTCGCCTTCAACAACAGCGTCTATCCCTACATGGTCGCCGCGCCGCTCACCGGTACCGCGCCGCTGATCAAGTCCGGCACGGCGGTGGCCTGCATCAATAATTCGACGGCGTACAATCCGGCCTTCATCACGGTCAACGCCGGAACGCTCCTGCTCGCCAACTCGGCGCAGTTCGGCAGCGGCACCTACGCGGGCAACGTCATCGTCAACGGCAACTTCAACCACTACAGCTCGGCCAACCTGACCCTGAGCGGCCTGATCAGCGGACTCGGCTCGCTCTCGAAGACCGGCGGCGGCACGCTGACGCTCGTCGGCACCAACGCCTATCTCGGCGGCACGTCGGTGTCGTCCGGCACGATGATCGGAAAAGGCTCGCCGACCGTGCTCGGCTTCGGCGCCCTCACGGTGTCGGCTGGCACGGTGGAGCTGCAGAACAACGAAAACATGGGTTTCACCAACAGCTTGAGCTTCAACGGCAGCATGACGCTTAAGGCTGGCCGGGTGACGTCGGGCGCCGGTGTCACCCATGCGCTCGGCAACGTGACCTGCAGCAGCAGCGGCGACTTCACGCTGACGCTCTCGGCCGGTTCCAACGTCGGCGCCAACACGCCGTACGGTCTGACGCTGGGCAACGTGAATCTGAACGGCAGGAACCCGACCTTCTCCGTGGCCAACAACGGCACCAGCCGCGGCACGCTCACCTTTGGCTCGTTGAGCGGAAACAACAACCTCACCAAGACGGGCAACGGCATCCTGTATCTGCCGGTCGCCGGCAACAGCGGCCGCAACAGCGCCAGCACGACGCTCAACGGCGGCACGCTCAAGCTCGGCGCGCCGGGCGCGCTCGGCGCCTCCGGCGCCACGCTTACGCTCACCTCCGGCGCCCTCGACCTGGCGATCGACAGCAGCGTCTTCGCCCACGGCACCACAGTGAGCGGAAACGTGACCAGCCTGTGCGACCGGGCCACCGCCAATGTGGCGGGCATCACGCATACGCTGGGCTCGCTGAGCATCGGGGCCTTCACGCTCTACGTCACGAACGGGCCGAACGTGCTCGCCAAGTCGCCCTATGGGCTGGCCTTCGCTGCCACCACGCTGACGGGCAACTCGACGTTCGATGTGGCCGATTCCGGCACGCTCACACTGGGCGCGATCGGCGGTAACTACACGCTAACCAAACGGAATGACGGCACACTCAAGCTGACCGGCGTGAACACCTCCACGGCCGCGACCACCGTCAACCAGGGCAAGCTCATGGGCGTCACCGGCGGCTCCAGCGCCAGCAGCGCCGTCACCCTGCAGTCGACCCTCGCGGCCAACGCCGTCGCCAAGCTGGGCGTGCTCTGCGCCACGGCCAACGGGCAGTGGACCTGCAGCAGCCTGACGCTCGCCGCGCCGGCCGCGCCGGCCACCACCAACCCGGCGCTGGAGTTCGCCTTCAGCGTCCCGCCCAGCGGCACGGTCGCGCCGCTGCGCGTCACCGGTGCCGCCACGTTCACCGCCTCGCCCAGCGGCATCGCCGTGTACCTGGGCAGCCTCAGCGTCACCAACGGCGTCTATCCGCTGATGACGGTCGGTTCAGCCTCGGCCACACCCGTGCCTCCGCTGACCGTCTACGGCGGTTACAGCGGCAGCACCTTGGGCTGGGTCGGCAACACGCTGTACCTGACGCTCAACGGCAGCCCGTCGCCCCTCCTGTGGGGCACCGGAGCGGCCGGCAGCGGCGTGTGGGACGTGAACAACGACGCCAACCCCGTGTGGAAGGACAACACGGGCACCGCCACCTCCTACCAGGAAAACCCCGCCGGCATCACGGGCAACCGCGTGGTCTTCGACGACACCTACATCGCGGCGGATACCACCGTCACGCTGAACAGCCTGGTCAATCCGACGACCGCGGTCTTCAGCAACGAGACCTACCGCTACACGCTCCTCGGCGGCGGCGGCCTCGCCGGCAACATCGGCCTGACGAAGGCCGGGACCAATGTGCTGACCTTGGGGACGCTGAACAGCTATTCCGGCGTCACCGCGGTCGCCAGCGGCACACTGCGCCTCGCGGCAGGCGGCCTGATCAACCACCCCAACACCGACATCGTCGTGGGCGCCTTGGCAACCAGCGCCGTGCTGCGCATCGAAAGCGGCGCGACGGCGTCCAACCGCTGGCTGATCGTCGGCGCGACCAACCAGGCGGTCGGCGCAGTCATCAACAAAGGCAAGCTCGGGATCGCGGGCGGCTCCAACATCACCAACTTCGTGCTTGGCCTGTCGTCGGGCAGCTACGGCTACTACCGCCACGACACGCTGGAGCAGGTGACCACGCCCGAAACCGGCATCGGCGGCGCCTACAACGGCGACGGCGTCATGGACGTGATGCAGGGCGTCTTCACGAACGCGACCTACTTCCAGCTCAACCGCGCCTATTCCGGCTACCAGAACGCCGGACTCAACGTGCTGGGCGGCGCCTTGATCATGCCGAACAACTCGGCGAACGCGCACCTCTTCTACGGGACCACCGCCTATGGCACGGGCGTCGTCAACGTGGCCAACGGCGGCCTGCTCGGCTCGGCGGGCGCGTCGACGGAGCTGGACTTGATCAAGGCGTCGACGAACACGACGGTCCTCTCGGTGCTCAACGTCAACGCGGGCGGCCGGGTGCAGACCTCGCGCATCCGGGCCTCCAGAGGCGAGGGGCTCGCCTTGGTGAACTTCAACGGCGGCACGCTGACGGCGAACCGCAACGGCTATCTCCTGCTGGGCGGCGCGAACATCGACCGCGCCACCGTTTACGAAGGCGGCCTGACGGTCGATTCGGACGCCAAAGGCTTGGTCATCTCGCAGGCCCTCTTGGCGCCCACCGGCAACGGCGTGACCGCCATCCCCGTCACCGCGCCGGGCTCCGGCTTCATCGGACGCCCGATCATCGCCCTCATCGGCGGCGGCGGCACGGGCGCCACGGCCATGGCCGAGTTCGACCCGGAGAGCGGCCAAGTGACGGCCGTCACGGTCACCAGCCCCGGCTACGGCTACACCTCCGCGCCCGCGGTCTCGTTCATCGGCGGCGGCGGCACGCCTCCGACCCTCGGGCCTGTGTCCATCGGCCCCGTCGCCTCGGGCGGCCTGACCAAGGTCGGCCTGGGCACGCTGACGCTCTCCGGCGCCAACACCTATTCCGGCGCGACGGTCATCAGCAACGGCACGATCAAGCTCGGCGCGGCCGCCGCGCTGCCGACCAATTCGCCGATCGTGATCGCGGGCGGCACCCTGGACCTCAACGGCTACACGCTCACCAACGCGACGATCAACCTCATCAGCGGCTCGGTCGTCAACGGCAAGCTCTTCGCGCCGGCGCTCCAGGGCGCCGACAGCGGCGTCATCCAGGCCCAGATCGTCAGCACCAACGGGCTGGTGAAAGAGGGCTCCGGCACGCTGATCGTTTCGGCGGCCGTCAGCTATCCCGGCGACACCGTGATCAGCGGCGGCACGGTCAAATTGTCGGCCCGCCAGCCGGGTCTCTACGAAGGCCGCGTCTCGGGCGCCTTCGAGCTGAACGCGGCAAATCCCAAGACCGCGACGCCGCTCTCCACGCGCTACGCCAACATGTGGTTTGTGGATACGGCTTCGTCCGGCGGCATCTGGTCCGATAGCACCACCTACATCTACACCGGCTACCTGTGGAACGACGCGCCCACCAACGAGACGTGGACGTTCTTCCGCTGCTTCGACGACAGCACGCGCCTCGTGCTCAACGGCACCAACGTGCTCTTGAACACGAACCAGTCCGGCATCTCGGTGATGAGCAACGCGACCGTGCTCGCGGGCTGGAACACCTTCGAGCTGCGGCTGGGACAGGGCGGCGGCTCGGTCGGCAACAACAACGCGTCGTTCCCCGACATCGGCGTCGGCTATGACCGCCTGGGCCGCTTCCAGCAGACCTACGCGAACTTCAAGACGCTGACCGATCCGGGCGACGGAAGCCTGCTGACGCTGACGAACGTGTTCGACCTCGCCAACGCCAACCTCCTGCCGACCAACTCGCTCCTCTCGGTCGCCGCCGGCGCGCTGCTGGACCTCGGCGGCACGGGCCAGAAGCTGGGCGGACTGGCAGGCTCGGGCACGGTCTCGAACGGCACGCTCAGCGTGAACGGAACGATCGCGCCCGGAGGCCTGCTGGCCACCGGCACGCTGACGCTGGCAACCTCCTCGGCCACCCTCAGCGGCACGCTGCGCGTGGACGTGGCCGATGGCGGCGGCGACCGGATCGACGTTCAGGGGGACCTCACCTTGTCCGGTCTGGCGCTGGTCGTGGATAATCCGGCCTCGCTGAACCCGGCGCAGGACTACACGATCATCACCTGCACCGGCACCCGTACCGGCACCTTCAGCTCCAAGACGCTGCCGTCCGGCTGGACCGTCGTCTATGAGCCCGACGGCGACGTGGTGCTGCGCTACGTCGGCGGCACCCTGTTCATGCTGCGGTAAGGGCAGGTGTTCCGAGCGGGAGGCGCGCGGGCCGGATGCGGTCCGCGCGCCTCGCCTTCCAGCACTATGGACCTGCTGGCGGGCGGGGCTGTATGATCCTTCTGTTTCCCCATGGGCACGCTCTTGGGTGCGTATTCCATAACGGTCTTGAATCATGACTGTGATAAAAAGTTGTTTGACGAGCGGTGAACAGGTAACTGTTTAACGGCTTCCAGCCCGCTCACGAGGAGGGCCTTGTGGGATGCCCGTGCCACGTTGGGGGAGGACGTGGAGGCTCGGCGGGACCGCCCTTGCGCAGGGTTCGGCCTTCTCCGGTGGGGACGGCTCGCCGAGCCGTCCGCCCTGCGGAGCGGCGTCCTTGTCGCGAGCGCCCTACCGACTGTAGGTCTGGCGGCAGTGAATAGCGGCCGACAGTAACAAAACATGCGTTGCGGGGCGGGCCGGTGTCTGCTAAGGTTTCGGCATGGCGAGACAGCCTAGGCATCATTACGCGGGGGGTTCCACATCACCACGGGCGGCATGGGGGTTCAGGCGGTGGCGAAGGCGTGCGAACGGATGGGCGAGAAGCTGAAGACGGACAAGCGGCTGCGGCGGGAACTCGCCCGCGTATGAGGGGTTTTTGAAGAGGGAAAAGAGCAAATGTATAATGTACAAATACGACCCCTTGACCACAGCGACCTCACGGACCAGGTCACCAACGCACTAATGAACTCATGCAATAATGAACTAATGAACTTCTCCTACTCCTACGATGCGATGGGCAACCGGAAGCAGGCGAGCGAGTTAAGCGCGTCAAGCGGGATAAGCGCGTTAAGCGTGTACTCGGCCAACAACCTCAACCAGTACACCTTTATCTCGAATCATGTCGGAAGCCTGCAGCCTACAGCCTACAGTCTACAGCCTTCTTACGACCTCAACGGCAACATGACCTGGGACGGTACGAACGCGTACTTCTGGGATCTGCAGAACCAACTGATCCTCGTCTCCAACGCCGAGGTGCAGGTCTCCAGCGCCTACGACGCCATGGGCCGCCGCATTCGCAAGGAGGTAACCGTCTGGGACGAACAGCTTACGGCTTACCGCTCACAGTTTACATCCCATTTCTACTACGACGGTTGGAACCTGGTCCGCGAGACCGTCCAGCTTAACTCGCTGACCCCGCCTAACTCGCTGACCAACTATTACACCTGGGGCAACGACCTCTCCGGCAGCCTCCAAGGCGCGGGCGGCGTCGGCGGGCTTCTCGCCGTGTCTTGCGTCTCCTCCAACACCTCTTACTTATTACCTCTCACCTATTACCCTCTTTATGATCACAATGGCAACGTCGAGCGCTACGTCTCCCGCAACGGCGCGACCGTCGCCGCATTCCAGTACGACGCGTTCGGGAATACGGTTACCATATCCGGTACTTTGGCCGATAGTTTCGCGTTCAGGTTCAGCACGAAGTACGGGGATGCTGAAACCGGTCTATATTACTACGGCTACCGCTTCTACTGCTCGTGGTTGGGGAGGTGGGTCAATAGGGATCCGATTGGGGAGAAAGGAGGGGTAAATATTTATCATTTTGTTTTCAACAATGTCATCAGGTGGATCGATTATAATGGATTATGGGGAGATGGGAATGAGGGACGGAACGGGGATATAGGTGGTCGAGGCCACAGTGATTTTCCCGGGCATGATATTTTCGACTATACAAGAGAGGACAGGGGAGACACCTCTCCCTTCAGGCCAAGCTCAACTTGGCGTCATTTTCGGCCACTTGGAGATAGAGCGGGCGTAAAGGGGTCGTGTTTCGACATTAGACTAATCAGGCGTTGCGGGGCGGGCCGGCGTTTGCTAAGGTGGAGCCATGGCGAGACAGCTCAGGCATCATTACGCGGGCGGGTGGTACCACATCACGACGCGGGGCATGGGGCGGCGGGACATCTTTGCGGATGACCGCGACCGCGGCCATTTCATTGAACTTCTGGCGGGCATGGTCGGGCGCTACGGGGTTGTCCTGCACGCGTACGTGCTGATGGAGAACCACTACCACCTGCTGATCGAGACGCCGGCGGGCAACGCGAGCCGGGCGCTGCAGTGGCTGAACGTGAGTTACGCGGCGTGGTTCAACGCGAGGCACGGGCGCTGCGGGCCGCTGTTCCAGTCGCGTTTCAAAAGCATTCCGGTTGACGGTGAGGGCTCGTGGGCGCTGACGTGCAGCGTGTACATCCACCTGAACCCCGTGCGGATCAAGGCGCTGGGCCTCGGCAAAGAGGACCGGGCGCGGGAGCGGGCCGGTCTTCCTTCCCCCGGGCCGGAAACGGAGACGGTCCGGGCGCGGCTGGCCAGACTGCGCGGGTATCGGTGGAGCTCGTATCAGGCGTACGCGGGCTATGCGGCCCGGCCGGAGTGGCTGACCTGCGAAAGGCTCTGGTGGCGCGCCGGCACGGAGAAGGGCAAAGACGCCAAGGCCGGCTACAGGCGTTATCTCGAGGAGTATCTGAGGCAGGGCGTGGAGGAAGGCGCGTTCGCGAGGGTCACTGCAGCCGTCGCGATCGGCGGCGCGGCCTTCATCGAGGGGCTGCGCAAGCGAGTCCCCAAGCGCGCGGGCGGGGAGACGAACGCGCGCGCCTGGCGGAGGCTGCTCCCCTTCGGCGAGGTCGTCCGGGCGGTCGAGTCCGTCAAAGGCGAGCCGTGGGAGGGGTTCGCGGACCGGCGGGGCGACTGGGGCCGGGACCTGGCGCTGCACATCGGGCGGACGCGGTGCGGGCTGACGCTGGGGGAGCTCGGCGGGCTGTCGGGCGGCATGGGGGTTCAGGCGGTGGCGAAGGCGTGCGAAAGGATGGGCGAGAAGCTGAAGACGGACAAGCGGCTGCGGCGGGAACTCGCCCGCGTATGCCGGGTTATTGAAGAGGGGAAAGGAGTAAATGTATAATGTACAACCACGACCACTAAACCATTAGTATGGAATGGCAGAGAGGTTTGACTACATATCATCTATAAACCCGCAAAGGAGTATGAATTGTTTGTGAAACTAATGTCTTTAAGCGCTCTTCTCTTTTGTATAGCCTCCTGCACAAGCTGTACAAAAACTATGTTGACTGATGCAAAAATAATACCTGTAAATAATTGTGCAGATTCTTTAGCCATGAGGACTTACAAACAACTCGGATTTAGAGTTTCTCTTCCTAAAGATTTGATTTATGAGAAAGTCTATAACGATAAAAAGTGGCGTTCCTTATATGATTGCAGAACGTTACGTTTTGTGATTGCCCAGGCTCCCAACGCAGGGTGGGATGATACTGATATGAATGTCATTGAGGGGCACATAAATATATATTCATCGTCAGAGTATAAAGCTTGGCTAAAGCGTCCTGGTGCTATATTTGAAGGGGGGGAAACAATCAAAAAAAATGGTCTTTTCGATTGGTCGCAAGAGGATGAGCAGTTCAATAGTTTGCAAAGACATGCCCAGTGTTTAAATAAGTGGGGACTGAAACAGACCACATTTCGAATGGATCGGAAATCTTCAGATGGAAGAGTTATTCAAGCAATGATATCTCGCATGGATTACACGGCAGATATAACAATTGAAAAGAATGAAATAGCTTTAATATCCAACATTCTAAACAGTGTGGAGTTTGAGTAACCGTTTAGCCAGCCGCCCGGCCTGCCGAGAACGAACTCCGGGGTAACTATTTCGGCGCGGATCCGCTACACTGTGTGAGCGCGCACGGCAGCCATGGCCCGCTTCGCATGCGGATTCCGACTTTGGCCTGCGCGGAGGGGGCGCATCCCCGTTGCATTGACCTTTTCAAACGTGACGGCGCGGCCGGGGCGCTGCAAGAGTTGGTCACTCCCGCTTGTGGCGCAGCCTTGACGCCTCCAGCGACAGTTCCGTGATCTCCTCGACG
>Ga0209066_10001903_pt1 | contig 26640 bp, 21 predicted proteins | sample All_14_2_FD_187198 | JGI IMG/M metagenome (GOLD analysis project Ga0209066, IMG submission 187198) | Freshwater microbial communities in response to fracking from Pennsylvania, USA - Allegheny Zone_MetaG_DW_15 (SPAdes) (version 2) ...
TGAGGTTGGCATTTTTCTGGCGAACTTTATCTCCCGTCCGCTGGCCAGTGCGGCCAGCGAACCTTAGACTCATTCTTTGGGTGGTTTTGGCCGCTTGCCTATCGTGACATCGGCGGTGATGTCCTGACCTGCACGCCTGAGCTTGAGTCGTGCCACCTTGCCTGGTTCAAGTGTGGCAACCATCCCCAGCATGGCCTGGGCATCCTGCACAGGCTTGCCTGCAATGTCGAGCAGTACATCGCCCGGCTTGATGCCGGCGCGGTCGGCGGGGGCGCCACGCATGACCCCGGCGATCAGCGCACCTTGGGTATTCGGCAGTTTGAAAGATTCGGCGAGTTCGGGGGTAATTTCCTGCATCTCGACGCCTATCCAGCCCCGGGTGACGGAACCATTCTTGATGATTTGCTCCATCACGGTTCTGGCCAGCGACACCGGAATGGCGAAACCAATGCCCATCGACCCCCCGCTTTGCGAATAAATCGCGGTATTGATGCCGATCAGCGTGCCGTTGGTATCGATCAACGCGCCACCCGAGTTACCGGGATTGATTGCCGCATCCGTCTGGATGAAGTTTTCAAACGTGTTGATACCCAGATGCGAACGGCCGAGCGCGGAAACGATGCCCGAAGTGACCGTCTGCCCGACACCAAACGGGTTGCCGATGGCGAGTACGGTATCGCCGACGCGCAGACTGTCGCTGTTGCCGAAGGTGATGACGGGCAGCTTGTGGTCTGTCGGGATGCGCAGCACGGCGAGGTCGGATTCAGGATCGGAGCCGACCACGGTCGCCTTGTACTTGTGGCCATCGTTGCTGGCAACTTCGATCTCATCCGCGCCATCGACGACATGGAAATTGGTCAGGATATAACCTTCGGGTGAAACCACCACGCCGCTGCCCAGACCAACGCGGCTCTGCGGCTCTCCATCCAGGTCATCACCAAAAAAATGGCGGAATAGGGGATCATCCTGCAAAGGGTGACGTGGCCTCTTGACTGCCTGGCTGGTATAAACAAAGACGACGGCAGGGATGGCTTTTTGCGCGGCATCGGCAAATGAGCCGTAACGCGGGACGCCGCTCACGGGAGCTTCGGTGAGTGTCACTACCGGTGCGGTGACCGGGGCGCTCGGCCAGTAAGTCAACCATTCGGGTTTGAGTGTCTTGACGGAAAACAGGATGGCGACGCAAACAGTAATCGTTTGGGCGAAAGTGAGCCAGAGGCGGCGCATAATTGGACTTTTCAATAATTAAAAAAGGTTGGACACAATGCAACGTGAGGATTTGCGGACGCATCTGGATGGCTTGCTTGACGCTGCGCGCTTCCGCGATTATTGCCCAAATGGCCTGCAAGTGGAAGGCAAGGCGGAGGTCCGGCGCGTGGTATGCGGCGTCACGGCCAGTCAGGCCTTGATCGATGCCGCCATCGACCATCGCGCAGATGCCCTGCTGGTGCATCATGGCTGGTTCTGGAAAAACGAGGATGGGCGCGTCACGGGCTACCGCAAACAACGCATGGCAGGCTTGCTGGCGCATGACATCAGCCTGTTTGCCTATCACCTGCCGCTGGACGCACATCCCACGCTGGGCAACAACGCGCAACTCGCAGCGCGCCTGGGTTGGGTTATCCAAGGACGTTTTAGCGAGCAGGACATCGGTTTTTTCGGCGTTCCGCCAGCGCCGACTTTTGCGGGTGACCTGGCTGCCGCCGTCGAACGTAGCCTGGGGCGTGCCCCCTTGCTGATCGGCGAGGCGACACGGCCAGTCAAGCGCATCGCCTGGTGCACTGGCGGTGCGCAGGGTTATTTTGAAGAAGCGCTGGCCACCGGCGCGGATATTTTTGTTTCCGGCGAAATCTCGGAACAGACCGTGCATCTGGCGCGCGAAAGCGGCGTGGCCTATCTGGCCGCCGGCCATCATGCGACGGAGCGCTATGGTGTCATGGCGCTGGCCGCGCATCTGCGTGAAACCTGCGGTCTTGAGTGCGAATTCATCGATATTGATAATCCGGTGTGATCACTGCAAGCGAAAACTGACCGGCAGCAGCGTCTGGTTCGGATTGCCGGGCAAGGCACCGATATGGCGCGCGGCGTCGATTGCTGCTTGATCGAGCAGCGCGTGGCCGGAACTCTTGGCGATTTCTATGGCCTGGATTCCTCCCTTGCTGTCCAATGTCAGCAACAGCACGACATCGCCTTGCAGTCCCTGGGCTACTGCGGATTGCGGATAAAACAAGTGCTTCGAGAGTACGGCTTGGGCACGATGCAGGGATTTGCCGGAGAGTTTTTGCGGGGCTGTCTGGTGCGGTGGCTGTGGCCTGCTGTCGGGGGCAGTGTGGGTGGCCGAATCGGCCATGGCGGACATTGCGGCAGTTTGCTCCTGCAATGTCACTTGGAGCGGTGTGCGTGTTGCTCGCGCAAAGGATGACCATGCCGGGGCGCAGAGCAATACGAGATGAATGCCCAGGCTGGCCAGACAAGCGAAAAATAGGCGCATGGCAGAATTTTAGAGGTTTGCTGGTAGTCGCTGGGGTTTGTTCCCATAGAGCGGGTTTCCCCATTGGATGATTTTTGCACCAAGGTGTGGCGCGATGCGCTGTCAAGGTGCGGATCTTGCGTTAGAGACAGCCGAACCCAGTGGTTTTGCCTATTCCAATGCAGGCATGGATTCTGCTAACCTGACTACCAATCACTTTAGCGTCTGCCCCACATGAAACCAGCTTATGACGAAATGCGTGATGCCGATAACCGCGTCCGCGCCAGTTATCAAAGTTTTGCCAGTTGGCTTGAATCAACATCGCCGGAGGTGATTGCGAGCAAGCGCCGGGAAGCTGACCTGGCATTCCATCGCGTGGGCATCACGTTTGCCGTATATGGTGACGAAAATTCTTCCGGTTCCGAACGTCTGATTCCATTCGACATCGTGCCGCGCATCATTGCCGCTCAGGAGTGGCGGCAGATCGAGGCTGGCTTGCGCCAGCGGGTCAAGGCGCTGAATGCCTTTTTGCACGATGTATATCACGGTCAGGAAATCATCAAGGCCGGGCGCATCCCGGCGCAGCAAATTCTGGGCAATGCGCAGTACCGCAAGGAAATGCAAGGCGTTGATGTGCCTGGCAACATTTACGCGCACATCGCCGGGGTGGATCTGGTGCGGGCGGGCGAGGGCGAGTATTACGTGCTGGAAGACAACCTGCGCACGCCATCGGGTGTTTCCTACATGCTCGAAGACCGCAAGATGATGATGCGCCTGTTCCCTGAATTGTTCTCCCGCCAGGCGATCGCGCCGGTCGAGCATTATCCCGACTTGCTATTGGACAATTTGCGCTCGGTGGCGCCTGAGGGCGAAAGTCACCCGAACGTGGTGGTGATGACGCCGGGCCAATTCAACAGCGCTTATTTTGAACACGCCTTCCTGGCCCAGCAGATGGGTGTCGAGCTGGTCGAGGGCAATGATCTTTTCGTGCGTGATGACACGGTGTTCATGCGCACCACGCACGGCCCGCGCCGCGTGCATGTGATTTATCGCCGCATTGATGATGATTTTCTCGACCCGAGAGCTTTCCGTAAGGATTCGGCACTGGGCGTGCCCGGCCTGTTTTCGGCTTACCGCGCCGGCCGCGTGACTCTGGCCAATGCTGTTGGTACGGGCATCGCGGATGACAAGGCGATGTATATCCATGTGCCCGAGATGATCCGTTTCTATTGCGGTGAAGAGCCTATCCTGTCCAACGTGCCGACGTACGATCTGGGCAAGTCGAAGGACTTGCAATATGTGATGGAGCACCTGCCCGAACTGGTGGTCAAGGAGGTGCATGGCTCCGGGGGTTATGGCATGCTGGTGGGGCCGGCGGCCAGCAAGGAGGAAATCCGCCTGTTCCGTGAAAAAATCATCGCCGAGCCCGCGCGTTATATCGCGCAGCCGACGCTGGCGCTGTCCACCTGCCCGACCTTTGTGGACAGTGGTGTCGCGCCACGGCATATCGATTTGCGGCCTTTTGTCCTGTCTGGCAAGCACATCACGATGGTGCCTGGCGGCTTGACCCGCGTTGCGCTGAAGGAGGGGTCGCTGGTGGTGAATTCCTCGCAGGGTGGGGGCACCAAGGATACCTGGGTGCTGGAGAACTGAGATGCTGTCATCCACCGCCGATCACCTGTTCTGGATGGCGCGCAGCATGGAGCGCGCCGAAAATACCGCACGCATGCTGGACGTGACTTATCGCATGTCGCTGCTCAAGCATTCGATGGATGTGTTCAACGAATGGCGCGCGATGCTGTCCATCAGTGGTCTGCATGACGAGTTCAAAGCGCATTACGCTGAAGTGACCCCGGCGAATGTGATGTACTTCATGGTGCTGGATGTACGTAATCCGGGCAGTATTTATAGCAGCCTTTATAAGGCGCGCGAAAATGCGCGCGCCGTGCGTGGTGCGATCACCTCTGAAATGTGGGAGGCGCTCAACCATACCTGGCTGGAGATGCGCGAAAGGCAGGTGCGCGGCATGCCCGAAGACGGGGTCTCCGAGTTTTTCGACTGGGTCAAGGAACGCTCGCACCTGTCGCGCGGGATCACTTATGGCACCTTGCTGCAGGATGATGCGTTCCGTTTCTTGCGACTGGGTACTTTTCTGGAACGTGCCGACAACACGGCGCGCATCCTTGATGTGAAATATCACATCCTGCTGCCCAGCCTGGACGATGTCGGCGGCGCGGTGGATTACTATCAATGGAGCGCCCTGTTACGCTCGGTTTCGTCTTTTGAGGCCTACCGCAAGACCTATCGCGACGTGATCACGCCAATGCGGGTCGCCGAGCTGCTGGTGCTGCGCCCCGACATGCCGCGTTCATTAGCCGCCTGCCTGCAGGAAGTCAATCGTCTGGTGCAGGAAATCAACGGCCCGAGTTCCAGCGAGTTATCCCGCCATTGCGGGCTGCTGAATGCCGAATTGTCCTTCGGCACTGTGGATGGTATTTTCGATCAGGGTCTGCACGAATACCTGAACGAGTTTCTGGAACGTATTTATGAGCTGGGCGATCTGATCAATACCACGTATTTCTGGTCGGTCGACGAATGAGATGGGGAAAATTAACCCCTCTGCCGCTTGCCCTTCACGGTGTGTTCCGTTAAGGTTCAATCTTCTTTCCATCAACAGATTCTGCCATGACGTACTGTGTCGCCACCATGATCGACGCCGGGTTGGTATTCGCGTCGGATTCACGCACCAATGCCGGCGTGGACAACATTTCCACGTTCCGCAAGATGAAGATTTTCGAGCAGCCAGGCGAGCGGGTCATCATTATGGTCTGCTCCGGCAACCTGGCGATCACACAAGCCACGATCAGCCATCTCGAACGGGCGATCCGGCACAATGCCGAACAGAACCTGATGCAGGTGGCATCAATGTACGAGGTGGCTGACCTGGTGGGTAACGCGCTACGCGAAGTGCGCCACCGCGATGGGCCGTTCCTCATGGAAAACAACATTGATTCCAACGCCAGTTTCATCGTCGGCGGACAGATTGCCGGCGAAATGCAGCGGTTGTTCATGGTATACGCCGAAGGCAATTTCATCGAGGCGACACTGGAAACGCCGTATTTCCAGATTGGTGAAGTGAAATATGGCAAACCCATCATCGACCGGGTGATTACTGCCGGCACCAGCCTGGATGATGCGATCAAGTGCGTGCTCGTGTCGTTTGACTCGACGATGCGTTCCAACCTGACGGTTGGCCCGCCGATAGACCTGGTCTGCTACGAGCGGGACGAGTTGCGCTTGTCGCATGTCCGCTGCTTTGATGAGAATGATCCCTACATGCGCACTTTGAGCCAGAGCTGGAACGAGGGCGTGCGCCTGGCGTTTTCCCAACTGCCGAATTTTGCATGGAACTAGAGCTGAGTGGCGTGCCGAGTGACGTGCTGGGTCCGCACCATTAGCGTGAAAACCTGGGCAAGTGCGCTGTGCAATAACAGGGCGCAGCGGGCCGGATAGAAGCCTCCTCGCGAGGGGAGGATGGGAGGGCAGGCACATTTTTGCCAGCCCTTGGTGTAACGAAAGTTGAAAGTTGATGGATTTCATCATTCGGGGTGGATCATCGGCGTTATGTGCGTTGGGCTGGGGCTTATTCGTCGTAGTGACGCTGTGGAGAAAATGTAATGACTATTCGCGTCGCTTTGAATCATCAAAGTGTTTATCGTTTTGACCGCCCGGTCAAATTGTGGCCGCACGAGATTCGCTTGCGACCGGCGGCGCATAGTCGCACGCCGATCCTGAGTTATTCGCTGAACATCCAGCCAGAGCCGCACTTCATCAACTGGCAGCAGGATCCCTTTGGCAACTGGGTCGCCCGCCTGGTTTTTCCCGAACAGGCGACGGAACTTGAAATTACCGTCGATCTGGTCGCCGACATGACGGTGATCAACCCATTTGATTTCTTCATGACGGAAGAGGCCGAGCATTATCCGTTTGAATATCCGCCAGAACTGAAACGCGAACTGGCGCCGTATCTCGAAACCGAACCGGTCGCGCCGATTTTCAAAACCTGGCTGGCGCGCACCAAGAGCGAGTTGATCCAGCCGAAAATGCGCACGATTGACATGCTGATCGCCATTAATCAGCGCGTGCAGCGCGATATCAGCTACATCGTGCGCATGGAGCCGGGTGTGCAAACCCCTGAACAAACGCTGGAACTCAAATCCGGCTCCTGCCGGGATTCGGCATGGCTGCTGGTGCAGTCCTTGCGCCATTGCGGTCTGGCGGCGCGTTTTGCTTCGGGGTATCTGATCCAACTGGTAGCGGATGTCAAAGCTCTGGATGGCCCTTCGGGAACAGCGGTGGATTTTACTGACCTGCATGCCTGGACCGAAGTCTATATTCCTGGCGCCGGCTGGATTGGTCTGGATGCGACCTCCGGCCTGCTGGCCGGCGAAGGGCATATTCCGCTGGCATGTACCGCGATGCCCTCATCCGCCGCGCCGGTGATCGGCGCAACGGGCAAGTGCGAAACGCATTTTGATTTTTCCATGCAGGTCACGCGCATCCATGAAGACCCGCGCGTGACCAAACCCTACACGCCCGCGCAATGGCAGGCGATGCAGGACATTGGCCATCAGGTGGATGCCGAGCTGAAAAAAAATGACGTGCGGCTGACCATGGGCGGCGAGCCGACCTTCGTGTCGATTGACGACATGGAAGGCGCGGAGTGGAATTACACCGCATTGTCCGACAAGAAAAGCGAGCTGTCACGCGCACTGATGATGCGCTTGAAAGCGGCCTTTTCACCCGGTGCGATGGTGCATTTTGGCCAGGGCAAATGGTATCCCGGTGAGCCCTTGCCACGCTGGGCGCTGGGTTGCTACTGGCGTGCCGATGGCCATCCGCTGTGGCATGACGAAAAACTCATCGCCATCCAGCCGCCTGCCAAGCCACATGCTGTGGAAGATGCCAAGCGATTTATTGACCAGCTGACCCAACTGCTCGGGCTGGATAGCCGGTTTGCGATTCCGGCGTATGAGGATGTGGTCTACAACATTGATCAGGAACAACGCTGGCCGAAGAATTTTGATCCGCTCAAGCTGGATTTGAAGGTGGCGGATGAGCGCCGGCGCATTGCAGCCTTGATCGAAAAGGGGCTGGGTGCCGTGGTGGGTTATGTGCTGCCGTTAAAGGCCGTGCATGCGTCGCCAGCCAAGGATGAAAGCCGCCAGGGACTACCTTCGCGCCGTATCGCCAGCGCCGACTTTTTGTCCAGCCCCTGGCCTTTGCGCCGTGAGCATCTGTACCTGGTGCCGGGCGATTCGCCCATGGGCTTGCGCCTGCCGCTGGCCTCCTTGCCGGTGGTGGCGCCTGAAGATCAGGAAGAGGCGTTTGCCCGTGATCCTTTTGATGAGATCGGCGCATTGCATGTGTTGCCCAAAGTGCGCAGTGCGCCGAAATCCTTGAAAACCGTCAAGGCAGAATACGCGCCGCATGAGATCGTGCATACCGCCCTGTGCGTCGAGGTGAGGGAAGGCGTGCTGCATGTGTTCCTGCCGCCCGTGCCGCTGCTGGAAGATTTTGTGGATCTGCTCGACGCGGTGGAAAAAACCGCCGCGGCCCTGGCTTTGCCCGTGCGCATCGAAGGCTATTCGCCGCCGAATGATCCGCGCATCAAGGTGTTCAAGATCACGCCGGATCCCGGCGTGATTGAAGTCAATATCCACCCGGCAAGCGCCTGGCCGGAGCTGGTGGAAAACACGCAAACGCTGTACGAGGCAGCACGACTCTCACGACTGGGCACCGATAAATTCATGCTCGATGGCCGTCATACCGGCACGGGCGGCGGCAATCACCTGACGCTGGGCGGCACAACGCCTGCCGATTCACCCTGCCTCAGGCGGCCGGATCTGCTGATGAGCTTGATTACCTACTGGCAGAACCATCCGGCGCTGTCTTATTTGTTTTCCGGCATGTTCATCGGTCCCACCAGTCAGTCGCCGCGCGTGGATGAGGCGCGGCACGAAAGTTTGTATGAGCTGGAAATCGCCTTTCAGCAAATGCAGGAACGCTTGCAGCCCGGCGAGGAAACCTTGTCGCCCTGGCTGGTGGATCGCCTGCTGCGCAACTTGCTGATTGATTTGTCCGGCAACACGCATCGCGCCGAATTCTGCATTGACAAGCTGTATTCACCCGATGGTCCGGCCGGACGTTTAGGCTTGCTCGAATTCCGCGGCTTCGAGATGCCGCCGCACGCGCAGATGAGCCTGCTGCAAATGCTGTTGCTGCGCGCGCTGGTGGCGCGCTTCTGGCAGACGCCGTATCGTGGCCGCCTGACCCGCTGGGGCACCGGCCTGCATGACCGCTTCATGCTGCCGCACTACGTGGCGCAAGACATGCACGATGTCGTGCAGGATTTGCAGCAAGCCGGTTATGCCTTTGCCTTCGAATGGTTCGCTCCCTTTATCGAATTCCGTTTTCCGCGCTATGGCGCGGTGGTGTATCACGGCATCGAAATCGAACTGCGCCAGGCGATTGAGCCTTGGCATGTGCTGGGCGAAGAAGTCGGCGCTGGCGGCACGGCGCGGTATGTCGATTCGTCGGTGGAACGCCTGCAGGTGAAGGTGCGCCACATGAACGAGACGCGCCATATCCTCACCTGCAATGGCCGCCAGGTACCACTCAACCCGACCGGCACGCCGGGCGAATATGTCGCTGGTGTGCGCTACCGCGCCTGGGCGCCGCCTTCGGCGCTGCACCCGACCATCGGCGTACACAGCCCGCTGGTGTTCGACCTGGTGGACACCTGGAACGGCCGCTCGATTGGCGGTTGCACTTATCACGTCGTGCATCCGGGCGGTCGCAGTTACGAGACTTTCCCCGTCAATGCCAATGAGGCGGAATCCCGCCGCATGGCGCGGTTCTGGGGTCATGGCCATTCCCCTGGCCCGATGCATGTCCGGCGTGAAGGCCGCAACCCGGATTACCCGATGACGCTGGATTTGCGCCGCGCGACCGAGCACTGGGCGGAGGCTGCACAGCAGCAAATGCAGCAGTAGCCGCATGTAGCCGAATGTGGCCGCATGTGGCCTCATGTGTCTGCTGCCCCGCCTTTATACTGCGCGACATGAAAACAGGACTTGCGATTTTTTTGCTGTTGGCCGCTGGCTTGGCGTGGGCGGCGGGTCTTCCGGATCGGGTGACTTTCTCGGTCACTATTGAACGCGGCGATGTGGCGCAGGCGCGCGTCTGGCTTGAGGAAGGGCTGCCAGCGGATTTCGCGGGGGATGTGATCGGCAGCGGCCTGATGATCGGCGCCTGGGAAGGCAATATTCCCATGATGGACCTGTTCCTGGGGCATGGCGCCGATGTCAATCAAGCCAATGCCCACGGCGAAACGGCGCTGCTGCTCGCCGCCTGGAAAGGGCGGATGGACGCAGTGCGCTGGCTGCTTGCGCGGGGTGCGCAAGTCAACCGGCCAGGCAAGCAATGGTCGGCTTTGCATTACGCCGCATTTGCCGGCCATGCGGATATCGTGAGCTACCTTCTGACGCAGGGCGCCGATGCGAATGCCCTATCGCCGAATGGTTCAACGCCATTGATGATGGCCGCGCGCGAAGGCCGGGCGGCGATTGCCAGGCAATTGCTGGCTGCGGGTGCGCGGGGTGCCATCGTCAATGACAATGGCGAGAATGCCGTGCTCTGGGCGATGCGCAACAACAACCCGGACATTGCACGGTCGATTGCCGGAAGCAAGGACTTTGCTGCCATAGCCGAACGTCCGGCGGCATCCTGGGGCCGCGCAGTACGTTCTCGGCAAGTGCCGGACCAGGCCGACCAGCTTCTGGCGCAGGCGCGAAAAATGGAGGCTGCGGGACAGCGCGATGCGGCATTAAAACTGTATCGCACGGCATTGGCCGAGATTCGCAAGGCAGAGAAGGCCGCAGGCAAAACCGCCACGCCGCGCGCGGTGACCGGCCTCGTGATCTCAGCGCAACGTGGTGATCCGGCGGCGCAATCGGCGGGACTGCGCTATGCGACGCCAGGTGCGGGCATGCCTGTCATCGATGACGCGAGTGATCCGGCAGAGGCGTTTTTGCGTCGTGCGCGTGAACTTGAGGCATCAGGGCGTCGCGGCGAGGCGCTGCAAGCCTATCGCCAGGCCGCTGCGCTGCTGCGTAACGCACAAAAAACGCCCTGATGCCGCTTATTGCTGCTGCAGACGGTGCGCAAAAACCTGCCGCAGCTTGGCCGCCTTGGGGCCGACGACAAACTGGCAGTAAGGCTGTTGCGGATTATTCGCGAAATAATTCTGGTGATAGTCTTCCGCCGGCCAGAAAGTCGGCGCTGGCAATACGGCGGTGACGATGGGATCAGGCCAGATACGGTCGACATTGAGCCGGGCAATCAGCGCCTGGGCGATGGCCGCCTGTTCCGCATCGTGCGTGAAGATGACCGAACGGTATTGTGTGCCCACATCGTTGCCCTGGCGATTGGGCGTGGTCGGGTCGTGAATGGCGAAAAATGCTTCGAGCAAGGTGCGGTAGTCGATGACCGCCGGATCGAAATGCACCTGTACGACTTCCGCATGCCCGGTGGTGCCGCTACAGACGCTGGCGTAATCCGGCTTGTCCTGATGTCCGCCGGCATAGCCGGAAATGACCGAAGTGACACCGGCCAGTTGCACAAAGGCCGCTTCCAGGCACCAGAAGCAGCCGCCGCCCAGCGTGGCCAGACCGCGGTTTTTTGTACTGCCAGTTGATGTGTCGGATTCTTGTGGCATGGAGGACTCGCTATCAACAGGTTGGGAAAGGCTGGCAATGTGCGCCATTGCACGGCATCTGCCCTGCATCATACCTGTAAGCGCCATCCATCCTCCAGCGATGGCCTGCGCCGTGCTATTATCCCGCGCCAATGTTGCAGTGCAGGTGTACTTTCCCTGTATTTGCCTGCCTTCTATCATTCTGCCCTGATCGTTATCCGTTCTTATCTTCCGTCATTGATTCCCATGCCACTGTCAACCGCCAGGGTTCCCCGCAGCAGAATTCATACGCGCCGCATCGAAATCGAGGGCTGGCAGCGTGAAGATGGGCTGATTGAGCTGGATGCCCATCTGGTGGACGTGAAAGATACCGATTACCTGATGCCGCCACCCGCGGTACGGCGGCCGAAAGGCGAACACCTGCATGAAATGTGGGTGCGTATTGCCATAGACCACGAGATGACAATCCATGAAGCGGAGGCCTGTTCTGATGCCGTGCCTTATGCCGGTGGCTGTGACACGATAGGGCCGGCATACCAGCAATTGGTCGGCCTGAACCTGACCAAGGGTTTTCGGCGGGCCGTCACCGAACGTTTTGGCTCGGTGCGCGGTTGTGCACATATCACGGAGTTGATCAACGCCCTGCCAACGGTGGCATTGCAAACGCTGACCAGCATCCAGCGTGAGGCTGGCGTGCAGGACTGGCATGATGATTATCCCCGGCAGCCTTTCCAGATCGGTCAATGCCATGCGCTGGAAATGTCGACAGAGACGGTGCGACGTTACTACCCGCGCTGGTTCCGTAATCCCGGCGCCTGAATCAGATATAGACGCTGGCCCATTCATTTTTTAACACCAAGGATGACGCATGAAAATTCATGAATATCAGGCTAAAGAGCTGCTGAAAGAATTTGGGATGAACGTGCCGCGTGGCATCCCGTGTTTTTCTGTTGATGAAGCCGTGAAAGCTGCGGAAGAACTCACCAAGACCTGCGGCACCAAAGTGTGGGTCGTGAAAGCGCAAATTCACGCCGGTGGTCGCGGCAAGGGCGGTGGTGTGAAAGTGGCCAAGTCAATGGATGAAGTGCGCCAGTACGCCAGCCAGATTCTCGGCATGCAGCTGATCACACACCAAACGGGCGCTGAAGGACAAAAAGTCAATCGCCTGCTGATCGAAGAAGGTGCCGATATTAAAAAAGAGTATTACCTTGCGGTGTTGACCGACCGTGCCACGCAAAAGGTCGCGCTCATGGCCTCCAGCGAAGGCGGTATGGACATCGAAGAAGTGGCCCATGCGACGCCGGAAAAAATCCTCAAGGAATTCGTCGATCCGCTGGTGGGTGTCACCGACCAGCAAGCGCTCAACCTGGCGCAAGGCATTGGTGTGCCGGCGGCGTCGCAAGCCGATGCGGTTGCCCAGATCAAGGCACTGTACACCTGCTACATGGAAACCGATGCCAGCCTGGCGGAAGTCAATCCCTTGATTCTCGAAGGCAGCGGCAAGATCAAGGCGCTGGATGCAAAGTTCAACTTTGATCCCAACGCGTTGTTCCGTCATCCTGAAATCGTCGCCTACCGCGATCTGGATGAAGAAGATCCGGCTGAAATCGAAGCCTCCAAGTTTGACCTGGCGTACATCTCACTGGACGGCAACATCGGTTGCCTGGTGAATGGCGCAGGCTTGGCCATGGCGACGATGGACACCATCAAGCTGTTCGGTGCGGAACCCGCCAACTTCCTCGACGTCGGCGGTGGCGCGACGACCGAGAAGGTCACCGAAGCTTTCAAGATCATGCTCAAGAACACAGCCGTCAAAGGCATCCTGGTGAATATCTTCGGCGGCATCATGAAGTGCGACACCATCGCCAATGGCGTGGTCACCGCAGCCAAGGAGACCCATCTCAGCGTGCCGCTCGTGGTGCGCATGAAAGGCACGAACGAAGAACTCGGCAAGCAGATCCTGAAAGACTCCGGCCTGCCGATCATTTCTGCCGACACGATGGCCGAAGCAGCCACCAAGATCGTCGCTGCTGTTCGCTAAGCATCAAGCTAAGGAAAACTCACATGTCCATTCTGATTGATAAAAATACCAAGGTCATCACACAAGGCATCACCGGCAAGACCGGCCAGTTTCATACCGAAAAATGCCAGGAATACGCCAACGGCAAAAACTGCTTCGTGGCTGGCGTGAACCCGAAAAAAGCCGGCGAAAAGATTTTCGATATCCCGATTTACGCCTCTGTCAAGGAAGCCAAGTCGGCAACCGGCGCCACCGTTTCCGTGATCTATGTGCCGCCGGCAGGTGCAGCGGATGCGATCTGGGAAGCCTGCGAAGCCGACCTGGACCTGACCATCTGCATCACCGAAGGCATTCCCGTGCGCGACATGCTGATGGTGCGCAACAAGATGAAGCATAAGGTCGCCGCCGGTGGCAAAGAGACGCTGTTGCTCGGCCCCAACTGCCCCGGCCTGATTACGCCGGATGAAATCAAGATCGGCATCATGCCTGGTCACATCCACCGCAAGGGACGTATTGGTGTGGTTTCGCGTTCCGGCACACTGACTTATGAAGCCGTGGCCCAGCTTACCGAAATCGGGCTGGGACAATCCTCGGCTGTCGGCATTGGTGGCGACCCGATCAATGGCTTGAAGCATATCGACGTGATGCGCATGTTCAACGATGACCCGGATACCGATGCCGTCATCATGATCGGTGAAATCGGCGGCCCGGATGAAGCGGATGCGGCCATGTGGTGCAAGGCCAACATGAAAAAACCAATTGTCGGTTTCATCGCCGGCGTCACCGCCCCCGCAGGCAAGCGCATGGGCCACGCCGGCGCGCTGATTTCCGGCGGCGCCGATACGGCGGAAGCCAAGCTGGCTGTCATGGAAGATTGTGGCTTCAAGGTCACGCGCAACCCGTCAGAAATGGCCAAGCTGCTCAAGGCGATGCTGTAGAAATTTGACATCTCAGGGTGTTTCCTTCGGGGCACACTGGCATGTAGCGCAAAAGCCGTTCCGGATGACATCGGAACGGCTTTTTTATCGGTGAAATGCCAGGCTGACTGACCGCTGGTCGCCTGATTTTCGACAAATGTCATAAAATCGATTGACGAAGTTGATGTCGGACTGTAAGAATTGGGCTTATTCCCCTGTTTTATTGGGGCTATGACACGGGGCGGCGAGTAATGGGGAAATCCGGCTTCTGGAAAAGCGACAGCTTCTTTGGCGTCGTCGTCAGCATTGCCATCCTCTTCGCGGGGAATGGCGATCTGTTGCAGGGTCTTGAGCGCAAGGCTTACGACCTGGGCGTCGCCGCTACCTCACGCACGCCGTCCGCCAAGGTGGCGGTGATTGCCATTGACAAGGCCAGCATCGACAACATCGGCCGCTGGCCCTGGTCGCGCGAGATCATGGCGGACATGGTGGAAAATCTGGCGGCGGCCAAGGCCAAGGTCATCGCCACCACGGTGTTTTATTCCGAGCCGCAGCGCGATCCCGGTCTGGCATATATCGACCAGTTGATGACGGTTTGCGGCATGGCTACGCCGGATGCGGCTTCATCTGCACCGCCGGCAGACATCCCCGCCGTCTTGCCAGCGCCGACTTTTGCGGCGCCTTCCGTCTGCCCGCAGATTGCGCCGGTGCTGGTTGAAGCCGAACAGAAACTCAACACCGATCGCCGCCTTGCCGAAGCCTTGACCAAGGCGGGGAATGTCGCCCTGCCAATGTTGTTCGTGCTCGGCGAGCCGCGCGGCCGGCCGGATCAGGAACTGCCCGAATACATCAAAAAGAACGCGGTGAAAATGGTCGGTGGGGATGAGTTTCCTCCATATCCGACGCTAGGTGTGGATGCCGGCGTCATCGAGCCGCTGGGCAAGGTCGCCGCTGCTATCGGCCATCTCAATGTGACGCCCGATGTGGATGGCGCGATCCGCACCGATCCGCTGGTGCTGGGACATTTTGACCAAACCTATCCTTCGCTGTCCCTGCTGGTGGCGGCGAAAAGCCTCAACCTGACGCCGGCGGACATCAAGGTTACGGCAGGTAGTGAAGTGCGGCTGGGCAAGCTCAAGATTGGCACAGACCCGGATACGCGGATGCTGACTTTCTTTTACAAGGATGTGGGCGGTCAATCACCCTTCCCGGTGGATTCCTTTTTCGATGTGAAAAGCGGCAAGATTCCGTATGATAAATATCGCGACAAGATTGTCCTGATTGGATCGACTTCTTCTTCGGTGAGCAGTGTTTTTGTCACTCCTGTCAATCCGGCCATGCCCTCCGTGCTCATGGAGGCGCATGCGGTATCCAGTCTGCTGTCCGAACATTTTTTTGTTGCGCCGACCTGGGGTATCTGGGTTGAGCGGGCGGTGCTCCTGCTGATCGCCGCCTATCTCATCGGTCTGCTGCCACGAATCAAGGCGGGTCTCGCGGCGGGCGTTACGGCCGCCTTGCTGTTGGCTTTGTTGGTGACGCATTTCGTGCTGATGACGACGCAATTGATGTGGCTGCAATTGATGGTGCCGGCGACGCTGCTGCTGGTTGGGCACCTGTTGCTGACCACCAAGCGCTTCCTGGTGGCCGAGCGTGGCAAGGAAAAATCGGACGCCGATTCGGCCGAGTCCAACCGCATGCTGGGTCTGGCCTTTCAGGGACAGGGCCAACTGGACATGGCCTTCGACAAATTCCGCAAATGCCCGATGGACAAGCAGTTGATGGAGAACATGTACAACCTGGCGCTGGATTTTGAACGCAAGCGCCAGTTCAACAAGGCCGAGGCGGTATTCCGCTACATGTTCGAATTTGATCCCAAGTTCCGTGATCTGGAAACGCGCCTGAACCGCGCCAGACAACTCTCCGAAACCGTGATCCTGGGTGGCGGCAGCGGGCGCAGCAACGCCAGTCTGATCGACACGGCGGGCAATGTGGAAAAACCCATGCTGGGACGTTACGAGATCGAGAAGGAATTGGGCAAGGGCGCCATGGGTGTGGTGTATCTGGGCCGTGACCCGAAAATCAACCGCGTTGTGGCGATCAAGACCATGGCGCTGTCGCAGGAGTTTGAAGGCGATGAACTCGTTGAGGTCAAGGAGCGCTTTTTCCGCGAGGCTGAAACAGCGGGGCGTCTCAACCATGCGAATATCGTCACCATGTTCGATGCCGGTGAAGAGCATGATCTGGCCTATATCGCGATGGAATTTCTCAAGGGCAAGGATCTGGTGCCCTATACCAAGCCGGGTCAGCTGATGCCGTTGCCGCACGTGTTGAGCATTGTCGCGCGTGTCGCGGATGCCTTGTCCTATGCGCATGAAAACCATATCGTGCATCGCGACATCAAACCGGCCAACATCATGTATGAGCCGGAATCGGATCAGGTCAAGGTGACTGATTTTGGCATTGCGCGCATCACGGATTCCTCAAAAACCAAGACCGGCATGGTGCTCGGTACGCCTTCTTATATGTCGCCCGAACAACTCGCCGGCAAGAAAATTGATGGCCGCTCCGATCTCTTTTCGCTGGGTGTCACGCTGTACCAGATGGCCTGCGGCAAGCTGCCGTTCGAGGGAGACTCGATGGCGCAGCTGATGTTCAGGATCGCCAACGAAGCACATCCGGATATCCGTAGCATCCGTGCGGATTTGCCGGAAAGCCTGGTGGCCATTATTGACAAGGCGCTGACCAAAGACCCTGACCAGCGTTACCAAACGGGGGCGGAATTTGCGCGGGATATTCGCATCTGCCTGGCGATGATGGATAGTACTGGAACAAGCAGCAGTTCCGGCCTGGATATAAGTATTTAAGGATACGCATGGAACTTAACGCAGTACTGGAAATGGTAGCCCAGAGTGATCCGGGCATGGTGCGTTCAAACAACGAAGATTCGGTCATGGCCAGCGCGGCCTGTGGCCTGGCGGTTCTCGCCGATGGCATGGGGGGATATAACGCGGGTGAGGTGGCCAGTGGCATGGCCACGACCCTGCTGGGCGCGGAGCTGGAAAAGGCTTTCGTTGCGCGTGCGCCGGATGCGCGGGATGCCTCCGGCAAGTCCTGGGTACATGCTGCGCTGGAGGCCGAGATCGCCCGTGCGAATGGCGCGATTTATCAGGCCGCACAAAGTCAGCCGCAGTATGCCGGCATGGGTACCACGCTGGTGGCGTGTGTGTTCCATGACAACAAGCTGACGGTTGCCCATATCGGAGATTCCCGCCTGTATCGCTTGCGTGGTGAAGTTTTTGAACAAATCACCCGTGACCATTCCCTGCTCCAGGAACAGATCGACAGTGGCATGCTCACCCGCGAACAGGCGCGGCATTCGCAGAACAGGAACCTGGTGACGCGCGCTGTCGGCATCGATGCCGAAGTCCTGCCCGAAATACATGATTATGAAGTCCTGCCCGGCGACATCTACCTGCTGTGTTCCGATGGCCTGAATGACATGGTGGAGGACGACGAAATCGGCATGACACTGGGCATGTTGTCGGCTAATCTCGAGTTGTGCGCAGAACAGCTGATCCAGATGGCCAACGATAATGGCGGCCGTGACAATGTTTCCGTAATCCTGGTCAAGGTAAAGGGTGCGTATCCGGCTGCACAGGGCTGGTGGCGGCGTCTCCTGGCCTGGTTCAAGTGATGATGTATTTTTCCTGAAGGAAGAACAGAATGGCCAAACTCATACTCAGCATCGAAGGCGCGACACTCAAGGAAATCCCGCTGACCAAGGGACGGACAACCATCGGCCGCAAGCCGCAAAATGACATTCAGATCGACAACCTGGCGATCTCGGGCGAGCATGCCGTATTGGCCTTGGTCGGCAACGACGTATTTCTCGAAGACATGAACAGCACCAATGGCACATTCGTGAATGGCCAGCAGGTCAAAAAACATTTGCTGCAAAACGGCGATTCGATCGAGTTGGGTAAATACAGTCTCAAATATGTCAGCGAGGCGGCGCAGCATGCCCCGGGCGCGGATTTCGAAAAGACCATGATCCTGCGTCCCGGCGCTATGCCCCATGTTTCTCCGACGACCACACCGGCAGCCAGCGCATCCGCACATGAAGCGACGAGTGCCGGCATGATGGCGCAGACGGCTGCCAGGGCAACTGCGCCCACACCTGCCGCAGCGACGCCCTTGGGCGTGATCCAGATCCTTTCCGGCGGGAATGCCGGCAAGCAGCTTGAATTGGTCAAGACGCTCACTACCCTGGGCAAACCAGGGGTACAGGTGGCGGTCATTGCGCGCCGGCCGCACGGGTACTTTATTACGCATGTCGAAGGTGCGAGTTTTCCGGTGGTCAATGGCCAGATGATCGGTACGCAGGCGCACCAGCTCAATGATCACGCCATCATTGAACTGGCCGGTATCAAGATGGAATTCTTCCTCAAAAGCTGATGACGGCTTGATTGATCACACGGGGTAATTCTTGAAACAGCATCTTCCCCGCTACATTCTCGGGTTTCTGCTGCTCCTGGTACTGCTCGGTCATTCGGCCCGCATCTACCAGATACCGGTCATCAATAACCTTGATGCGATCATCTACGATGTGAAGGTGCGCCTGTCCATGCCGCAAACCATGGATCGGCGTGTAGTGATTCTGGATATTGACGAGAAGTCACTGGCTGAGCAGGGGCGCTGGCCGTGGGGCCGCGACAAGCTGGCAAATTTGACGAATATCCTGTTTGATCGCTATCAGGTCAAGCAAGTCGGTTTCGATGTGGTGTTCGCCGAGCCGGATGCAAGTTCCGGCCTTCAATCGCTGGAAATGCTGGGCACAGGCGAGTTGCGTGACGTGCCGGGTTTTCAGGCGACGCTGCGGGATTTGCGGCCCCGGCTTGATTTTGACGCGCGTTTCGCTGCCGCGTTGAAAGGGCGGCCGGTGATATTGGGTTACTATTTTTCCAACAAGGAAGGCGGGGCAAGTTCCGGCGCTATTTCTGCCCCGGTATTTCCTGCCGGCACATTCAACGGACGGCGTATCGCCTTTACCCAGTGGGTCAGTTATGGCGGCAACTTGCCGGTATTCCAGCAAGCGGCTGCCGGCGGCGGGCATTTCAATCCACTGGTCGATTTTGACGGTATTTCACGCCGCGTACCGTTGCTGGTCGAGTATCAGGGGCAATACTATGAGTCTCTGGCGCTGGCCATGGTGCGGAATCTGCTGGGGAATCCGGTAATAGTTCCCGGCTATCCGGAAGGTTCTGGTGCAGCGAATGCCTATGCCGGCATGGAATGGCTGGACCTGCAAGCCAAGGGTGGCGCACTGCGCATCCCGGTGGATGAAAACGCGGCGACGCTGGTACCGTTTCGCGGTTATCAAGGCAGCTTTCCCTATGTTTCCGCCACGGATGTGCTCAATGGGCGGGTGCCGCAGGAACAGCTGGTCGGCCGCATTGTGCTGGTTGGAACGACCGCACCGGGGTTGATGGACTTGCGCGCCACCCCGGTGGGCGCTTCCTATGCCGGCGTCGAGATACATGCCAATCTGATTGCCGGCCTGCTGGATGGCACTCTAAAGCACAAGCCGGCGTATATCCTTGGCGCTGATGTTGTCATGGTGCTGGTGGCGGGTGCGCTGATGATTTTTCTCCTGCCGCTGCTTTCGCCATTCCGCGCGACGGTGCTCGGTCTTATTGTGCTGCTGTTATTGCTGAGCATCAATTTTGCGTTCTGGCATGTCAGTAATGTGGTTTTGCCATTGGCCAATAGCCTGCTCACCATCAGCCTGCTGTATGCCCTGAACATGTCCTGGGGCTATTTTGTCGAATCGCGCACCAAACGCCAGTTGACGGGCTTGTTTGGCCAGTATGTGCCACCCGAACTGGTAGAGGAAATGAGCCGGGACCCGGAGAATTACAGCATGGCCGGACGCAAGGCCGAGCTCACTGTGCTGTTTTCCGATATACGCGGATTTACCACCATTTCGGAAGGACTGGAGCCGGATGAGCTGGCGGCAATGATGAACCAATATCTGGGCGCCATGACCATCATCGTGCGCCAGCACCGCGGTACGCTGGACAAATATATCGGTGACGCCATCATGGCTTTCTGGGGGGCGCCGGTGGATGATGCGGAGCATGCCAGGAATGCCGTGCTGACTGCTTTGGAAATGCAGGCCGCACTCGGTGACTTAAACAAAAAATTTGCGCAACGCGGCTGGCCAACCCTGAAAATTGGTGTGGGCGTCAATAGCGGCACAATGACAGTCGGCGACATGGGTTCGTCGATACGTCAGTCCTATACGGTGATGGGCGATGCGGTCAACCTCGGTTCGCGTCTGGAAGGCATCACCAAGCAATATGGCGTAGGCATCATTGTGGGTGAGTCTACGCGTGAGCGGCTCAAGAAAGAATTTGTTTTCCGCGAGCTGGACCGTGTGCGGGTCAAAGGCAAGGATGCTCCGGTGGGTATCTATGAACCATTGGGCGAGGAGGGCAAGGTTTCCCGCGATGACCTGGAAGGGCTTAAGCTATGGAACCAGGCACTACGCGCCTATCGTGCCCAGGCCTGGGATCAGGCAGAAGTCATGCTGCTCAATTTGACGCGCATCAGCCCGTGTTATCTGTATGATCTGTACGGCGAACGCATTCAACATTTGCGCCGCGAGCCGCCCGGTGAAAATTGGGATGGTGTTACCACCTTTGAAACGAAATGATATGAAAATACGCATTCTCGGTTGTAGCGGTGGCATTGGTGGCCCTCATTTGCGCACCACTTCATTCCTTATCGACCAGGATATCCTGATCGATGCGGGGACGGGTGTCGGTGACTTGTCATTTGCCGAACTGTTGCAAATTGACCATGTGTTCATTACCCATTCCCATCTTGATCATGTGACCTCCCTGGCATTCATTGTTGACTCGGTAGGCGACAGGCGTGATCGTCCCCTGATAGTGCACGCAACGCAAGCGACCATCGAGATTCTGCACACCCATATTTTCAATTGGGTCATCTGGCCAGACTTCACTGTGCTTCCGTCAGAGGACAAACCTTTCCTGATTTTTTCACCTATCCATGCAGGCCAGGCCATTGATATCGGTGGGCGCAAGATTACGCCCCTCCCGGCTAATCACACCGTTCCCGCTGTTGGTTACCAAATTGATTCCGGACATGGAAGTCTCGTGTTCTCAGGTGATACAGGCCCATGCCCGGATTTCTGGGCAGCTGTCAATAAAATCGAGAACTTGCGCTACCTGATCATCGAGTGCGCTTTCCCCAACCAGGAAATGCCATTGGCCAAGGCATCGTTGCACCTGTGTCCCAGTATGCTGATGGACGAATTGGCGCAATTGGAGCGTGCTGCCAAAATACTCATCACCCATCTCAAACCGGGACAAATTGAATTGACCATGAATGAAATACAGGCAGGCGTAGGCGTGCACCATCCTGCCATGTTGCAGGAAAATCAGGTATTCGAGATATGAGAAACCATCATGTGTTGGAGCCCAATCAATGAATGCGGGTAGTCCAGTGGAAGCCGCAGGGGCTGATGTCGGCAACCGCCTGGCTTTTTTCAAAAGTCTGCAGTCGGTCACCAACAAGATTCATGCAACCTCTGATATTGATGAGATCATGCTCGAGTTGTCCGGAGAAATCTGCAACTTGTTCAATGCCGATCGCCTGACCATATACGCCGTAGGTGAAGACAAGGCCTCGATCATTTCCAAGGTGAAGACAGGGCTCAATTCATTCAAGGATTTGCGCCTGCCCATTTCCGACCAGAGCATTGCGGGACATGTCGCACTGGCCAAAAAGACCGTCAACATCCACGACGTTTACGATGGAGATGAACTCAGGAAGATCAATCCTTCGTTGCGCTTCCTCAAGGAAGTCGATAACCGCACCGGCTACCGGACCAAGCAGATGCTTGTGGCGCCGATCATTGATGCGGAAAATGCCGAATTGCTGGGGGTTGTACAGATCATCAACAGCCGGGATGGAATGCCTTTTGCGGCCGTGGCGGAAGAAGGCATCAAGGGCCTGTGCGAGACGCTCGCCATTGCTTTCACCCAGCGCAACAAGCCAACACACGTCGTCAAGACCAAGTACGACTTCCTGATTGCCGATGCCGTGATTTCCGCGCAGGAACTGGAATTGGCGCAGCGTACGGCGCGGCGCAAAAACCTTACCCTGGAAGATGTGCTGATTAACGAATTTCAGGTTAAACCGGTGGCGCTGGGTACTGCATTATCAAAATTCTTTGGGGTTCCTTATGAACCTTTCAAGAGTGACCGCATCAAGCCCGTCGATTTGCTGAAAAATCTCAAGCGCGACTATTTGCAGCAGAACCAGTGGGCTCCCGTCGAGGAGTCGGCAGAAGGCATCATTGTGGTGTGCCTGGATCCGGAGCAGGTCAAGGGCTCGCGTGTCGTTAACAACATCTTTCCACGCGGCAAGATCAGCTATCGCGTGACCTCCAGCCGGGAATTTGGGCAAACACTGGATCAGTTGTTTGGCAGCAGTGGGGAGCCTGGTTTTGCCGATGACAGCCTGGTCGGTGATTTGTTGTCGTCGCTTGACCAGGATGAAGGGGATAGCGAAGGTGCGGTTGGCGATGATGTTTCAGCGGCAGCCGACAATGAACTGGTCAAGCTGGTGAACAAGATCATCATTGACGCCTATCAGCAGGGCGCCTCGGATATCCACATCGAGCCGGGGTTGGGCAAGGACAAGGTGCTGGTGCGTTTGCGCAAGGATGGCACATTGGTCAAATACATTGAGGTGCCGGCCAGCTACCGTGCCGCCATGGTAGCGCGCATCAAGATCATGTGCGACCTGGATATCGCCGAGCGCCGCAAGCCGCAGGATGGCAAGATCAAGTTCAAGAAGTATGGCCCGCTGGATATTGAGCTGCGGGTGGCGACGATTCCATCCACCGGCGGCGTCGAGGACGTGGTGATGCGGATTCTTGCCGGTGGCGAACCCATCCCGCTCGACAAACTGGGGGTACTGCCGACCAACCTGACCAAACTCAAGGCGACCATCGCCAAACCCTATGGCCTGTTCTTTGTGTGCGGGCCGACGGGTTCCGGCAAGACCACCACCCTGCATTCGGTGCTGGGCTATCTGAACACGGTGGAGACAAAAATCTGGACTGCCGAAGACCCGGTGGAAATTACGCAAAAAGGTTTGCGCCAGGTACAGGTGAACAAGAAGGTGATGGATTTTCCCACGGTCATGAAAGCCTTCCTGCGTGCCGACCCGGACATCATCATGGTCGGCGAAATGCGCGATGCCGAAACCACCAGCATCGGCATTGAAGCCTCGTTGACCGGCCACCTGGTGTTCGCCACGCTGCACACCAACAGCGCGCCGGAATCCATCATCCGTCTGCTTGACATGGGCATGGACCCGTTCAACTTCTCCGATGCCCTGCTCGGCATTCTCGCCCAGCGCCTGGCCAAGCGGCTGTGCAAATGCAAGGAGGAATATGTGCCGGATGCTGCCGAGGTCAAGCTGTTCATGACCGAATACTGCACCGAGCTGATGAACACACAAGCCTTCAAAACGGATTTTCAGGCAGCCTACGACGCCACGCTGGCGCGCCTGCTGAAGGACTATGGCAAGGATGGACATCTGGTCTTCTATCGCGCCAAGGGATGCGATACCTGTGGCGGCACAGGATACAAGGGGCGTGTCGGTCTGCATGAACTGATGATCGGCACCGACCAACTGAAAAAACTCATCCAGGAACATGCCCGCGTTGTCCAGTTGTTTGCCCAGGCGCTGGATGATGGCATGCTCACGCTGAAGATGGATGGCCTGGAAAAGGCGCTGCAAGGCGTGACGGACATCAAGCAGGTGCGTGCGGTATGCATCAAATAAGGAACTGATTGTGGACGACGCCGGGAATTTGTTCCTCCGCCTTGAACAACTCAACGCCATTGGCGCCGCGTTGTCGAAAGAGCGTGATATCAGCCGCCTGCTGGAAGGCATTCTGATTGCCGCCAAGACCATCACCCATGCCGATGGCGGTACGCTGTACCGCATGACGGAAGATCGCTCCGCATTGCGCTTCGAGATCATGCGCACGGATTCGCTGCGCATTGCCCTGGGTGGCACGACTGGCAATGCCATCAGCTTTCCCGACCTGCCGCTGCTTAACAGCGAGGGCCAGCCGAATGACGCGATGGTGTCGGTCTATGCCGCCATGCATGACGAGACGGTGAATATCGCCGATGCCTATGCGGCGGCGGGCTTCGATTTTTCCGGCACGCGCAAGTTTGACGAACGCACCGGCTACCGCTCGCAGTCCTTCCTCACCGTGCCGATGAAAAACCATGAAGGCGAAATCATCGGCGTACTGCAACTGATTAACGCAATCGACCCGGCGACAGGACAGGTCAATGCATTTTCCCTGACTGACCAGAGCCTGGCCGAATCCCTCGCCTCGCAGGCCGCCATTGCGCTGACCAACCGGTTGTTGATCGGCCAGCTCGAAAAGCTTTTCGAATCATTCATTAATCTGATCAACCTGGCGATTGACGAAAAATCGCCTTACACCGGTGGCCATTGCCAGCGTGTACCGGCGCTGACCATGATGCTCGCCGAAGCGGTGGATGCCACCAGCGAAGGTCCGCTGGCCGCCTTCCGCATGGACGACCATGACCGGTATGAGTTGAAGATCGCCGGCCTGCTGCATGACTGCGGCAAAGTCACCACACCGGTGCATGTGGTGGATAAGGCCACCAAGCTGCAAACCATTTTCGACCGTATCCATCTGATCGACACCCGTTTTGAAGTCTTGAAGCGCGACGCTGAAATCACTGCCTTGCGCGGCCAGCTCGCACTGCGCGAAAAAGTCGATGCAGCCGGCGAAGCGCGCATCCAGAATGAACTGACGGGGCAACTGCGCACGCTGGGCCATGACCGCGAATTTCTGCGCCACGCCAACATCGGCAGTGAATCCATGCCCGAGGCCGAGCAGCAGCGTGTGCGCGCCATTGGCCAACAATATCAGTGGCGCAATGTCGATGGTGTCGAAGCGGATTTCCTCACCGCCAATGAAATCGAGAACCTGAGTATCCGCGCCGGAACGCTGACCCAAAAAGAACGCGAAACCATCAACTATCACATCGTTGCCACCATCAAGATGCTGGAGCAGTTGCCCTGGCCGAAACATCTGAAAAACGTCCCTGAATACGCCGGCGGCCACCATGAGCGCATGGATGGCAAAGGCTATCCCAAGGGGCTCACGCGCGAGCAGATGTCAGTCCAGGCGCGCACCATGGGCATCGCCGACATCTTCGAAGCGCTCACTGCGCGTGACAGGCCATACAAACATGGCATGAAGCTCTCGCAGGCGATGCGTATCCTCGCCGATTTCAGAAGGAATGGGCACATCGACCCTGACCTCTTCGAGGTTTTCGTCAAGCAGGGGGTTTATCGGCGCTATGCCGAAAAATTTCTCAAGCCCGAGCAGATCGACGTGGTGGATGAAGCAAGCCTGCTGACGTCCAGCGTCACGTAATATGCCGGTCAGTGACGTTTTTGGTCAGGTGTATTGCCTTGTCCACAAGATGATGCCCTGAAAAACCTGTAAACGCTGGTTGTTAGTAACTTGGCATGCCATGTGCTTTATATTTTTCCAGCGACGCCTGTCGCCATTTCTTTGCAAAGGAGATTTTATGAACAAGCTGCAAAAGGGTTTTACCCTGATCGAACTGATGATCGTTGTCGCGATCATTGGCATCCTGGCCGCGATTGCGATTCCGCAGTTCTCGGAATACACCAAGAAGGCCGAGAACAAGGCGGCGCAATCCGATGCCCGTAATGCGATGACCCAGGTCATTGCAGCGTCACAACCCTAATTCCCCAGGAGAATTTCAATGAAAAAACTTTTGATCGCTACGGCAATTGCAGGTGCTTCTGTAACGGCATGGGCTGGCGGTGTTACTGCGGGTGTCGCTACAGTCACTGCTGGTACCCCTTATGTTGTCTGTGATGGGGCTGCCGGCTCCGGCAAGACTAATGTTTGGGGCGGCCCGGGTGCGGTTGTCCCGCCCCCGATCTTAGGGTTTACTGCTGCCGGGTTCGCTGTCCAGTGTTCAAGCAATGTGCATATGTCGATTAATGAAGTTGGTCCCACGCTGGCTGTGGTTGGCTCGGCTTCAGCCAAGGGGAATCAGTATTTTGGCGGCCATACCAACGGCGGTTCCGTTACTGCCTATGGTAAATGTGCCGCAGATCCCTGTGGTACAGCAGATGTGACCACTGCACTTACAAAAGCCGAAGAGGCTGGAAGTTCCTCCTGATTTCTGTCAGGTGTAGGATGTCCTAAAAACGCGCCCTGCGGGGCGCGTTTTTTCGCGGTAGTCCGGGTTGCTGTTGCCACGCGGTCAATGAGGTCCATGTAATCTTGTTTAGCTGCATCTGTGTGATGGTTGTGAGGTGATGTATGTGGACTTTTCTGCTT